>Ga0209429_10001216_pt1 | contig 16324 bp, 15 predicted proteins | sample BarGraNGADG00212_3_FD_184493 | JGI IMG/M metagenome (GOLD analysis project Ga0209429, IMG submission 184493) | Arctic peat soil microbial communities from Barrow, Alaska - Barrow Graham LP Ref core NGADG0004-212 (SPAdes) (version 2) | ecosystem: Environmental > Terrestrial > Soil > Wetlands >... | reverse complement strand
GGGTCGCCACCGCGGCGCGCGGCAATGGTAATAATATTGGCGAGTTTAGTAAAAACCGCGCCTCGCTTAGCGTCAACCAATTCTTTTTGGCGATGGGTCGTTGCCCATTTAGAGTGTCCGGACATAAAGATTAGCAAACCCGCAAGAGGCGGGCCAAAAATAATTTCTTAAATCTTAATTTCCCTTATAGCTTACTACAAATTGAAATAAAAATCAAGATGAATTATAATGAAAAGGCCGATAAAATAAAGCAAAAATATGAAAACAAATAATTTGCCGAACCTCAATGAAACTGTGCTCGCCGCCCTAGATTTTTTTATTAAAAATAAGCCGCCGCGCTTAAACTTCCAAAAATCCGCCGTCTATCTGGCCGTTGGTTCAGCCGGCGCCTCCCATGCCTGCCGTCTGGTTTTCGCCGGAACCGATTGTTTCTTCGGTGACGAAAGTAATTTCCGCCAGGTGTTAAAAACCTATCAACCGTTCATAAAAAATAAAACCATTAAAGAAGCTTTTATCGTTTCTTCTTCCGGGGAAAAAGATTCTCTCTGGCAAATCAAGGCCGCCCAAAAAGCCGGTCTCAAAACCACTCTTCTGACTTGCCGCGCCGACTCTTCCGGCGCAAAATTGGCCGACCGCCGCATTATCTTCGGCAAAATCGCCGAGCCTTATTCTTATAATTCCTCCACCTATCTCGGTATGTGTCTGAGCGTGACTAAAGAAAATCCGGTCGTGATTAAAAACTTTCTTAAAAACCTGAGAGCCCCGAAAAATTTTAAAAAATATTCTTTTTTCTCTTTCATCCTGCCGGATAATTTTAAGCCGATCGTTGATATGCTAAATACGAAAGACGACGAAATCTTTGGTCCCTATTCCAGTCTTCGCGCCTATACGGAGGGCGAAGCGCGGCACGCCAAATTTATCTGCCAATCGGATAAAGAATTGGTCATCAGTTTCTTGCCTAACCGCTATTTTGGTCTGTCCAAAAATCGCTGGAAAATAAAGTTGCCGGCCAAAGCTGACTCCGGTTTAATCTTATGTCTAAGCTATTACTTGGCCGGCTTGATCCAGGCTACTAAACCACCTTATTTTAAGAGAGATATAGGAAACTACTGCCTTAAAACCGGCCCAAAGCCGTACGGCCAGAAAAAGCCGTTTCAAGTGATTGTGGAGTAAAATAACGACAAACACCAATAAAAAATCCGCCATGTTCTGCGGATTTTTTGTTTAATATTAAATATTTATTTTCTTTGCCAAATTATCTTTTATGTTTTAACTTCATCTGATTAACGACTTTACTGGTCGCCGCTTTAAGCTCTTTCGGACTAGCCAAATAGTAATGTTTAATCGGTTTCAATTTTTCGCTAAATTCATAAACTAAGGGGAGGCCAGTCGGGATATTCAGGGCCGAAACTTCCTTGGCCGAAATCTTATCCAAATATTTCACTAGTGCCCTTAAACTATTGCCCGAGGCCACCACTAAAATATGTTTATTATTCTTTAACGTTGGCAAGATAGCTTTTCGCCAATACCGAGCCACTCTCTTTTCGACGTCCTGCAAACTCTCGCCGCCCGGCGGCCGGGTCGCGTAACTCCGGCGCCAAAGAAAAATCTGCTTCTCGCCGTATTTACTAATGAGGGCTAATTTGTTTTTCCCTTCCAGTTTACCATAGCACCTTTCGTTCAAAGCACGGCTAATTTTAGTCGGAATATTTTTTATGTTCATGGCTCCTAAGGTCAGGGCCAGGGTCTGACGCACTCTTTTTAAAGGAGAAATAAAAACATAGTCAAAATTATAGCCGCTCTTTTTCAAAACTTGACCCGCTTTTTTCGCTTCTTGCTTGCCCAAGGGGCTTAAACCCACGTCATGCCAACCGGTAAAGAGCCCTTTTTTATTCCAAACGCTTTCCCCATGGCGCAATAAAACAATTTTGAACATAAGAATATTTTTTTCCGCTTATTTTTTTATTATATCACAAATTGACGATAAAAGTTTAAAAATGATAGTATAAGGATAGCCTAACTTAAATTGTATCGCTGAACCTAATAATCGCCAATTTAAAAAGCTAGGAGTGGAAATCGCCCTAATTGCCGTTAAACTGTTGCGCTGGGGGGGTAATTTCCTCTTTATACTAATCCGGGCCGGCGCCGGTTTTTTTCGTTTAGTCTTCGGCGAGCTAATTTACAAAATATTAGTCAAAATATACTATCGTCTTTTCCGACTGAAGAAAAACGATTTAGCCAATAAAACTTGGTCGGAGTGGCTCAAAGAAAAAAGGCTTTATTGGTTTGTTTTGGCCGTCGCCGTTATTATTCTGACCGGCAACTTTGTGAATCGCGGTCAAGCGGCTTCCTTAGAAACGAAGATTCCTCAAACCGTCATGTCTCATTTAGTCGGCACGGAGTTCAGCAGTCTGGCCATTGAACAATTGGTAGAGGAAACAGCCTCTCCCGGCGCGATGCAAACCGCCGGTCAGGAAAAATACGCCAGTAATTCCTGCTTACTGCAAAAACAAAGCGGCTTGCCGATTGATGAACCGGATAATAATAACAACTTTATTTTTAATGATGAAGGTGATTTTGTTTATAAACCAGCGCTCACCACGACCGGTCAAATCGGCCAGGGGGTCACGGTCACCCAACGCACAGAGATTGCTTATTATACTGTTCAAAATAGCGACACCGTTTCCAGCATCGCCCATAAATTCGGCTTAACGGTTAATACCATGCTCTGGGCCAACAACTTAACGGCCAACAGCTTGATTCGGCCGGGAGATACTTTAACTATTTTACCTTATAGCGGCATTCTCTATACGGTTAAGAATGGCGATACGGTTTCAAAAATCGCGGCTAACTATGGTATCAGCAGCGATAATATTCTCAGCTGCAATAATCTGAGCGCTGGCCTTAAAGCCGGCCAAAAAATCATTGTCCCCGGCGCGAAAAAGATTACGGAAGTAGCTGTGGTGCCAAAGACAACGACGAGCCGCACCGGTTTAAGTTTGATTCGAGACTTTGTCCAGTCAACTCCGACCAAGAGTACCGGTTCCGGAAAAATGGCTTGGCCGACCGTGGGCCATACCATTACCCAATACTTCTCCTGGCGCCATACTGCCGTTGATATCGCCAACAAACAAGGAACACCAGTCTACGCGGCGGACGATGGGGTGGTTATTTTCGCCGGCTGGGCAACCGGCTATGGCAACAGTATTGTTATTGATCACGGCAACGGTCTGAAAACTCGCTACGGCCATGCCTCTAAATTGTTCGTTTCCGTTGGCGATGAGGTTTCTCGAGGCGAGAATATTATGGCCATGGGCACCACGGGTTGGAGCACCGGACCGCATGTTCATTTTGAAGTGATGGTTAATGGCACAAAAGTTAATCCTCTAAATTATATAAGATAAACCTATGCAAATCTTCTTAGGGATTTTAATCACGGCGGTCGGCGCTTTCTTAGTCATCAGGACCGAGTGGTTTGTCAACAACTTCGGCCGCATTGCCTGGTTTGAGGACAAACTGGGTTCCGAGGGCGGCACCCGTTTGGGCTACAAGCTCATCGGCATCTTATTCCTGATTGTCGGCGTGATTGTCATGACCGGGAGCGGTACGGCTTTTATGCAATGGCTGCTGAGCCCCCTGCTTCATTATCAAATCAAATAATTGACCGTCTCCCAAATAATTGTTAAGGTCCCTGAGAGCACGGGCCTTTAGCTCAGCTGGTTAGAGCGCCTGCTTTGCAAGCAGGAGGTCAAGGGTTCGAATCCCTTAAGGTCCACATTACGAGATTTGGCATTAGCCAAGTCTCTTTTTGTTTATTATATTGACATTTATACGATTTGGGCTATAATGTATATATTGATATAAAAATGTATAGATTTGTATATATTATTAAATAATTGTATATATTATGCTAGATAGCAATAAATTAATAAAAATTAACGAGGCCGCAAAAATACTTAATGTTTCAATGCAAACGTTAAGGCGCTGGGATCAATCTGGCAGACTTAAGTCTACCCGAGTTAGCACTACTGGCTACCGTTATTATAAGCTTTCAGACATTCAACTAATAACGAATAATATTTTTTCTTTGGCTGAAGAATGGGTCTCAAAACCGACAGCCGTTGAACCGGATAGTCAATTTTTTTGTCTGGACGGACCCACTTTCCAAACTAGGCTCAATCATCTCGAGACAGCCTTGCAAAAGATTCCTAAGCTCGAAAAAGATTTTTCTCTTATTAGTTCAACGGTTGGAGAAATTGGTAATAACTCCTTTGACCACAACCTGGGGTCGTGGCCCGATATTAGAGGCATCTTTTTCGCCTACGACTTAAACAAGGGGCAAATTGTTTTAGCCGATAGGGGCCAGGGCATTCTAACAACCCTTAAAAGAGTACGCCCAGCTTTAATGAATGATAGCGAGGCTCTCCTGACAGCATTCACAGAAAAAATCTCTGGACGAGCTCCGGAGAATAGGGGGAATGGATTAAAATATGTTAAAAAAGTATTAGTCGATATTAAAAAAGATATATCATTGAAATTATATTTTCAGACTGGAAATGCTTTTACTATTTTAGATGATAAAACAATTAATCTAAAAATCGAACAAACCGATACTTCCTTCAGGGGGTGTTTGGCTTTAATTAATTTTTAAAAATATGCTCATTGAATTAAAAAAATTTGGCAACTTATTAACTTCTCGACAACTTGGAAAAGAGGCTTTAGCGGCCCTGGCCTCTCAACTTCCGAAAGAAAATACCGAAAAAATTATTGTTGATTTTTTAGACATTACCACCTTTTCTCCTTCCTGGGGAGACGAATTTCTATCGCCTCTTCAGCAAAAATATCAAAATAATTTATTCTTAAAAAATACTAGCAACCCCTCAGTAAAAGCGAGCGTCGAGATTCTAGAAGAAACCAACCAAGTAAAATTTCAGATGGAATGAAACTTTTACTTATCCAAGAACTCCTCTAAAGAACTAAATTAAAGGCGTCCTGCTTCACCAGCCGGTCGCCTTTTTTCTTGGTCTCAGTTCAGATTTTCTGCTTTGCTCGACTGGGTTAAAAATGATAAACTGAAAGCATGTCTAAAACCAAACCCAAACTGATAATTATTGACGGAAACGCCCTGATTCACCGCAGTTTTCACGCTTTACCGCCGACCATACGGACGAAAAGCGGACAGCTGGTTAACGCGGTCTATGGCTTCACGTCATTTCTTTTAAAAGCCTTAAACGAATTCCATCCGGAATACGTTATTTTAACTTTGGACAAAAAAGAGCCGACTTTCCGCCATGAAGAATATGCCGCCTATAAAGCCACCCGGGTTAAGGCGCCAGATGAACTATACGAGCAAATTCCGCTGGTCAAGAAAGTGGCTGAGGCTTTTAATATTCCCATTTTTGAATTAAGCGGCTTTGAAGCGGACGATTTGATTGGCACAATCTGCGCCCAAACCGCCAAAGAAAAAAATCTGGAAAAAATTATTATTACCGGCGATTTGGATACTCTGCAACTGGTGGACGCCAAAACGAAAGTCTATACCATGAGTCGCGGTTTATCGGATAGCGTTTTATACGGCGCGGCGGAAGTCCGGGCGCGCTATCAGCTTAACCCCGACCAAATCATCGATTACAAAGCCCTGCGCGGCGATCCGAGCGATAATATTCCCGGCGTGCGAGGGATCGGTGAAAAAATGGCTTCCGAATTATTGGTTGAGTTCCAGACTTTGGACGGCGTTTACGCGGCCGTCAAGAAGAACAGCCCAAAAATAAAGCCGCGCCTTCTCGAACTTCTCAAGCAAAGTCGCGACAACGCCTATCTTAGCCAGCGTTTAGCGACGATTAACCAACAAGCACCCATTAAAATTTCTCTGGCTAAAGTAAAATTTTCTTCTTTCCAGTTAGAAAATGTTCTCCCTTTATTCAGCGAATTTGAATTTAAATCTTTGCTCAATAAAGTTAAAGACTTGCGCGACAATTTGAACAAGGCGCACGGCCAGAAAAATACGGCTGAGGAAGTAATGAAGGCTGACGATGCAGAGCGCGGTTCTGGTTCGGCCAAGTTCGCCCGCAACGCCAAGGATTTTAATTATCAGCTGGTTGATGATGATAAAAAATTTTCTGCCTTCTTAACTAAACTAAAGAAACAAAAAAAATTCGCCCTGGATTCGGAAACATCGGGTTTGGATCCGATTACGGCTAACCTCTTGGGTTTAAGTTTTTCCTGGACCGCGGGCGAGGCCTACTTTATCTTGCACACGCCGGACCGTTTAGCAAAAATGAAAGCGCTCTTGGAGGATGAGAAAATAAAAAAATTCGGCCATAACCTGAAATTCGACTGGCGCGTCTTAAAAAACCAGGGTGTTAACCTGCGCGGTCTGGAATTTGATACCATGATTGCTTCTTATCTCTTGAACCCCGCCAATCGCCAGCATAATCTGGACGCCTTGACGTTCACCGAACTCGGCTTTGAAAAAATAAGCAAAATAAATCTGGCCGACACGCAGCCCGAACAGTTGACGATTGATTTTAAAAAATTAGAGCCCGCCAAACTGAGCCTCTACTCCTGCGAAGACGCCGATTTTACTAACCGCCTGGTTAAAGTGTTAAGCCGCCGCCTCAAAGAAGAGAAACTTGACGATTTAATGGACACCGTGGAAATGCCGCTGATTCCGGTTTTGGGCGAAATGGAAGATAACGGCATTAAACTCGACCCGAAGCCGCTGAAAAAATTAGAGCTCGAAGTCGGGATGAAATTGGAAAAATTGGCCAAAGAAATTCATAAACTGGCCAAAAGCCAATTCAATATCAACTCCACCAAACAGCTCAAGGAAATTCTTTTTGAAAAGCTGGCCATCCCGACAGACAATATCAAAAAAACGAAAACCGGTTTTTCCACGGCCGAAGACGAGCTGGCCAAACTGCATGACCAGCACCCGATTATTCCTTTAATCCAAGACTATCGTGAACTGAACAAGCTCCAAACCACTTACCTCAGCGCCTTGCCCACGATGATCAACCCGCAGACCGGCCGCATCCACACTAATTTCAACCAAACCGTGGCCGCCACCGGCCGCTTGTCTTCTAATGAACCTAATCTACAAAATATTCCGACCCGAACCGTGGAAGGCCGAAAAATTCGCGCCGCCTTCGTAGCCAAACCGGGTTTTCAGTTGGTTGGTTTTGACTATTCGCAAATTGAACTGCGCCTGGCGGCCCACATGTCGGGCGATAAAAAGATGATTGCCGCTTTTAAGAATAAGGAAGATATCCATACGGCCACAGCCGCGGAAATCAACCAAGTTAGTTTGGCCGACGTTACCAGAAACATGCGGCGCGAAGCCAAGGCAATTAATTTCGGTATTTTGTACGGCCAGGGTCCGCACGGCCTCAGCCAAACCGCCGGTATTCCCTATTGGCAAGCGCAGGAGTTTATCGCCAAATATTTTACCGCCTATCCGAGTATCAAAAAAATGGTCGCCGGTTTTATCAAGGAAGCGCAAACCACCGGCTACGCCTTAACTTTATTCGGCCGGCGCCGTCCCTTGCCGGAGATTAATTCCAGCGTCCCCATGGTCAGAAAAAGTGCCGAACGAATGGCAATTAATACGCCGCTCCAAGGTACGGCGGCGGACATCATTAAAGTAGCGATGATCCGCGTCGCCGCTTTAATCAAAGGCCAGGAAGAGGAAATACGGCTGCTCTTGCAAGTGCACGATGAGTTGATTTTTGAGATTAAAAAAGATAAGATAAGTTCTTACTCCCCGCAAATTAAAAAAATAATGGAAAATATCCTGCCCTTGCGCGCCCCCCTGATCGTTGAGGAAACCAGCGGCGATAACTGGGGCGACCTAAAATAAAACCGCCTAATCTTTTTAGATTAAAGCGGTTTTCAAGCAAAGTGCAAAAAAGTTTCCCTTAAGAATTGCCAAATCAACCTGACTATCGCCCAGATAATATCCAGATGCAATTTAATCCAAAGGAACCTGACGACAATAATGGCGACAACTAGAGCCAAAAAGAGTATGGCACCGATTAAACCATAGACCATCCCGCCGTAAGCCAGGCTGAAAATGCCGCTGATCGCCAGAACGAAAAGTCCCATGACAAATTGCATTCGAGAACTGCCCGCTTTCCGCTTAATCCAGTTTGACAGAAGGATTAAGAAGGCCAGGGCTAACCAAATAAACCCGAACAAGAAATCAAGCCAAAAAGAAAACGTGTAGTTGATTTGCTGCCCGAAAAAATTAAATCCATCCAGCCGTCTCAGATTGTCCATACCCCGACCTGTAAAATAAGCCGAAGCAACGAGACCGCTCCACTGACGGACGAAATTTAAGACCAAAATAAGCAGCCAATAGCCGATAACGCCTCTAAAAAGCAGCCCGCGGAAAAACATTTTCAACTTCGCGCCCAAAAACAGATAGTTTGTTTTCATTTTTCTCTTTTTTTTGAACGAACATAAGTATTGATATCCCTATCTAATCACAAATTTTAGTATCTGTCGAGCGCTGTTCCGAAATAAAAATGTCGCCTGACAATATAAAACCGCCCTTATGGTCCGCCATTTAAAGCCGAAAAAATTCATCTTTGAATCCTATAACATCGACTCTGTCCGGAGCGCGATTAATTTTAAATATTCTTTTGATAACGGCTTAAAATTTACCGATACTATAAAGTTTGACGCCAGTTCGTCCGACTGGAAAAAAAATAAACCTCTGCTGGATCGCCTGGCTTTTAATCTGCACCTGGCGCGCGGCCTAAGTTATTACAAAGCTTACTGCCCGAAAAAAATAATCATCAAGAGCGGGACCTTGGACAAAAACGGGGCGGAATTTTGGAACAACTTATATACCAAAGGCTTGGGCGAATTGTTTTATCGTAATAAAATAGATTATCGCGGCCTGATTAATTTTCCCTATCAGACTAAAACGGCTCCCCAAGCGATTCACGCCAAGACCAGAGAGATAGCGCTTCTCCCTTGGGGCGGCGGCAAAGATTCCTGCGTCAGCGCGGAGATTCTTAAAGAACTGAAACGGCCTTTCGTTATTACCAGCTTGGGCGATAGCCTGATCCAGAAAAAGACGGCTGCTCTGGCCGCTCTGGCCGCTCCCCATGCGCCGCGAATTATTAATGAAGGCCAGATTGACCCGAAGCTCATTGCCCTGAACAGCGAGCCTGGCGTCTATAACGGCCATATCCCGATTTCCGCCATTTATTATTGGGTTACAGCTCTGACCGCCGTTTTAAAAGGCTATCGCTATATCGTTTTTTCCAACGAGCAGAGCGCTAATTACGGCAATATCCGCTACCTGGGCGGGGAGATAAACCATCAGTACAGTAAATCTTTGGATTTTGAAAACCGCTTTCGCTCTTACCTGAAAAATTATGTCACGCCGGACATCGAACTTTTTAGCTTGTTGCGCCCTTATTCGGAATTAAAAATAAGCTCTTTATTTGTCCGCCATAAAAAATATTTTCCTGTCTTCTCCAGCTGCAACCGTAATTTTTCTCTAACTAAGAAAACAAATCAGCTCTGGTGCGGGCGTTGTCCAAAATGCGCTTTCGTTTTTTCCCAGCTGGCCGCTTACATCAGCCGCGCGGAACTAGTAAAAATATTCGGACACGACTTGTTGGATGATTCTTCCCTCCTACCTTTATACCAAGAACTCTGGGGGGAGAAAAAGTTTAAACCTTTTGAATGCGTCGGCACGCCCGAAGAGGTTAAGGCTGCCCTAATGATGGCCGGCCAACGCACCGAATGGAAAAAGGATGCTATCGTCTCCTATTTCAACCGCCGGATCCGGCCCGCCATAAAAGAACCGCAACAACTGATTGCCAGTGCCCTTCAGGATACGCTTAATGACAATCGGCCCGCCAACTTTCAGAAAACTTTAATTCTTGGCTACGGTCTGGAAGGCCGTTTTGTTCATAATTATTTGCGCCGCAAATATCCTCGGTTGACAATTGCCCTGGCTGATCAAAAAAAGATAAAGACGAGCGACAAAAATGTTATCTTACACAGTGGCCCCCATTATCTTTCGGCTCTAAAAAATTATGATTTAATTATCAAGTCGCCGGGTCTCAGCGACTTATTGCCGGAACTTGTCCGCGCTCGCGCCGCCGGTCAGAAAATCAATTCCGCCACCAACATCTTCCTGAAAGAATTCGGCGACCGTACGATTGGCGTAACCGGTACGAAAGGTAAAAGTACCACCGCCTCCTTAATTTATAAAATGCTTAAAGAATCCGGCCGGACCACTTATCTGGTCGGTAATATTGGGACTGATCCGCTTAAGTATTTATCCCAGCCCATCCCGGCCGACGCCGTTTTTGTCTATGAACTTTCCAGTTACCAACTCGCCACGGCTGATTACGACCCGCACGTTGCCGTCTTTATAAATATCTTTCCCGATCATCTTCCTTATCATCACGGCTTCGTTAATTACTTCGCGGCTAAAACTCGTATTGCCCTTAACCAAGGCCCCAGTGATTTTTTAATTTACAATTCCCGCTATCCGCTGATCACCACCCTGGCCAAAAAATCTCAAGCGACGAAAATAGATTACTTGCGCCGCGGCGCCGTAAAAAATGATTACCTTTATTTCGACGCTAAAAAAATAATCGGTCTGAAAGACATTAAACTCTTAGGCGAGCATAACCGCGAGAATATCTTAGCCGCCATCAGCGCCGCAAAAATATATGGCGCGACTGATGCCGGAATCAAAAAAGCCCTAGTTAATTTTAAAAACTTGGAGCATCGCTTAGAGTTTGTCGGAAAGTATCAAGGTATTTCTTTTTACGATGATGCTATCTCCACGACGCCCGAATCGACCCTGGCCGCGCTTGAAGTCTTTAAGAATAAGGTCGGCACAATAATCTTGGGCGGCGAAGACCGCGGCTATGATTTCCACGTCTTGGCGAAACGACTGGCGGACTTGCGCGTCCAAAATATCGTACTTTTCCCGGACAGCGGTCGCCGGATCGCGGCCGCTCTTAAAAAAGAGATGGCCAAAAATAGTAAATTCACGCCTTGGCTTTTCTTCACCTCAAAAATGGCGGAGGCGGTTAAATTCGCCTATCAGAACACCGGACAGGGCAAAGTCTGCCTCTTGTCTTGCGCCTCTCCCAGCTATAGCTTATTCAAAAACTTTAAAGAAAAAGGCGACCTCTTCCAAATGGCCATTAAGAAATACCGCAATCTATGATTATTTTTCTCTACGGCGCCGACACTTTCCGCTCGCGCCGCAAACTGCAGGAACTAAAAACTAAATTCATCAAGGACATTGATCTTTCGTCCCAGAGTTTAAGTGTGATTGACGGCCAGGCCGCCGCCCTGAAAGAGATTGCGGAAAAAATCGGCACCGGTTCCCTGTTCGTCAAAAAGCGCTTAGTGGTGATAGAAAATATATTTAAAAACAAAAAAGAAAAAATCTTCGCCGAGCTGACCGAATATCTGAAACGATTTACTAAACAGAAAGACGAAAAAGATAATATTTTAATCTTCTGGGACGAAGAACTGGGCGGCAAGGTTAAAGCGCTTAAAGTCGAGCCGAAAAAACTATTTACATTTTTAGGCAAACAGGACTACGTCCAGGAATTTGCCTTGCTCGATTCCCTTAAACTGCTCAATTTTGTAAAGAAAGAAGCGGAAAGTTACGACCATAGCCTATCTGGTCCGGCGGCGACCCTACTGATCAATCTGACAGGCGGCGATTTATGGGCGCTCAGCCGGGAAATAAAAAAACTGTCTTTTCGCGCTTCCGAAAAAATAATTACGCCCGCCGAAGTTAAAGAAATGACGGCCGCCTCGTTCAATGAAGACATCTTTGCCCTGACCGATGCTTTAAGCGCTAAAAATAAAAGTTTGGCCGTTAAATTATTGGAAGAACAATACGCCGCCGGTTTAAGCGACGAATACCTATTGGCCATGTTAATCCGCCAATTCAAGATTCTCTGGCAACTGCGCGCCGCCTTGGATGATAAATTTAATCCGGCTGAAATGCCCATCAAATTAAAACTCCATCCCTTTGTCGTCAAGAAAGGGCTATTTGCGGCCCGGAATTTTACCGCCGCCGGACTAAAAAGCTATCTAAACCGCCTAATTCGTCTGGATGCCTTGAATAAAACAGGAGCGGCGGACATCCGCGCCGAACTGACGCTTTTGATCGCCGGATTGTAGTTTCTGGGGCTCTTAAGACGAGAATAAGCGGCTCCGTCCTCTATTGTCTTTTTATTTAATATTTGTTATAGTCTTTTCAGAATTTCGTTATTAACTAACCAAAAAATCACCTTTCGGGGCAATTAGCTCAGTTGGTTAGAGCGCAACACTGATAATGTTGAGGTCGGAGGTTCGAATCCTCCATTGCCCACCGTGCCGCTACAGTTCAAGCGGCTCAATTAAATTATAGCGGGGTAGAGCAGTTGGCAGCTCGCTAGGCCCATAACCTAGAGGTCGTCGGTTCGAGTCCGACCCCCGCAACAAAGAGCTATTTAAAAAAGCCTCGGTAGCTCAGTGGTAGAGCAAAGGACTGGATTTTCGGTCCGTCCGGCGGAAACGTCGGAATGAAAATCGGGTGAATTCGGGGAAGCCTAAACTTGTCGAAAGATAAATATGGTAATCCCGAGCCAAGCTTTGATTGGGTTAAAGGATCAAAGAAGGCGTAGAGACTAGTGGGTGAGCCCAACAATAATCCCGCCGAAGAGCGCCCGACTCCGTCCTTATTTATAAGCGGAGATGAGATAGTCCGAACCTTAAGGAAACTTAAGTCGTGAACAAGGAAAATCCTTGTGTCGTCAGTTCGATTCTGACCCGAGGCACTTATTAGAACAATATAGATTAAAAAATAAGCCCATGTTATATTGAATGTGGGTTTATTTTTTACCAAAATATTCACGGGGTGTGGCCCAGTTGGTCTAAGGCGTCTGGTTTGGGACCAGAAGATCGAGAGTTCGAATCTCTCCACCCCGACAAAGAACTCAATAAAAACCGGCTCTCCTTTCCAGGCCTGCCGGTTTTTTTATTTCTCGCAAACTTTTTCCAATTTAAAAACTTATTGACCCACCGCTTTCGTTGCCAGAGCCTCAGACTTTTCCCCCGCTCCCAGGGCCGGATGCTTGGTCAGTAAATTCGTGAGCCGCGTAATCGCCCAACCCAGACCCACGAAAAAGGCTAAATATAAAAGCGTGGCCAGCCAGGCGGGCACAAAGCGATAAAAAATATCATAACGGTATAAAATCGGCCAATGCCATAAATATATTTCATAAGAATAAAGACCGAACCAATAGAACAGCCGGAACTCCCATTTCTTCAGCATGAAGAAAAAACAAAGTGCCAGAACCACTATAATACTGGCGATTTCTTCTTGAGGCGTGCCCACCGCCGAGTGGATGACGAAATAAATGGCCACCGCCAATAATCCGGCCATGACCAAATAATAGCCTATCGCTTTCCAGCCGCGCGACCAATTTTCTAATAGGCTGACGCTCGGCAATTTAGTGACCGCCCAAGCCGCCAAGACGCCTAGCGGAAAAGCAATCAGGTGGATCTTATACATGTAAGAAATATTGCTGAAGAAAGCCGGTTGCAGATAAACAAAAATAAAACCGAGCAGATAGAGAATAATGGCCGACAGCCAGGGCCTCTTCTTGAAAAAAACCAAAGGGTAGACCAGATAGTAACCGAGAATGAAAGTGAGATACCAGAGCGGCGAATTAAAATCACGGTACAAATCGGCTTCACGAAAAAGACCAATCACCGCTTGCCCCAAAAACTGCCAAGAATAATTGATTTTTAAAACAAAAAAGTCCAGGGCCAAAAAAATAATCAGCATCAGCCAGAAAGGAATGAATAATTTCAATAAACGGCGCTTATAAAATTGTCCCGGTGTTAAATCCTTCTGCATCTGGCTGGCCGTGAGTCCATAGCCGGACAAGAATAAGAATAAATTGACGCCTACGCCGGCCATGATGGACAGCGGCCATAAAAACTGATGATCGTTGACCAAAAAATAACCGATATGGGATAAGACGATCATGATTATCGCCAATCCTTTTAATTCGGCGGTCAGCGACGTGGGAAACCATTCCTTAATGGATCGGCCGCGGAGGAAAATTAAAAAAACACCGGCCAAGACAAGCGTAAAAATAATAGTTTGCTGGATGGCGTTACTGATTGAGATGATCATAAATTATAGGCGCCCAAAGCGCATAACCGCTGGCCGAAGGATGAAAATGATCCGCCGCATAATGCGGCCCCGCTTGACTGAAGGTCTTAACAGTCGGCGTATATAAATCAAGGTATTGAACATTATAGCGGGCGGCCAAATCTTTAATCGCTTGATTAAAATATCTAATCCGCCAGGCGAAATAATAATTATAAGGCCAGCGGAGTAAAGAATTATCGCCGAGATAAGGGATGCTAACCGCGTAAACCCGAGCGCTGGTTTCTTGAGTTAAGCGGCTGATAATTTCTTCATAATTTTTAGCGAAAGTCGCTTCGTTAATATTACCATGGACATCATTGATACCGACTAAAATCGTGACGATTTTCGGTTGCGCCGCAATCGTTTCATCCAGTTGATTATTGATGACATCGACGGTCCGGGCGCCCGGATAGGCTTTATTTTCTAAAGTTATGCCACCTAAGCGCGTTGTCAAACTCTCAGCCACCAAATAAGGGTAAGCCTGTTCATACTGGTCAGTACCCACGCCAGCCGTCAAACTATCGCCTAAAGCCACGTAGACGCTACTCGCGGCCGCAGCTCTATCCCCCAAGACATAGGCGGTTGAATATTGGGGTGCTGTTAAATTGACCATAGTGATTTCATCATAAATATGGGCGTAGGAGCGATTTAAATAGATTCCGGCCACGAATATTATAAGAAGTATTATCAACCAGGCAAGCCTTTTGAACATAAGAAATTTGCGCTAAAAGATAAGCATTTAGACAATATTAGTATATAATAAAATGCGTCTTCTGGCCACCAAAACACCCCTTTCCCCTCCTCTTGATTTTTGTTTATTATTATGTTATTATCTTACCATTATTATTAATTAAATTATTTTTACTAAATCCGTTTATGCCAAACAAGAAATCGGCGGCCAAAGAACTGAAAAAGACCGTCAAAAGGAATGCCGCCAATAAGAAGATGAATGACAAGTTGAAAGACCTGGTTAAGGTTAACCTAAAACAAATTAAAGCCAATGATAAGAAGGTAAAAGAGGAATTTGCCAAAACTATCAAGGCGATTGATAAAGCGGCTAAAAAGGGCGTAATTAAAAAAAATACGGCCAGCCGCAAAAAATCAAAATTAATGAAAAAAATTAACGCTTTGAAATAAGCGTCTTTATAATATTAATTATACTCTTTCTGGGATCGGGAGCAGCTAACCCGCCTCTCGGATAGAGCAAAAAAATTATGTTAGACAAAAAAGCTAAAGAAAGAATCATTAAAAAATTTCGCACTCATGAAACCGATACCGGTTCACCGCAAGTGCAGATTGCTATCTTGACCGAAGAAATCAAGGAATTAACCGAGCACTTGAAAAAACACAAACATGATTTTTCTTCCCGCCGCGGTCTCTTAAAGAAGGTGGGCGAACGGCGCAAGCTGCTCAAATATCTTCAGAGGGAGAGCGCTGAACAATTCAAGGATCTGGCCGAAAAATTAAAATTAAAGATCGCCCAGAAACTGCAAGAAGAAGAGGAAGAGGAAAAGAAAAAAGAAAAAAACTATGTTAGTCCGGAAGACGAGACCGCCGATGTCAAAGATGAGCCGACGGAAGAAAAATAATTATTATGATAAAACATAAAGAGCAGCGGGTGGGCATTCTCGTGGATGTTTCCAACATGTACCATTCCGCTAAAAATCTGTACGGGCACAAAACTAATTTTAAGGAAATTTTAACCCGAGCCGTAGCCGGCCGCAAGTTGATTAGAGCCACCGCTTACGCTATCCGGACGGAAAACAAGGAAGAGCAGCCTTTTATCGAAGCCCTGGAACAACAGGGCTTTGAGGTAAAAATGAAGGATTTGCAAATTTTTGCCGGCGGCGCCAAAAAGGCTGACTGGGATGTCGGTATTGCCATTGACGCCATTAAGCTGGCGGACAAATTAGATGTACTGATAATCGTTTCCGGCGACGGAGATTACCTGCCGCTCGTTTCCTATCTGCAGAACAATAAAGGCGTCTTAGTGGAGGTGATGGCTTTCCGCAAGACCTGTTCTTCGCGGCTGATTGAAGAAGCGGATGACTTCATTGATCTGGGCAGCAGCAAAAAATTCTTAATCTACAATTAAAAATAAATTTACTAAGTTATTTAGCG
>Ga0209429_10001215_pt1 | contig 16326 bp, 8 predicted proteins | sample BarGraNGADG00212_3_FD_184493 | JGI IMG/M metagenome (GOLD analysis project Ga0209429, IMG submission 184493) | Arctic peat soil microbial communities from Barrow, Alaska - Barrow Graham LP Ref core NGADG0004-212 (SPAdes) (version 2) | ecosystem: Environmental > Terrestrial > Soil > Wetlands >... | reverse complement strand
ACATCGCCACCAACTTCACCCGAGCTTTGAACAACCTGAATACCCGCTATCTTACCCGCCATAGCTTGCGTCAGGTTTGTAATAGGGCTGGAACGAAGTGTTTTATTGTCGAGTGTTGAAATGGAACCGATTACGGATTCTTTCTTTTGCATTCCATACCCAACAACAATAACTTCGCCCAGTTGTTGGTCTGAAGTATTCATTCGCACATTTATGATTGTACGATCTTTGACCGATTCCTGGATTGTTTCGTAACCGATGCAGCTAAATACCAGTGTTTCGGTTGTAGTGTTGGGTATATCGAGGGAGTAATTTCCGTTTAAATCGGTTATTATTCCTTTTAGAGTCCCTTGAATCATGATTTTAACACCAACCAATTCTTCTCCGGTTTTCATATCTGCGACCTTACCACTTACTTTACGAGTCTGTTGGGCTTGAAGCGACAACAAGGAGACGAGTAAAGCCATTAGTGTAAGAAATATTGTTTTCTTCATAAAAATTTTCTTTAGTGGTTATCAATAGGTTTCTTTCCTGAATTTGAAAATATAAGTTTTCAAAGTCTGAAATTCTTTCCGGATAGTCCAGTAGTTCTGATTGGTCGCTAACTTTGGAATGTAATTTGCTTTTCCGGCAGCAACTGTTTTTAGTTCGATAAAATCCGATGGAGCGGGAGCGAAGAGGAAGGCGTATTTTTTCTCCCCTTCGAATGTTTTTAGTCTTATTTCCATTTCGGTGTCAGATAACTGCAAAATGGTGAACCTGGACTGAATATGGTATTGCGACCACTGTTTTTGCACACTTGTCAGGGTATCGATTCCAAGCTTATTCGTAATATCTTTTTTATAAGTCAGGATTACTTTGTTACTGTCGCTGGTTATTGGAGCAACGAACTGCCATTTTTCGGTTGTAAAATTGATCCATTTACCATCGAGCATACTCCAGGTACCATAGAATTTGGTGGGACCTGAACCGTTGTTGTACTTGATAAAAGATTGATGATAGTAGCGACATGTTCCGTTTGCCTCTAAAAGTAACTCGCAGCTTTCCTGTTCGGGAGTTAATGACATGGGTGTGCCATCCTCTGTAACCGAAACCTGCTTCCATAAGCCAGTCGCAGTGCTTGCTTCAAAGGTGTCTTTCTTGCAGGAGGAAAAGACAGCTAATGAAAAAATTAGTATGAAGAATCCGTATACTGTTTTCATTTCTTGTGTTTTATTTGATTTCCAGGTCAGCTACACGTTCAAATGTCAGCTTGGTTTTAGTAAGCGCTCCATCCTGTTTAAAGTCCACTCGTTCGAGAGTTAACTTATTGGTCTCAGCAACAGGCGTCCAGGCTGCCGGCAGGTCGATGGCCAAATTGAATAATCCACCGGTATAGCTCCATCCTGATCTTTTTATGATAGTTTTAGCTTTCACAGCTACTTTCGAAGAGTCACAAAGAATACAGATGTTGTTGGCGTTAATTTGCATGATCAGACGGGAACTGTCTTTGGAGGCAGGGATATCATCTTTGGTTTGGGAAATCTGATGCCAGGTGCCTGTTATTTTGGTTGTCATGTTATCAACTTCGGCGTCTTTTTTACAAGCAGTTCCCAAAAACAAGATAAGTAATGGAAGACAGCCTAAAAGTAGCCTTGGAAAGAGGATTCTTTCTGAAGTGTTTTTCATAGGTTTAACAATTTACAAAGGAAGTGAGTAATGCTTAACAATTAATAATCATCAAACCGCTAAATGATGATGCAATGAGCGTTGATAACTATCCGGATTGCTTTTAATGCTTTAATTCAAAAATCTGCTGATCTTTTAATGCAGACCTGTAATTGATTGAATTTGATTGTGATCCAATGAATAAAATAGGGTTTTTGTTTTTTAAAAAAGGGAGAGTACATATTTCTCTCCCTTTTTATGCTAACCTTAATCCCTAATTAACAATAACCTTCGAGGTGAAAATATTCTTATTTGTTGATATTGTTTTTACCAGATATACACCGCTTTTGTAAACTGGTATTTCGGTTCTCGATGCATTTGCAGTAACTTTTTTCACTAAGCTACCCAACAGGTTGTAAACTTCAATGGTAGATACATTGCCTTCGACCAAAATATTGTGGTCCCATGAATACACCTTTGTGTTATCCTTGTTAATAGACGCAATCCGGGTCACTACTGTGCGAGGATCAGCGTTGCCATTAATGGCTACTGCATCCAGATAGAATGTACCGGCAGGAGAATTGATGTAAGCATCCTTATCATCTTTACGAACGTCGAAACGTACCTGAAGCTCAGAAACATAACCCAGCGATGTTACATCAAGTACACAATCAATCCATTTGCCTTTATCGTCAGCCCAGTATTTGATGGCGTCGCCACTGTCTATTTGCTTGCCTGAAAAGTCTTTGGCATTCAACTGAACGACATAGTAATCTTTCCCAGCTTCCATTTCAGGAATGTTTACCATTACATGAAGATAGGAAGAAGCTCCATCAGCGCCAACCTGAAGAGTTCCGTTCAGAACGAAACGTGGGCCACCCTGCCACCAGGAAGCGTCGGCACTTTTATTAAATTTCATGATTTGTGCTGAGTTTAATACTGCCATTTCTGTAGTAAACGGATTGGCTACGATTTCTGAAGTGTTTCCGGTGTTTTGCAAATCCAATGAACCTACCCATTTCGTGTAAGTGCTATTTCCAGGGAAAAACAACATTTCCTTATCGGCCAAAATATTAATGCCTCGCGGTAAATTGCTGCTGCTTAATGCAATCTCGTCAAAATAATAGTTTGTTGGAGATTCAGCATCGCCGCCCCAGTTCTGGTCAACCAAAAAGCTAACTGCAGTAAGAGGCTGTGCATTATCAATAAACCATTTTAAATCAACAACGACATCTTCCCATGTTGCTGCTTTAGATAGCTGCATATCGAAGCGTTTTGTTCCTTTGTCAACATCTTCAGGAAGAGTTCCATCGGTCAGGTAGAGACTAAATCCCTTGTTTAAGTTTTCACGATAGAGATACATATGCAAATAACGTGTCTCTTCGGTAACAGTTATTGGATCAATCAATTTCATAATCAGGAAGTTTGGCCACCAGCTATTTCCTTTTAATGCTGACATGTGAAGCGCTTTGTCCGATTTGTTCAACCCGGTTTTATCAGGATTGTTGCTAACTTCTGTAAATGCAGGAGCATCAGCCGTTCCAAAATTCACATAACGGCCACCGTCTTTGGTTTCGCCCATTGCCCAGTCAATAATGTCCATGCGGCTGAACAAAGATGGTGTAGCATCGCCGGTAAATAGCTTAGTTTCTTTTACTGTAACAGGCGCTTTTACTTCAGTGCGTTGATCGGCGCTGGCATTAATAGCCGCTGCATCTAAATAGAATACACCTGCAGGAGAATTGACATAGGCATCCTTATCATCTTTACGGACATCGAAACGTACCTGAAATTCAGAAACATAACCCAACGATGTTACATCAAGTACACAATCAATCCATTTGCCTTTATCGTCAGACCAGTATTTAATAGCATCACCGCTATCAATTTGCTTTCCTGAAAAGTCTTTGGCATTTAACTGAACTACATAGTAGTCTTTTCCGGCTTCCATTTCAGAAATATTTACCATTACGTGTAAGAAAGACGAAGTTCCACCTACACCAACTGGCATAGTTCCGGTTAATACGAAGCGTGGACCTCCCTGCCACCATGAAGCATTGGCGCTTTTATTAAAAAGCATGATTGATTCGGAGTTTAATACTGTAGTTTGTGTGCTGAAAGGATTCGCTACGATTTTCGAAGTGTTTTCGGTGTTTTGCAAATCCGTTGAACCTACCCATTTGCTGTAAGAAGCATTATCAGCAACGAAAAACGACATTTCTTTTTCAGTGAAAAGGTTAATACCACGAGGCAAATTAGAGTCGCTCAGCGAAATATCGTCAAAGTAATAGTTTGTTGGTGATTCAGCATCGCCACCCCAGTTTCTGTCCATCAAAAAGTTAATCGAAGCAAGAGGCGTTGAATTATCAATAAACCACTTTAAGTCAACTACAACATCTTCCCAGGTTGCAGCTTTATGAAGATCCATGTCAAAACGTTTTGTTCCTTTGTCTGCATCTTCAGCCCAGGTTCCGTCGGGTGTGAGGTATAGCGTAAAACCTTTGTTCAGATTTTCACGATAAAGGTAAACGTGAAGGTAACGGTTTGCTTCAGTGATCGTTATTGGTGCCGTCAGGCTCATCGCCACAAAGTCGGGCCACCAGCTGTGTCCTTTCAATGAAGACATGTGAAGCGCTTTATCCGATTTGTTTAATCCTGTTTTATCAGGATTGCTGGAAACTTCTGTAAATGCTGGAGCATCAGCGGTTCCAAAATTTACATAGTTTGATAGTTGATCAGTCATCCCCCATGAGATTACATCCATGCGGGAAAATAGACTGGGCGTAGTGTCACCAGTAAATAGTTTTGTTTCTGCGCCAGCAGAAATTAAAGAAAAGCAATAAATTGCCAATGAAAGTAGAAATAGTTTCTTCATAAGTTATCAATTTAATTAGTGTATAAAATGAATTGTATTCTTTAAGTTTATTGCACAGACAAATTTCTTTAGAAATCGGGGTTTGCTATTTCAATATTGTAACAATCTGTTTCACTATTGTACCATCAGTTTTTATTCGCGTACCATCAATTGAAAACCGCAATTTTTTTTGTAACTCTTTTGTTATTAACTACGGTGTTTATCAGATAGATACCATTTTCAAGATTAAGCCAACAGGAGCCTTGTGACGGAACCTCATTTTCTATTTTTATGAGTTGTCCGTTTAAGTTGAATATTGATACTGATATTGTTTGGGTACCTGAAAAATGGGTGTATAACTTCCCACCGGAATAGTACATATCCCCATCGGTTTTTCCCACTTCATTGGTTGAAGTTGGATATTGGTTGATTGGGATGACAAAAGTGGTCACCGATTCAGATAGCGCATCGTAAGTAAACGTATTCCCAGAAATGGTAAACCTGTCTTCCGAATTTTTAATTCCCAACGACTCCTGTGCTCGCGTCCGAAACTGTCTTACTTTTCCAAAGTTGGAGAATTTAGACAGGTCGATAGAGTATTTCTGCGTGTAGCTTTCACTGTTGCTGACGACAATTACGAGTTCTTTTTCATCGGGACTGACGGCTGCAATTGAATTGCCAATCGAATTCCCGATGATGATATACCCGGCTTTGATATACCGGCTGTATTGTGCCCGTATATAGAAATTGATGTTTCGGGTAATGGGATTGAGCATGTCGGAATACTCGCCAATGATAAGCCCCCAGGGATTGTTGGTTGGGCTTCCGGTTCCTCCTATTTGCCAGTCGCACCATCCGGTGCATTTCATGTCGCGCAGATCGGTAATAATCCGGTCGGCCATCACCATGATCTGATGTTCATTGGTACCGCCCACACTAATAGGACCCGACTCCGATTGCCAAAGCTTTTTGCTGTAGCTTTTGGCCCAGCTTGCAAGCAATGCCCGGTTATTTCCACCATAAGTATGAACCGAAACAAGATCGATCATAGGCAAAATATCGCCTGCCGCTTTATAAACCTGCAACGAACTATAGCCATTGTCGAGATTGTTTGCATCGTTGGCGGTAATTTTACAATACGACAACATGCCTTTATTCTGAAGCCTGGTATAAAGTTCCCTGATCATTTTAATCTGATCAGCATTTGAAAAGAAACAACCTTCCTGTCCTCCAAGCGCTTTCCACCAGCCACCATCGGGCTCATTGAATGGTTCGATGTAGTTAAAAGTAATCCCCAAATTGTCGTGATAATACCTGGTTACTTCGGTCAGGTAATCGGCAAATTCGCCGAACATGTCAGCCTTTAGGTTACCTACATTTCCCTCTGTACTTCCGGCTGAACAACCGCTTCGGGTCATCCAGTAAGGCGGTGAGTTCGAAAAACCAACAATCTGAATATCATTTTTCCCAGCTTTAGCAATACGCGAAGCAATCAGTTGCTGCATGATTTTCCGTTGGTTGGCATCCTGCGACCAGTCGTAAGCTGCTGTTAATGAAGCTTTATAACCAGGCATATCGCCACCGTCGCCCCGCATGTGGTGATGCGTTGGATCATCGCCACCACCAATATTGAAACGGAAGATATTCATATTGAGCCCGGCTACCGGGTCAGTAATCCAATCGCATATCGTTTTAATTTTTGAATCGGAAAATCCGCCCATGATGTTGGCCCACCAGCAAAGCGAAGCGCCCCAACCTTCGATAACCTGATTCTTAACCGAAGGGTCAACGGCAATTGCTGTTCTCGAAATTGAGGTCCCTACATCGGAAAGCAATATCTGATCGAAGTAGTAATCGCCGGCATCGTCACCAATTTTGATTGAAAAGGTCTTCAATTTGGTTTCAGCTGGGATTGTCAACACGTAGTCGATCCAGGCCCCGGTGGTTGCGTTCGATTGCCAGGCATCACCGCTCTGGCTACCTCCTTCAGGCGTATAAGTTAAAGCTATTCTGGATGTTGTATTCTTATAAACAAGAACGTGCATGTACTGATTCGCAGAAGAAATCGAGATTGAATTGGCCAACGTCACCTCCAGGCCTGTCCAATATGGATCGGCGCTCGTTTTTACAATTTTATAGCAGTTTGCAGTGCTATTGATAGCATCCGTTTTTGGGTTGGCGATAGACCAGATGCTGGCCGATGTTCCGGTTTTTGAATAGTTCAGCCACGAACTTACAGTGCCCGGAACGGTAGCAGATTCAAAATTGAGGAGCATCGTTTCGGCAGCAAAAAGATGCGATGTGATTAGAGCAAAAAGGATGATAAGAAAGGATTGTTTCATTAGATTTTATACGACACAATTGAAATTTCAAAATATCAGGCTAATGCCTTATTTTTAAGCTTTTTTCCTCCAAACTCACCCCCTACGCATCTTCGATGCTTTCCCCTCTCTTTGAAAAGAGAGGGGGGAAGTCCGCCTGCGAACTTCGGGGTGAGTAAAGTGATTTTTATTCACCTTATTTATTCTTTATTCCGTTACTTCAATCGTTAACTTTCCATCTTTCAACCAGGGAGAAGTAAACCTGATATTCACGGTTCCTGCTTGTCCTGTGGTTTGAATATAAGCCAACAGGCGGCCATGATAAGCCCGTTGCACATTGTCGGTGTAATCGCCCATGTCGGAATTGTTGCTGGCTTCGAGCCCGAGCAACCTGGCCGGACCTTCAATGGTGCAGGTAATTTCATCTTCCGAAATCATAACCGGAACTCCTTTCTCATCAATAACTTGAATGACAACCTGAGCCAACCCATTTTCTTTGCTGAGAACCTTTACATCCGGCTCTGCTGTCAATGCAAATGGTCGCGATGAAGATTGAAGTGAATAATTGCAAACCGAATTTCCACTGGCATCCATTCCAACGATTTCGAGTTTGCCCGGTTTGAAAGGAATGTCCCAAAAAATTACACCAGTTTTGTCGTCAAGCGGTTTTATTTCACCAATCTGTTTGCCGTTCAGCATCAGTTTCGACTGGGGCGCATTGGTGTAGCCAACCACCCGTATGGTTTCGCCATCATTGTAATTCCAGATAGGCCATGCATCGGTTGAGATGTGGTCTTTGTTACGCGGTTTGTAAGTACCAATGTAAGTTACCGGTTTATCGCTCCACAATGCCTGACGGAAATGTCCACGGGGTTTAAGGAATCCTCCAAAATCCAGGAATCCTGTGTAAAAGCCGCGTGATGGCCATTCGCCCGATTCGCCCAAATAGTCGATGCCAGTCCAAATAAATTGTGCGAAAATATAGTCGTTATCGCGAACAGCTTTCCACGACTCCATGCTGTGCCCATTTTCGCTTCCGAAGATGACACGTTTCGGGTATTTTGCATGGTCGATTGCATAACGATCTTCGGTGTAGTTATAGCCGCAAACATCTAGTACATAAGGATATTCAGTTTCATTCGACATCACCACTCCGGCCAAAGCTGCAGTAACGGGGCGCGAAGTATCGAGGCTGCGAACTACACCAGCGAGGCGTTTGGCAATTCCACCCAGGCGTTCAGCTTTTGGACTATCGGGTTTGTAGCCTCCGTGCATGGGTTGGTTAATATTGGCATGATCGAGAACCGGATGTGTGTATGGGTCATTCGGATAATCAACTTCGTTGCCAATGCTCCACATGATGATGGAGGCATGATTGCGGTCGCGTAAAACCATATCGGCTAAGTCTTTATCGCTCCATTCGTTGAAATAAGATGCCGCGCCTTCAAATCCCGGAGTACCAACATTCCAGCCGGTTATCCATTTCCGTTTCGGGAATTCCCATTCATCAAACGCTTCGTCCATGACCAACATGCCAATTTCGTCGCACAATTCATACACCTCCGGCGCTTGCGGGTTATGGCTCATCCGGATGGCGTTACAACCCATTCCTTTCAAGGTAATCAACCGTCGTTTCCATACTTCGCGCGGAACAGCCGAGCCAAGGACCCCGGCATCGTGGTGGATACAAACGCCTTTTACTTTGGTCCACACCTCGTTGAGGGCAAAACCTTTGTTCGGATCAAACGTCAGTGTGCGGAGTCCGATTTGCTGTTCATTCTGGTCGATGATTTTGCCGTTTTGTTTGACGATGGTTTTGAGCGTATACAAATTGGGCTGCTCCAACGACCAGCGCTTCGGGTTGGAAATCGAAATATTTTGGGTCAGGGTAGCTTTTGTTCTGGCTTCAAGTTTCTGCTTTTTTGAGCCTGATGCAATCACTTTCCCGGAAACCGGATCGGTAATTTCATGCAAAACCTGCACTTCAGCTCCTATTGCCAATTCATTGTTTATGGTAGTTGCGACAGCAACACCGGCTTTTTTAGCGGTAATCGCGGTGGCTTTAAAATACACACCCCACAAATCGAGATGCACGGGTGGAGCATAAACCATATACACATCGCGGTAAATTCCTGAACCTGAATACCAGCGGGAATCCCGTTCCAGCGAATGGTCGACCCGAACCGACAGCACATTTTCCTGTCCGGATTTGATGTACGGAGTCAGATCGTACATAAACGAGATGTAGCCATTCGGGCGTTTACCAACTGAAGTTCCGTTGATGAAAACCTCACTGTGGTTGTAAACTCCTTCGAAATAGATAAAAACCTTATTTCCTTTTTCTGAATCGGGAACAGTGAACGATTTCCTGTACCAGCCAATGCCTCCGGGAAGATATCCGGTGCAACTTGCTTTGTCAGGACTTAAAGTTCCTTTTACACTCCAGTCGTGAGGAAGGTCGAGTACGCTCCATTTGGAATCATCGAAATCCGAAGCAGCCGCCTCTTTCACATCCGAAAGATTAAACCGCCAGTTTGTATTAAATAATTCAGCTTTCCCAAATTGGGGTTTTGCCTGAATAGTGGTTGCCATCAGTAAAAATGCTACAGCGCCCCAGATTGTTTTTAGTCTCATATGTTTATTCTTTATCGTTATAGGTTTATTTTTTCACAAATAATTTTCTTGAACTCACTGACCCACTGTCGTATATTGTTCGTTCGATATAAATTTGGCTATTTAGTAAGTTGTTTTTTTTTACTTGCTTACCATCAATCTGGTAATACTCCGTCGAAATTGCTTTCCCTTTCGGATCGTTGGCTTTAATCGTTGGCGCAGCGCTTGTTGCCTGACCAAGGGTAACAGGCTGGATACCTTTGACCGTGGGTATCACCGGCTTGACGCTGCCATCGGCATTAAATTCCAGTTTGTCGATACACACTTCGCGGAAGAATCCGGCAGAGTCGCCCTGCATTGTAATGCCTTCGGGGCGGGTAAACCGGTGATACACGATGTACCACTCATCGCGGCCGGGAATCTGGATGACCGAATTGTGCCCGGTTCCATAAATTCCCTGAGTAGCATCTTTTGCCAAAATCAGGTTGTTGGCTGGAACGGTTATAGGACCAAGCGGGGAGGTTGAAGTTCCGTAACGGACCCGGTAGTTTTCACTTCGCGTATCGTCTTCCGACCAGAAGAAATAGTAGGTATCCTGACGTTTCACAACATAAACACCTTCCCGAAATGTTCCACCGGAAGGAGTGATCGTGCGTTTGGTAGCGGCATTGATCGAAATCATATCGGCATTCAACTCGGCAGCCCATAAAGTGCTGTTTCCCCAATAGATGTAACTTTTGCCACTGATGGTATCGTTATAAACATCGGGATCGATATTGTCTGCCAGCTTTTTGCCCGAATCTACAAACGGGCCGGTTGGAGTATCGGCAACTGCAACTCCAATATTTCCGGCAGCCACAAAGTAGTAGTAATATTTGTAGGCTCCGTTCACTTTCTTTTCAGTGATACTTGGCGCCCAGGCGTTAAAAGTTCCCCAGTTCACATCGGTTGGCAGGTTCAGGATGGTGCCTTCGTCGGTCCAGTTCACCAAATCGGGTGACGAAAAAGTTTTAAAGTAATAGCCTGCCCAGCCCACAAAACCATCGCTGGTTGGGTAAATGTAAAATTTCTTAGTTTTATAGGAATACAGAATTTCAGGATCGGCATAATAGCCTTCCAAAACCGGATTATTGGCAACTTCGACGGTTACAGCATACGCTTTTGAACCCAATCCATCAATCTTTGCAGTGTAATTTACAGCTCCGGAAGAGAAATCCTGCGGTGCGGAAGGTGTAACCGTACATCCGGCATTGGCAATAAAGCGGGGATCAAAATTTGCGATATCAGTTCCCTGGCGAACAGGCAAATAGATAGTTTTTGCAGTTTGACTGATCTTGACATTGTTTTTCTTTACCAATCCTGAAGCCGAAGATTGAATAAAAATGTTCGCTGTACTTCCCCATTTGCGCTGGAGTGCAGCAGCTTCATCGCTTGTGATTGGAATAATCGTGCCGTGCCGGGGCGTAAAATCAAATGAAACCGGGTTAGTCACCACCGAGAAATTCGTCAAGTCGGTACTTTGAGTGAACTGGTACGCATTATTCATATACATGTCGTACATCAGTATCCAGTTGTCGGTGTCGTACATCCGGAAAACACAACCGCCTTCAACTGCATTAGTTGTCGATTGGAGGTAATTGCCGGTAATCTCATATCCACCTGTAAGTTTGGAAGATATCGCTTTTTTGATGCCATTTCCATCGCCTTCTGTTTTAAAAAACAAGTGATAAACACCATCCTTATTCACAATATCGGCATCAATAGTAGCTCCTCCGCTTGGATTTTTAAACAATAGCTTTGGTGCGGTTTCCAATGCGGTAAAATCGCTGTTGGCATACGCATAAAAGATTTTATCCGGTTCATTGCCAACTTTCATCGCCCAGTAAACCATGTACTTGCCGGTTTCAGGATCATATATAGTTTGAGGTGCCCACACCCGCTGAAGTTCGGAATAACCTGAATAGGTATTTTGGATATTGACCACGCTGGTTTGCCAATCGGTCAGGTTGGCAGATTTCATTAAAATCATTGCCCGGTTCGAATTCCAACCCAGTGCCGAAACCATGTCGGTAGCTACCATGTAATAGGATTTCCCATCTGCACCCCGCAGAATGTGCGGATCGCGGATGCCTCCCGTTGAGCTGATCAACTTCGAATCCAATATCGGTTTGTTGTTGTTCAGCGCTTTATAGGCATATCCATTGGTGCTGATTGCAAAGCGCAGCGCTTCATCGCTCAGGGCATTTCCGGTGAAATAGGCAAACAGATAGGCCGACATCCCTTCTTTCTCCGCAACAAGGATTTCAAATGGACGGGTTTGAGTAGTACTTCCTTTTTTGATTGTAGCCGTCAGTGTCACTTTGGTCTTGCCTGTTCCATTTTCGGGCATATAAAGTAGTTTCCCGTCATCCGATAACAGGTCGTGAAAATCAGAATTCCAGGTAATTTTCGAACTTTCGAACCCGGTAGTAGGCAACGAAAGGCTGGAACGTAAATTTTGCAGGTTCCCAACAAGTACAATATTATCAGTATCGAATTTCACGGCGTCAGCATCCGAAGAAGCAGGAATTACCTTTACGGTGAACGTCTTGACTACGCTTGCTCCCTCTTTGGTCGCAGTTGCAGTCATGATTACAGTTTTGGATTCGGCGCCTACTGCCGGTCGAACAATAACCCCGGAGTTCGAAATAGTTTCAGGAACAGAAGAACTCCAGGCAATCGAAATTCCATCTCCGGAAGTTGGAAGAGTCAGATTGGAGTTAATGCTTTGTCCGTCAGGAAAATTTAAAGCTGTAAAGAAGTTGCCGATCTGGATTTTGTTCCAGGCGGTGTTCATCTGCGGCAAGGAAGAACTCAAATCCGCAACCTGTGCAGCGGTCAATGGTACATTATAAACCCGAAACTCATCGATCAGTGTTTTGGCCAGATAAGCATCGCCATTTAGGGCATACGACGATTTCCCGATGTAATTGTATGCCGTTGAGCCAAGCGCTTTGGGATCAATATTGATCGCAACTGATTTTGCGGCCTGGGTTCCGTTAAGATAGATTATTGCTGTTTTTGCGACTGAATTATACGTTACCGCGATGTGTTTCCATTTGCCCTTTTCCATCGCTGAGCCAACTTCAACGGCATTTTCGCCCGTCCAATCGGTTTTGCTGATGGCATAGCGTGTGCTTTTTGCGGAAAGGAACATGCAGCCATTTTTATCGGTTGCAATCTTTTCCGAATTCCCGAATGAAAACACGAAGTTTCCATTGTTGGTAATGACTGCGTCTTTCGAGATGCAAATAAACGTCGAAATGGTAAAATCCTGAAGAGTACTCATTAGCTTACTTCCGAACATCGCGCCCAAATCCAGGTACCCGTTCGTCGAACCCAAATCGAGGACGCCGTCAATCCCGCCTGTTTCAGTTATCCGGGCACCGTCTTTCAGGGTTGCAACAAAGTTATTGCCCCTCACATCGGTAATACTTTCGGAACCTTTCGTGTAGTTGTTGAACGGAAACCACACCTTCAGGTTTGGGTCGGTATTTACCTGTGCCTGTACCGAAATCCAACCAGTCAGGAGAAGAATCAATAAAATGGAAATGGAAAGTTGTTTCATTATTTAGATATATTTATTTCATGCCAATATACGTAACAATCGACCTTGAAGGTATAGTTATTTTTTTACCGTAATTCACTACCTGTTGAGGCACTAAATTGCTGTTGGGAACATCAGATGTAAGGTATGGTTTCCAGGCCAACAGCTTTTCTCCTTTCCAAACCAGGTCAAATTCTTTCTCTATATTCTGATAGTTAATCACCACCACTACAGGCGTTTCATCGCTATTTTGGTAGGCCGAAACCATAAGTGCATAAGGATCGGTATCACCTTCATCCACCGGTTTTCGTTTACTGTTGTATGCCGAGACACCCAGTCTTTTGGCTCCGGGACGAATGAAACGGCTGTAATTTCCGAGTGCCCACATTAACTTTGAATCTGTAAAAGTCCCGTCCAGAAGGCTCTTATCCGGATTGGCATAAATCAAACCATCCTTGTAATCGCTTGTTGCCACCGATCGCCACCACTGCCAGGCCGAGGCATTGGCATAGACCAAATCGTAATGAATGACGCGGGCCGCGTACAGTGCGGTTTTTATACCCAGGTCCTTTCCGCCGCCATAGCCAATTTCTTTATCATTGCTCATGATGCAGAGTTCTGTTTGCCAGAAACGAACATTGTTCTTTTTCAGCTCTTTGCCCATTTCCATCCGGATTGTGCGCAAATCGTCAAGTGGTGTATTGGTCCAGTAACTGTGGGCAGCCATTAATCGGGGCACATTGGGTACATTTCCGATGTAAGTTGCGGCGCTATCGGGTCCGAAAAATGACTGAATCTGATAACCGCGGTCAGGTTTTACGTACGGATGAACGCGGTACATGCAATTGTAGTCGAAGGATTCGGGAACCAGAATTTTAGTAGTGATTTTTCTTGTTTCAAATTCACTTCCAAACAAGCGCACCGTTTTTGCGATTTCACGGTTGGTTGCTGCCGTTCCTTCTTGTTTGGGACCAACCCAATTCCAATGTCCGTCAGGTTCGTTAAAAGGACAAATGTAATCGAGCTTTATTTGCTCATGTTTTTCCAAACCCTGAATTACATCCGCTGAAAAACGTGCAAAATCGTCATAACGATCTTCTTTGAGATTAAAAGTTGCGCCACGACCGGTATTGGTGGCCAATCCGTTTTGCGTCCAGTATACCGGCGCCGAAAGAATAAATCCAAGAAACTGGTTAACCCCACGTTGTTTGGCCAGTTGCAAAAAATTACGCTGACCTTTTTGTTTGTTCCAGTCATAGGTTTTATCCGGAAGCAGGAAGCATTCCGAGCGCGTCCAGACACTACCGATGCCGCTTGCTTCTCCTTGTTCAGCGCTTCCGGCACCGATATTGAACCGCCAAAGCGAAAGTCCGATTCCTTTGGGTTTTCCTTGCGTATCATTTTCGGTACTAAAAAGCCAGTCGGCTATTTTTTCCCGTTTCTCTTTGGGCCATAAACCAATAAACTGCATACTCCAGCCATCGGAAGCGCTGAAATTATCAATGGTTTGATATTTCACATCGCTTTCCACCACAAATTTACAAACTTCTGGTTTCGATGGTGCATGTTTGCCCAGGCCTAATTCTTCAGCTGTAACAGAAAAAGCAGAAAAGGCAATTGGCAACACAATTATGTATTTAAGTAAGGAGTAAATTTTCAACATAGATGTGAATGTTTTAATCGTTAGGTGCAAATTTTGTCAATTCTAAAATTTATCACTTTCTCTATTGAATATTTTCCTTTAGCTATTGTAACATGTTATTGATATTGTCTCATTTTGGCAATTTCAGGTTTCATCCTATTGGCTTTTTAATCCGAAATTCTTTTATTCGCTAAACCAACGATCCTACTATTGGTTACTTTTATAAAAATTTAATTCCTCAAAAATGCGTACGAGGTTATATTTGCTTCGACATATTTTCTCTTTCATCCTGTTTTTGTGTTTATCACTGCAAGTATCATCACAAAAATTAGAATCGAACCTGATTTCCAGGTATTCCACCGAGCAGGGACTTTCGAACAATACCGTCCATTCTGTTCTGCAAGACAATAATGGTTTTATCTGGATTGCCACCGAGGAAGGATTGAATAAATTCGACGGCAAGAATTTCACTCAATTCGCTATCAATAAAGGTCGGTATTCACTCTCTCATAATCGCACCCAAACCATGCTGTTAGCCCCGGATGGCAATATTTGGGCCGGAACTTCAGATGGACTAAATATCTACGACAATAAATCGGACAGTATTATTAAAGTCCGTGACAATACCAGTCCACTTAAACTGATTTACAATGACATTACCACTTTGGCCGCCGGTGTTGATAAATCCAGAACATGGATTGGAACCTATGGAAACGGTGTTAATTATTTCGATTGGGATAAAAGCCAGTTTTATGCTTTGTCATTGCCCAAACTTCCCGGCATTTCTGCCCCGCTTAATGTAATGAGCATCCTGGAGGATGACAATAACCGGCTGTGGATTGGAACGCAAAACAATGGGCTTTACCGGTACGACCAATCGGAAAAGAAATTGGAGTATTACGAGTTGCCGGAAAATGGCCGGTATATACGTTCGATTTATCAGGACAGTTTTCGCAGAATATGGATCGGAACATCAAAAGGTTGTTACATCTATAATGAAACCAGCAATCATTTAGATATGATCACATATCCCGAAGGTCTGATTGCCAATTCAATTGGTGTAATAAAGGAAGATCGCAACGGGAAAATATGGATTGGAACTGAAGTGTTCCTGATGAATTTTTCGGTACGCTCTTTTTCGCTGACAGATAAATTTTCATTTCAAATGATTGAGCATGGAGAATCTTCGTCGCGGCTTAATTGCCCTTCAATCAATTCACTTTTTGCCGATCAGGACAACAATATATGGATTGGTACGGCTTGGGGTGGTGTAAATATGCTGAAAGGTACTTCAACCAAATTCAAATTAATTAAGCACGATTCGGAATTCGCCAATTCATTGCCAAACTCACCACTTATGGCAATTTCGACTGATAAAACCGGCAATTTATTCATCGCAACCATGGGCACCGGGAAATTCGGATTGTGTAAAATTAATTCTGAAAGTGGTGAAACCAAAGTATTGCCTGTTGATCAAAAATTGCCGGGCTATGTTTATCAGTCACTGCTATTCGATTCACAAAGTAACTTATGGGTGGGCACTTATAACAAAGGATTGCTGAAAATTGATCCGACTGGTTCAAGTTACGTTCAGTTTTTATTCGATAACAAAAATCCTAACTCATTGCCTGGAAATGATGTACGTTGTATTTTAGAAGGTAGA
>Ga0209429_10001214_pt1 | contig 16342 bp, 12 predicted proteins | sample BarGraNGADG00212_3_FD_184493 | JGI IMG/M metagenome (GOLD analysis project Ga0209429, IMG submission 184493) | Arctic peat soil microbial communities from Barrow, Alaska - Barrow Graham LP Ref core NGADG0004-212 (SPAdes) (version 2) | ecosystem: Environmental > Terrestrial > Soil > Wetlands >... | reverse complement strand
ATATCCTAAACGATCACTTTCCTTGATGTATTCAGCTACTTTGGGAAGTTCACGTGAGCGGAAGAGACTGTTGATGGGCAATGATGCTGTAATGGAACTGGGTGGCGATGTCGTAATGTATGTCGAACCGGGATCAAAGCGCTATGCCAAATATATTGAAGCCGGAAAGATAAAACCCGAATTGCCTTTTGTAAACTGGCAGCCGGGTAGTTCTCAGATTGATGCTATGACTTCAGCTACGCAGAAGTATTTTGCATCCAGGGGCTTGATGTATACCATGCAGAATGGAAAACTGACCGATACTACCTTTTTGCATATCAAGGAATGGATCGACTGCATTCGTTACAAGGCAATTCCAAGCTGCAATATTGATCAGGGATTCCAGGAAGCAATCACAGCACATATGTCAGAGATCTCATACAAAGAGAATCGGGTCGTCAAATGGGATGCTGAAAAAGAAAAAGTGATATAAATAAAAAAGGGTTAGTCAAACAGACTAACCCTTTTTTTACTGCTGGTGCGGATTTCAAATCCGCACCAGCAAGGTTTTAATTGTATCCCGGATTTTGTTTAAATACGTCTTTATTGGTGACAGCATCCAATTGTGTTTGAGGAATCGGTCTGAGTAAATGATATGGTTGAATATACTTGGCAGCATCAGGATTCATTGAATTGATCCTGCTGATCAACTTACCTGTTCTTTTCAGATCAAACCAACGAATCTGCTCTCCACAAAGTTCCCGTGCCCTTTCATCCAAGATGAAATCAAGATTTACCTGTGTTGGGGTTATTTGCATTTGAGCAGTGTGACCTGGAATGGCCGCCCTTGTCCTGATTTGATTGATATAATATGCAGCCGAGTCCATATCGTTCATTTTTAATTTTGCTTCAGCAGCTATTAAATACATCTCAGCCAATCTAATTACAAAAGCATCCCGGGCGCTTTGTGCTTCATTAACACTGGTTCTGGTAGGATCTAGAAACTTGATCATTGGTACACAATATTTATTTTGAATCGGAGCCCCATTTGCACCATATATTTTGGCTTTATCATATGTTACATACTTGCTACTTTGTTTAGCAAGGGGAATGGTGTATTTTGAACAAAAAAGCGCAGTATCACCAATTTTAACACTCCCACTGGCCTTATTGGCATACCACACAGTTTGAAATGAGGCATTATACCTTGAATCATTTGTTTCATCGAACAGGTTCAATAGAGCAAGCGTAGGCATATAACGGTTAAAAGTCCGACCATAAGGAATATCCCGAAGAAGAACACTTGTATTAGCATTATCGTAAACCATCAGGAATAGAAGATGACTATTACTTGAACCTCGTAAACTACCATAAGGATATGTAGTAGTGGTAATATCATTGTTTGCTAGATTAGTTGAATAATCGACAGCCCAAACAATCTCTTTATTCTTTAAGTTAGCCATATTCCATAAATCAGCAAATTTTGGTAAAAGAGAAAAACCGTAATTTCTTATTACCTCGCGAGCCAATGTATTAGCTTCAGTATTCATGCCACGGGTTAAATACATACGTGCTAAAAAGGCTTTTGCAACCGGAACGGTAGCTCTGCCATAATCAGTCGTAGTTACTGGCAGATTTGCAATTGCAAACTTCAGGTCAGTAAAGATTTGATTGTAAATGGTATCGACAGATGTTTTGTTAGCTGTAGAGACAACCCCACTTGTAGGCTCTGTTGAAAAGTGAACACCACCCCAGGTTTCTGCTATGTGCCAATAATAAAACGCACGCAAGAATCTTAACTCACCTGCACGTGTGGTTTTTTGGGCTGGAGTGTAATCTGAAACATTTGCTATAGAAGCAATTCCTGTATTACAAAGATTAATTGCAGCATAAAAATTATCCCATTCCAAATTAAGAGCAGTTGTATTGCCTCCTTGTAAGTTATTATACTGTGTTAGTTGTGGAAACACATCGCCAGCACCACTGGTCCATATGTCGGTACCCATTTCAGCAAGGTTGAACCCTTCCTCTTTTCCATACCAAAATCTGGTATACGTATATGCTGCGTTGACCAACGATTCAAAACCAGCCGCCTTAGTATACACAGTAGATGGAGTTAACCCACTGGGATTAAATTCCTCCAGTTTTTTATTGCATGATGTAAATAGGACCATTAAACCAAATAAGCCCAATATCCATGTATATATTAATATTTTCATGATTTTTAATATTATTAATAGTAATTTGAATTAAAATTCAATATTTAATCCTGTAACAATAAGCTTGGTTAAAGGACTGTCAAAAGAACCACCTCCTTCAGGATCATAATCTTTCACTTTTGAGAAAGTAAAGTAGTTTTTAGCACTTGCATACCAACGAATGGATGTTACATGAAGTGTTTTAGCCAATGATAAAGGAAGTGTATAACCTAGCGTAATATTTCTAATTTTTATAAACGATCCATCTTTATAACCTAAAGTAGTAGCAAAAGGAAGGGCTGCATTTGAGATTTTTGAATCAGGTCGTGGATAAGCGTTAGTTGGATTATCAGGTGTCCAATAATCGACTGGAGATGCATTCTGTATTGCATTGGGTTCAAATTTAGCGGCATAGGCAGATACAAAAGTCTGACCAATTCTGGCAAATACAAAGACATTTAAATCAAAATTTTTATATTTAAAGTCGTTGCTTAATCCAACAGAGTACATAGGAACTGCAGAACCAACAACCATTCTGTCGTTCAAAGCAGTGATTTTGCCATCGGGTATACCATTTGGTCCCGAAACATCCTTAACCTTAATATCACCAGGTTTGTAACCAAAACTAGTTGCCAAGTCCAAATCAGCAGTTTGCCATATTCCTATTTTTTGATAATCGTAGAATGAATTAACCGGACTACCGATAATTAGACTATTCGCGATATCACTTCCATTTGGTAGAAATTCAATTTTCTCTTTATTTCGGGTATAGGTTATATTAGATGACCAGTTAAAGTTTTTGCTTTGAACATTTATAGTTTTTAAAGAAAGCTCAATTCCTGAATTTCTTGTTTTTCCTACATTATTTAACATCTGCTTTCCACCTGTCGTTGTGGGTAATTGTTGTAAATATAAGAGATCCTTTGTTTTGGAGTCATATATATCAATACTACCACTAATTCTATTTTTCAGAAAACCAAAATCTAAGCCAATATTTTGAGTTGTGGTTAACTCCCATTTTAGATTTTTATTTCCAATTTGTGGTTGCAATCCATAAGCCAAAGCCGTAATATCATTCCATGAAAAAGGGATTAACATTAAACCGCTTTGTGTTTGATATGGTTTAACTGCTGAATTACCGGCCCGTCCAATACTCCCTCTAAGTTTAAAGTCGCTGATTACAGAAATGTTCTTCATAAACTTTTCGTCAATAATCCTCCATGCAATAGCTGCTGATGGGAAAAAAGCCCAACGGTTTGCTTTCGATAACACTGAAGCACCGTCTTCACGTCCGGTAAAAGAAAACAAGTACTTTTCTTTGAAAGAGTAATTTAATCTGAAAGCTCCAGATTCCATGTTGCTGCCAACATAATTGCTTGATACGCCGATGTTTGCAGGGTTATTCTGCAATGCATAAAAGGATTGGTCCGCTAATAACTGTCCTGTAGCCGAAGCTGTTGAATTATCAGTTCGGTTAGACAAATAACTGGTAACAGCCATCAGATTCAATGAATGATCACCAATTTTCGTTTGATAAGTAATGATGTTTTCCCAGGTTAAATCGGTTTGGGTTGTATTAGCAATAGAGGATAATGAACCTGTAGAAAGAGCTCTGCTAAATGTGTTTGCATCTTCGAAATGGCCATTACGAGTACTTGAATTGACAACACCTAAATTAGATCTGATAGCCAATCCATTAAACGGTTTCCATTCAGCATAGGCTGTTGAAAGAAGACGGGTAATATTGTACTGATTAATATATGCACCCGGTACATCTGATAAAACAGGATTAAATTGACTACCGTTTCCAGGATATCTTGCCAAAGTTCCATCAGCATTGAAAGGAGTATAATAAGGAAGTATTTTATTGGCTAGATTAAGCAATGATTCATTTCTTAGATTTTGATCGTAATAAGCCAATTGACTTTCAAGCCCTACTTTAAAAGTATTAAAGATAGTTTGATCAATATTGAGCCGGAGAGTATAGCGGTTTGAATAGTCGTTATATTGTACTCCTTTTTCTTTAAAATAATCGAATGAAAAATAGACTTTAGTCTTTTCTGTACCACCTGAAACACCCACAACATAATCTTGCTGTGATCCTTGTTTTAAGAGTAACCCAGGCCAATATGTTGAAGTATTGTCATTAATAGCTGCAATTTCTGCTGCACTACTAAAAACTTTAGGATCATCAGCTATAGAATTCCAAACACCATTGGTGTGATATGCCTCTCTTTTGAAAGCGGCAAATTGGGCTCCAGTCATAGGCTTTGGGTAACCTGCAACCTCTGATATTCCATAATAACTGCCGGCAGTTACTTTTACTTTTCCTTCAGAACCTCTTTTTGTGGTAATAATGATTACTCCATTTGCACCACGAGAACCATAGATAGCGGTAGTGGAAGCATCTTTTAAAACATCCATACTTGAAATATCATTGGGATTTACGTCTTGGATATTTGGATACTGAATGCCATCAACAATATACAATGGATTATTTCCAGCATTGATTGAACGATTTCCACGAACAGTAATATTAATTCCGGCACCTGCTTTACCGCTGCTCCTTATAATATCAACACCAGAAACTTTTCCCTGAACAGCTTCTATTACATTACCGGCTGGTGATTTAACAAGCTCTTCTGTTTTAACTGAGCTAACTGTACCGGTTAAGTCTCTTTTTCTAACAGTCCCATATCCAACAACAACTACTTCTTCAAGACGTTTTACATCCGAAATCAGTTTAATATCAATTTTAGTCTGATTTTTTAACGCAATCGTTTGGGGAAGATACCCCATGAATGTAACCTTGATAACAGCATTGGATTTGGGTAAATTGATAGTGAATCGACCATTGACATCAGTTTGGACTCCGATGGTGGTTCCATCAATTGCAACGATTGCGCCAACAATAGGCTCGTTTGTTGTTGCATCTGTTATAGTACCTGTCAATTTATTTTGTTGCTGAACAGAAAAGGGAGAAATAACAATGACATTATTTTCCAATTTTGTGTATGTAGCTTGGGTGTTGCGCAAGACGCTTAACAATATAGCCTCTAGCGTGGCTTGATGAAGATCGCATGAGACAGTTTTATTAAGTGCATTAAAATCGTCGGAATAGAAAAAACGATAAGATGTCTTGCTTTCCACTATTTTTAGTACATCTTTGACTGTCAGATTGTTAATGTTTAAGTCCAGTTTCGAGTTTTGCGAGTAAACGCTGGCCGAAACATTTAAGGAAAATAACAGGGTTAATAGAATAGTTAATTTCATGGCTAAAAGTAAATGTATGTACCCCTGAGAAAAATGTACAGAGTTACAATTACGATTTTTTTTCATAATCTTTCACGTGTTTAATTGTTTTAAATTTTTGAATGATTTACTTCCGGCAAGAAGTAATTTTAAACAAATCTTGAACTAACAGATTGAGGTTCTTATCCTTCGTTATTAAAAAGTAACAAAGGAATTTTTTTCCATAAGTTGAATATTAAAGTGAATAAAAATTTGAATTAAAATTATAATTAAGTGCTGACATAAATTTAAAAAATTAGACTAAAAAATAATTGGTATTGAGAATTTCCTTTTTTTGTAAATTCTTCAAAAACAGAAAAGAAAACAGCTATCAAAATGTCAGGAATGAGTGATTTAATTAGGTTCGCTGAATTTTTTTTAATAATAACATTGAGGTGGGTATCACGGTTTTTATAAAAAAAAATATGGACAATTATCAGCCTCATTAACAAAACAACATTTTTTTATCTATCTTTGGCTATGTTTAATTATTTTATAATTGAACGAATTATCCTCGGCAAGGGGTAATTTTAAACAAACCTTGAACTAACGGATTGGGGATATATTCCCTAATCCGTTTTTTATTTAATAGTAGATTATTTTCATCATATTAAATTAAGTTTTACGTAAATTGGTTAATTATCAATATTAGCTGACTTAAACTCTTTCATGAGACTTTCATCTTCTGAAATAGTAATGAGTCCTTTATCAATTTTATATTTTAAGGGAATTGTATGGCGTAAGATTACTAATACCTGTTCAATCGTTTCGTTTTGTAAGGTTCCAGTGAAATGATATTTCTTAATATCGTTTGATTCTAAAAGGATTTTAATATTATATCTTCTTTCAAAGTCATTGACCAGACTCTCCATATCTCGCTTAGCGATAATCCAACGTTCTTCTTTCCACGAAGTATATAATTCGGTTTTGGTTTCGGCTTCTTTTATTGCATTTAATTCATTTAGTATAATTGGAGCCGATTTTTGGATCCTGTTATTTAAGATATGCATCTTGTTTAATGCATTGATGTTTTCTTCTTTATCAACAAAAAAAGCAATATTATCATTTGGTTTCATGTTTATAGCGAAATCTTTATTTGTAATATCTTTTCCTGCTATGACAACCTTTCCCCTAACCAGGGTGGTGGTAATAGCGTTTTCTTCAGGATAAGCTTTTACATTGAATGCCGTTCCGTAAGCTTTAATTGCAAGTTTCCCTGCTTTTACTATAAAAGGTTTTGAAGAATCTGTTTTAACATCAAAAAAGGCTTCACCAATTAGTTTCACTATTCTTGTTTTTTTGCCAAATTCCAGATAATATTCTAATTTACTACCCGCATTTAACCATACCTTTGATCCGTCGGGAAGAGTAGTAAAGGCTCTGGAGCCTAACGTTGTTTCGATATTTATTTTGCGATTGTTGAACGCAATTTGTTGTTTATTGATCCAATACTGGTTTCCAAGAGCTCCGATCGTGAGAGTTATTAAAATTATTGCTGCAACTTTAAGGATTTTAATAAAAGTATATGGTCTAGTAGAAGGTGCAAAATCAGACTCATTTTCCTCATCAAAGATACTTTTTGTGTCGTTCTGAATATTATTTAAGTTATAGGAGTTGATGTTAAAGGCTGTCGCTCCATTATTTGTCTGTGATGTGGCTAACCAAATATTTCTAATAGCGTTAAAATTAGATTGGTTGTCTTCTGATTCTTTTATCCAATCTGAAATAATAGCATTCTCTGAATGCGAAGTTTCGCCAGATAAATATCTTATAATCAGATCATCTATATCATTAAAATCCTTTTTCACGTGTCGTTAAAATTCGTTATTACCTATAAGACGGAAAAAATTGTGTTTTGGTCTACAAGATTTTTATTTTTTTTATAAAATTAATCTAAGTTGAAAATAAGTAATTTAAGAGGATTAATTTTCGAGTATTCAAATAAATGGGCAATTGTTTATGTAATGACTGTTGTTATTTAATGATTTTAATTACTATTGTAAGGATTTGAGCACTTTCTTAATGGCATCAGGACCTTTAACAGCATTCGCAGGAACTTTTCCTTCCTTGCCGAATACTAACTGATCTTCATATTTTTCAATTGTACATGTCGTCTCATCAATTTTACCATTCTTATCTTTTATGGCATTGATATTCAAGCCGAGATTACGTGCCATAAACTCATACATAGCCATTCGTTTCGATATACCATAATCGTGACCTTCCTTAGCCAAATGAACATTCTCAACATTCGTAGTTTTTCCATATAAACCATATACTTTTTGTAAATATGGAAATTCAAGTATTGGGGTTGTTTTTGTCCAATCCTCGCCATCAGATATTACCAATTGAGGACGAGGAGAAGCCATTGCAGCAATTTCTGCATTGTTCGTACCCAAATCTGTACATGAGTGTATAGGCATCCCGCTTTCACATGGACAGTGTCCTGCATAATAAGCTGATACTATAACTACCGGTACACTTACAGAAATCCTATCATCCAGAGCTGCAATCAGGAAAGCCTGAGTGCCACCACCAGAAGCAGCTGTCACACCAATACGCTTTGAATTGATGTATGGAAGTGAATTAAGAAAATCGAGGACTCTTATACCGTAAAGGGTTTGCATAGTCAACGCAAGTCCGGTTTGGTGATCACTTTGATCAACCTGCAAAACCGACTCTCCCCAGGCAAACATATCATAACTAAATACTACTGCCCCCATTTTCGCTAATATTGCGCAACGATATTGTTGATCGGGGCGATACCTCCCTCGTTCATCCATATTCATCGGTTTCTCAAGGTTCCTAAAATGACCATGAGGAGTAAGCACTGCCGGAAATGGTCCATTACCTTTTAACGGTTTGTAGAGAGAACCACATAAATAGACACCAGGAATTACTTCAATTGCAACATTCTCAATAGCGTAGCCGTCCATCACACGTTTAGGGGTGTAAATTGGATTTAAAGGAGTTTTCTTTGGAATGGGGGAGAGTTCCATTTCTTCTAAAATACACTTCCTTAAATCTGCTTTTCGTCGTTCCCAATCTGCTAATTTGGGATAACTTGCCAACAATTTATCAAGATGAATTTTTCCCTCCTCAATAGTCATCTTGTATTGCTCTTTTTTGGTTATTGTGTATACACCTATGCTCTTTTCTGTTGAAACCAGGTCGACTGGCGATAAAATATTTTTAAGACCATCATTTAAATTCGTTAGATGATGATTCGATGAATAAAATACAAAGACATCCTTAATATTTTTCTCGTCATAGACAAATTTTATTGCGTAAACTTTCTCAATTTCTAATAATACTGTTTTTAGAGGTTTTTTCTGGACATCTTCTGAAACCTGACAAAGTAAAGATTTAGTTAGAAATAGAAAACAAAGAACAAAAAAAGAATGTAGATTCATGATGGTTTTATTTTAGTTAAAAAGATTAATCATTTTATAAAATTCAAAAGAACAAAATAATTACCTATTTATATAAATTATTGAATAAATGTACAATATTCCAACTTGTAATTAATTAAATTCAATAATATCAGAATTAAAATCATTTTAACTTTGTATTTGTTGAAAAATATTATATTTGCATTTGAAATAATTAATATTTTAAACTCTCTATGATTGGGAGTTTTATTCCGGCAATAGAATTAAGGCTAAAGAATATCTTGGAAATTTGAACGATGTATATAATTGTTTAATTAAAGATAATTAATATATTATATATTGATTTGAAATTATTATGATAAGTCCATGATAAATTTCAATTTACCACTAGTAATCCCAAAAATAAAGTATTTAAACTGTTTATTATATCTCTTTGCAGATATTGAATTATAAGACTAACTCATTATAAACCAATGGTAATTATAATTTAAAATCGATCGGATATAGGAATAAGTAAATTCTGAGTAATAAGGGATTTTTATTATTGATAATATGATGAAATCAAACAATCTTACATTTTAAAAATTTAATCTTCTCAAAAATGAATCATTTTAAAACATTAAGAATTACGGCAATACTTTGCCTTTTGTCATTTTCTTTCATGACAGGAAAGACACAACAAAACCCTTCTAGTTCCGAACAGGGTTGGGCACAATTAAAAAATGTCTTGGCCGAAATTAAATTACCGGTCTTTCAAAATAAAGATTTTTCCATCCTAAATTTCGGAGCCAAGGGAGATGGAACAACTGATTGCACAGAAGCCTTTAAAAAAGCAATCGTAGCATGTAACCAGGCAGGAGGTGGAAGGGTTGTTGTTCCCAAAGGTGTATTCCTCTCTGGCGCTATTCATCTTAAGAGTAATGTAAATCTTTATGTTTCTGATGAGGCAACGATAAAGTTCTATACAGATCCAAATAGATATTTGCCAAATGTTTTTACTCGATTTGAAGGAGTAGAATGTTACAATTATTCAGCATTAATATATGCTTATGAACAGGAAAATATTGCTATAACAGGTAAAGGAATTCTCGACGGCCAGGCAGACAGAAGCAATTGGTGGAAATGGAAAGGAAGCAAAGACCCTAGTGGGAAGGATACTACAAATAGTGTTCAGATATTGAATAAAATGGGTGAAGATGGTGTGCCTGTTTCAAAAAGAGTATTTGGTGCAAACTATAATATGCGTCCTAACTTTATACAGGTAATAAAATGTAAACGTTTTTTAATGGATGGTCTCACCATTCTTCGCTCACCAATGTGGGAAATCAATCCTGTGTTATCTGAAAGTATAACTATTCAAAACGTGAAAATAAGCAGTCTTGGTCCTAACAATGATGGTTGTGATCCGGAAAGCTGCAAAAATGTTTTAATTAAAAATTGCGACTTTAGCACAGGCGATGATTGTATTGCTATCAAATCGGGTCGTAATAATGACGGTCGGAGAGTAAATGTCCCATGTGATAATATTGTTATCCAGGACTGCCGGATGAATGATGGTCATGGGGGTGTTTCAATAGGAAGTGAAATATCAGGCTCAGTTCATAATGTTTACGTCGAAAACTGTGTCATGGATAGTCCTAATCTGGATAGAGGATTAAGAATTAAAACAAATTCACTCCGTGGTGGTATCATTGAAAACATTTATTTAAGGAATATAAAGATCGGTCAGGTAAAACAAGCTGTTATTCTGGTTTCATTTAAATACCAGGAAGGTGATAAAGGTAACTTCACACCCATTGTAAGGAATATATTTGTTTCTAACGTCACAAGCGAAAAGAGTGATTATGGTTTGTTTTTAGATGCATATGAAAGAAGTCCGGTTACTAACGTAAATATTGAGAATTGCAAGTTTAACGGCGTTAATAAAGATAATCTGCTCAACTTTACAAAGGATCTAACTTTCAAAGAGTTCTATGTTAACGGTAAAATAGTTAACGTTAAATAGTTTATGTTTAAATCCGGACTATGGATTAACACAATTCTTAGTCCGGATTTTTAAAAAGGTCAATAAAACTTTAAAATATTTACAGGTTTGTAATTGAAATAAACCTTTATACCCAAAATTATATCACTTTTAACACTGAATGCTTTTTAATATAATCAGGATCGATGTCTATCCCCAATCCTGGACCAATAGGAACTGTAACCACTCCATCTTCAGGGATGAGGGATGATGTTTTGCATTCAAAAGGAAAATCAAGCTTAAACGATTTGTATTCATGATAAGGTCCGGCATTAGGAATAGCAGAAATAAAATGCATCATATAAATATATCCAATGCTTGAAACATGTGGTATATGCAGTTTTCCCAATGCGTTAGCCATGCGTGCTACCTTCATAGAACGTATCATTCCACCAAAATAGAACATATCGGCCTGTACAATTTGGAGCCCTTCATTTGCCAATAGCCATCTGAAGTTATGTAGACTTGGTTCTTGTTCTCCACCTGCAATGGGTATATTTACGGCATCGGCAACTTGTTTTGTTTCTTCGTACCAATCAAAGGGCACTGGTTCCTCATAGAAATCATACTTATACTCTTCCATTATCTTACCGATTTTAATGGCTTCTTTTACATCATAAGAGCCATTTGCGTCCGCACTAATAACCATCTTATCACCAAAAGTCTTTCTAACTAAGGGTATGAGTTTTTCACTTCTTCCAATAGGGGTTTCAGGGGCGTCCATTCGGCCTCCTAGTTTGAATTTTATAGCTTTAGCTTTTGTTTTTGCTAATTCCTGTTGTAGGTGTTCAACAGTTAATTCTGCAGAAATGTAACGTTCACTATTGGCCTGATAAACGGAGATCTTATTGGTCTGCACTGTTCCTACTAATGCCCCAAGTGGCTTTTTGATCATGCGCCCCAGCATATCTAGTATAGCAAACTCAATGGTAGCCAATGGAACCCATATTGCTATACCTTGCAGCTTGTAATTGCTTTTGTAAACACATACCTGGTCGAGTAGTGATTCCAAATCACGTGCATCTTTACCTATAAAAAAATCCTGCATCCTGTTAACAAAAATGGGATATAGAGATTTCATCTGGTCGTTTTGTCCGAATGAATATCCTTCGGCGCCATCCTTTGAGCGTACATGACACAAAAAATTATCTTTGTATCTTAGCAGTTCAAGAGTTTCAATGATAACAGGCGACCCAAATAATTCACTTTTTAATATAGGTTCTTTAAGTACTTTATCAAGTTTTGCATAATTCGAATTTGTGTTCTGCACATCTATTGAAGAAGCCTTACTTGAAGAAGCCCTACTTAAAGAAGGTAGCATAGCGCCCACTCCACCCATTAAAGCAATTGATAAAAAATCACGTCTTGTAGATTCCATATTGTAAGTTTTATAGTTTTGTTAATAATTTTTAATTCATTAAAGTATCCTGTAAACGTTTTACTGTCAGAATGAAGCATTTAAGTTATCTTGATCTGATTTTGAACCTTATTCTCTTAACCGAATTATATCCCTCAACCTTAATAAACGGGCGGTGAATATCTGAGGGAAAGAATATAAAAAAAGTATTGGGACTTGATAAGTAATATTTCCCCTTTAGATCCTGAGAATAAAACTGTGAATCTCCATTATCTTTAAAAGGAATGGCAATGGGGACACCAACAATAGATGCTACACCTGTATTCTCTTTTCCCTGTATCACGTATTGAATATCACAATATTGACGGTGTGAATGCCATTTGGCTTCTTTTATCTCCGAGGAAGGATTATCCGTTATATCGGCAAACACATCTTCGCCATCAATAACATATTTACCCGGTTTAAGGCTGTCAAGGTTGTTGTTTTTCAAAAATGCAAATGCTTCATCCCACCATTTTTTATTTGCATTATATTGTTTTGCAAATTCCACTTTATCGGTAGATTCATGAGGACGTAGTTTCAACCCTTTTAGCCACTCTCCCTCATTGTACCATATTGCTGCTTTTTCAACGGCCCAGTTTGTATCGGTCTGAGCATATATTCCTGTTTCTGAAAACATAAGAGATAAAATGATGATAACTGAGATTTTCACTGAAAATAATCTGTTCATAGTGCTTGATTTTATAAATTATTGCCTTTTTTAAAATTAAAATTTGATCACCTAAATGGCTCTAATACTCTCTTTTCTTTGTTTTCCGGAATCATGTCTTCAACTTGTACTGGAATTTCCACATAACCTTGAGTAGTTACTCTTTGATAAACCTCTTCATCGAACTCCTTTTCACTCTTTGATATAATTATAGTAGCAATGCTGTTTCCAATCAAATTAGTGATTGAGCGGGCCTCAGACATGAATCTGTCTACTCCTAACAAAATTGCTACATTTTCTATAGGCATTATCTTTAAAGCAACCAGTGTTGAACTCAATACTATAAAACCGCTACCTACAATCCCTGCTGCCCCTTTTGAAGTTATCATCAAAATACCTAATGCTGTTAATTGTTGCCCTATAGTCATGTTTATCTGAAAAACCTGAGCAAGAAAAATGAGTGACATTGATAAATAGATTGCGGTACCGTCCAGATTGAACGAATAACCAGTGGGTATCACTAACCCGACTACAGATTTTGAACTTCCCAGCTTTTCCAATTTCTGCATCATACTTGGTAATACTGATTCAGATGAAGAAGTGCCAAATACAACCAATATTTCCTGTCGAATGTATTTCAGGTATTTCCACAAGCTAAACTTATAATAGTAGCAAATAAGATTCAGTATAACAAAAATGAAAAACAGACAAGTCAGATAGACCCCTATCATCAGTTTACCCATGGGTAATAAAATGGAAATCCCAAAGTTGCCTACCGTATAGGCCATTCCACCAAATGCCCCGATTGGAGCAAGTTTCATAATAAGCCCCATCATATTAAACAATACTTTGGATATGCGATCAAAAGTAGCGATTAGTGGCAAACCAATCTTATTCATTTTACTTATGCCATAACCGAACAATATTGCAAAGAATAAGATTTGGAGAATATCTCCTTTTGAAAACGATTCAAAAATGTTGCGTGGGATAATATTTGTGATAAAATCTACCCAATTAATTTTTGTGGCCAGATTATCTGCCAGCCTTTGTTTTGGAATAAGCGTAACAACGGGTTTTATTCCTTCTTCAGGTTTTAAGATATTAGCTATAACCATACCAACCATTAGGGCCAATGTTGTAACCAATTCAAAATAAAGCAAAGCTTTGCCTCCTACGCGACCCACCTTATTCATATCACCCATTTTGGCAATGCCCAAAACAACAGTACAAAAAATAACCGGTGCAATAATCATAGTGATCATATTGATAAAAGAGCTGCTTATCACTTTTGCTGTTCCCGCAAATGATGGAAAGATCAGGCCTGTCAATACACCTAAAATAATGGCAGCGATTACCTGAAAAGAAAGATTTTTGTAGATTTTTTTCATCAATTATTAATAGAAGTTTTTTTTGATGTACAATAAATAAAACAAGATTATTTGATTATTCAAAATACAACTTGAAAGAATGAAATGTATTAACTGTAGAGGTTGTATTTAATATATATCTGATAATAAACAATTATCTACGGATATATTATTTCGCCATTTTAGAAACACGTTGATTAGTGCTACTATGACGAAAAAAAAAGAGTATTGGTTTACAAGAAATCAAGTTTTACTATAAAAATTCTTTCAATGCATCTTTCAGTTTATGCATGGCTCTTACCATTTGAGTCTTTGTAGTGCTCAGCGAGATGTTGAGTTTTTTGGAGATCTGTGGATACGACAGCAGCTCATAGCGGCTCAGTATAAACACCTCGCGACACTGTTCCGGTAATTCTTCAATGGCATGATGAATTGCATGTTCCATCTGTTCCGAAAAAAGCTTATCAAAGAAAGAGTCATGATCTTCGAGTTCGAAAACCTCCAGCCGCATAGCAAGATCATCATATGATATAATGCTCAGGTTCTTTTTGTTGGCCCTGTTTCGAAGATGATCAATACACAGGTTATGTGTCATCCGATAAATGTATGACTTCAAAGAAGATTTGATTTCTAAAGTATCGCGGTTGTTCCAGATTTTCAGAAAGACATCCTGGACGATCTCCCTGGCCAGTTCAGAATCCAGGACAATACTCTTTGCATAAAGTGTGATAGGGTTAAAATATAACTGAATTAAGTATCCAAACGATTTTTGATTCGCAGATTGGATCCCCTTTATAATTTCTATTTCAATTTGATCCATTATTCAAATTGATTAAATTTTCACTTTTTATCACATTTCAAATGTAAATTATTTTCTCAGACGGAGAACACGAATCCACAATATCTTCAGTAAATATTGTGAAAACATTAACAATATAGAATTGTTGATACTTTTTCGATAAAGTTTGAACATTAACAATTTTTTACTGTTTAGATTTTGTATTTTCTTTTGCCCGTAGGGCAAAAATGTCAATAGAATTGAATTTCTCCATCCTTTTTGCCCGTAGGGCATTAACATTATAGGTTCATCCCATACGGGCAATTTTAAACAGTTTCTCAATATAATTTAAAACTAAACCCCAAAAAAAATGAAGCGTAAATCAACAGCAGTTTGGAACGGAACAGGAGCAGAAGGAAAAGGTAATTTAACTTCAACAAGTGGAGCATTAAAAAACACACCCTATTCATTTGCAGCCCGATTTGTGAGTGAAGACGGAAAAGCAGGAACCAATCCTGAAGAACTCATAGCAGCCGCACATGCCGGATGCTATGCAATGGCATTGAGTTTTGGCTTGACTGCTGCAGGATTCCCACCCACCGAATTAAATACAGAAGCCACAGTAACAGTCGAAAATGAAGGCGGTGGATTTGTAATCACCTCATCACATCTTGAACTGGTTGGCGATGTACCCGGTATCACAGAAGAGAAATTCATTGAACTTGCTAACGATGCCAAGAAGAACTGTCCGGTTTCCAAAGCGCTTGATGCTATCGACATAACACTTACAGCAAGGTTGAAATAGAAAATTTCGTTACACAATTACATTTTAATAACGTACGAATGTGATGTAGGGAGGGCCCTAGTGGCTCTCCTTCTTTATTTTCATTACAATGGAGAGCCACAAGGGCCCTCCCTACATCACCTTCGTGCAACTTGATAATATGTGCATTAAAAATCTGACACAATATCCCCATCATTTAATAACTATTTCTTCATTTCAAGGTTTAAGTGAATTAATCCTTAACTTTATTAAATAAATTCCTCTGGGATTTTTAAAATAAAACACCATGAAATACAGAAGATTAGGAAAAAGCGAAATAATGCTCCCGGCATTAGGTCTGGGATGTATGGGAATGAGTCATGCTTATGGCGAACCCGACGATGTTGAATCCATCGCAACACTTGAAAAGGCAATAGAACTTGGTATGACCTTTTGGGACACTGCCGACATCTATGGAAACGGGA
>Ga0209429_10001212_pt1 | contig 16344 bp, 12 predicted proteins | sample BarGraNGADG00212_3_FD_184493 | JGI IMG/M metagenome (GOLD analysis project Ga0209429, IMG submission 184493) | Arctic peat soil microbial communities from Barrow, Alaska - Barrow Graham LP Ref core NGADG0004-212 (SPAdes) (version 2) | ecosystem: Environmental > Terrestrial > Soil > Wetlands >... | reverse complement strand
GCCCACGTGTTACTCACCCGTTCGCCGCTGTACTCACACCCGAAGGTGCTTTCTCGCTCGACTTGCATGTGTTAAGCACGCCGCCAGCGTTCGTCCTGAGCCAGGATCAAACTCTCCGTGAAAACTTAGCGCACGCACCCGAAGGTGCGGTACTAGCTTTAGAGAGAGCTCGAAAGCTCAAATACCGAAGCGAGCCATCGCTCCGGTTTGTCTTGTGGTCCGTTCTGGCCGGCCCGAAGGCCGCCCGTCTTTCAGCAATGAAAGGACCACGCGACGGGGTATTCATTGAACCTCACGCACCCCGAAGGGTACGCCAGGCGCACTGGCGTCCGCCGACCGCCGTGCCGCCGAAGCGGCGCCGACCAATCGGCTTCCTCATCCTGTTCAGTTTTCAAAGACCGCGTGCCACGTAGGCACACTGTCGAACCGTCGAGGCGATTCGGGGGCGCACTGCCCCCGGGCAGGTAAGGTCGTGAGACTGAGTACCTACTCCGCTTCGTCTCGACAGCGACTTCCTATTGTACAGGAAGGTGCCGATCCGTTCAACGGTCGGCGCTTCTTCGTCATCACTCCGAGCGAGCTCGAAACGAGCGGACCCCTGAAGCGCTAGCGGAGTATACCCGCTGGGAAGGGCGTGTCAACCTGAGATCGGCGTTGCGTCGAGAGCGCGTCGGCGAGGCTACGTCACGAGGGGCGAACGAAAGCGCTCAAAGCCCCTTGATGAGGCCCTGCGCCTGGGCCGACTTGCCGGCCTTGAGACGCCGACCGGCAAGCTGGGCGACGGGGATGGCGAGGCTCGTCAGGGGCTCGCCGTCCAGGCTCACCCCGCCCTGCTGGATGCGCCGACGCCACTCGGAGCGCGTCTGGCCGAACCAGCGCTCCATGACCTTGGGAAGGAACACGTCGCCATCCTCCAGGTCGGCCGGCTCCAGGGCCAGCTCCTGCAGATCGTCGGCCGCCTCATGGCGGCGGAACACCTTGTCGAAGTGGTCTTCCGCCGCTGCGGCGGCCGCGGCGCCGCGCAGTCGCGTGATGACCTCGCGCGCGAGGCGCGCCTTGAGATCGCGCGGGTCTGCGGAGCCGCTCGCCAGGTCGGCCTCCAGCCGCGCGAGTTCGTCGGCGTGGTGCGGCGTGAGCAGGCGGTAGTACGTCATCATCGTCGCGTCAGGGATGCTCATGACCTTGCCGTAGACGTCGCGCGGGTCCTCGGTGACGCCGATGTAGTTGCCCGTGCTCTTGCTCATACGCTCGACGCCGTCGGTGCCGGGCAGGATCTCCATGGTGAGGATCGCCTGCGCCGGATGGCCGAAGTACTCCTGCAGGTCCCGGCCCATGAACAGGTTGAACTTCTGGTCGGTGCCGCCCAGCTCGATGTCGGCCTGGACGGCGACCGAGTCGTAGCCCTGCGCCAGCGGATACAGCATCTCGAGCATGCTGATGGGCTGGTGCGCCGCCCATCGCTTGGCGAAATCGTCGCGCTCGAGGATGCGCGCTACCGTGGTCGTGGACGTGAGCTCGAAGATCTGCTCGCTGGTGAGCGGCGCCAACCACTCGCCGTTGTAGCGCACTTCGAGCCGGGCGGGATCGTCGTCGAGGATGAGGAACGCCTGGTCCTGGTAGGTCCTGGCGTTGGCGTCGATGACGGCAGGGTCGAGCTTGGGGCGCGTCTTGCTGCGGCCCGAAGGGTCGCCGATCCGCGCCGTGTAGTCGCCGATGATGAGCACCGCCGTGTGGCCGGCGTCCTGAAACTGGCGCAGCTTGTTGAGCACCACGGTGTGCCCGAGATGGATGTCCGGCGCCGTGGGATCCACGCCGAGCTTGACCCTCAGCGCTCTGCCCTCGCGCTCGGCAAGCGCGAGCTTGGCCTCGAGCGCTCCCGCGGGGAGCACCTCGACGGCGCCGATCATGAGGTCGTCGATGAGGCGACGGTCGGTCACTGGATGGAGCCTCCGGACGGATCCTGCGGCGGATGAGCTGCATCGGGACGACCTGCCCGCCCCGGCTTCGCGGCCGCCGTGGATGATAGCACAGGGGGCGGGCGGAGGGCGGGCGCCCGGAGGGCGGCGGGCGGGGTCGCAGGGCCCCGCCGCCTCAGGGCACGCCGCGGAAGAGGTGGCCGCTGGTGCTGCGCTCGCGTGAGGCCAGCGGCGCCAGCGCCGGCAGCCCGCCGGCGGCGAAAGCGGCGCGCTCCTCGTCGTTGAGATCGGACTGGACGACGAGGAACATGGTCACGCCCGCAGCGCGCAGCTCGTCAAGGTTCGACGCGAGATTGGTGACGCGGGCGTTGAACAACCGGGTACCGCCGGCGTCGACATCGGCGGGAAACTCGTAGCCCTTGACGTCCTCGAGGAGCAGACCGACGTGCGCGGCCGGGCCGGGCGCCTCGTAGAGACCCTCCGCCCGGCCGAGCTGGTCGCGCGCGCGGAGCACCTGCTGGCGGCCGAATGCGAGCGCCTCGAGCGCCGGAGGCGGGTCGAGGCGCGACGGGCCGGCTGCCAGGACAGCCCCGAGGTCGGCGATCTCCTCGAGAGAGGCCTCCGGAGACACCACGACGGCCACCGGTGGACGGCCGGCAACGCCGGCCGCGACCCCGGCGGTCAGAGCGTTCAGGCCCTGGAGCGGATACTCGAGGATGAGCGGGACGCTGGCCGGCGCCGCGTTCAGCAGTCCGAGCTGGCGCACGTACAGTCCGGCCCAGCGGACAGCCAAGACGTCCCGCAGCCACGCAACGTCGCCGTCGAAGATGATCTCCGGCAGGCGGGCGCGCAGTGGAAGGCCGCCGGCGCGCAGCCTCTCGGCGGCGGCAGCGATCGCCGCTGGGGGATCCGAGGCCAGCAGGTCGAGCCCGAGAGCGACCACGCCGGGTGCGGGGAGCGGGTTCTCGCCAGGGCGCAGGACGAGGACGACGCCGGCCTCCGCCTCCCCCTCGGCGGCATCCCTTGACGCCGGCTTGCGCGCCGGCTGCGACGGCGCTGTGCGCACCGTCTGGCCGGGAGGAGCGGAGCCGCGCCGGCGGGCGGCCAGACGGCGCTCGTCGAGCGCCGCCACGGCCCGGCGGCGCAACTCCTTGAGCTCGCCGACGGCCAGGAAGAGCCCGTCGGCGACGGCGAAATCGAGCTCCCCGAGGCGGTACGGCGTGCCGCCGAGGGCGCCGAGGGCGTCACGCGCCTTGGCCGCCGTGAGAGCGGCGGTGCGTGCCGCCGCCAGCGGCGCGGCGCTCGCGACGCCGACCGCCATCTCGTCGCCGCCCAGGCCGCCGGGCGATCCAGCGGCGCCCGCGGCGGTCTCGGTGATCGTCTCGACCGCCAGGGCCGCCGGCTTGCCCTCCTCACCCACAAGGCACATGCGCAGCATGACCGGGCGCAGGGCGGCGCGGCCGGCGACGAGGTCACGCGCCAGCTCGCCGGCGTCGGCGGCCGCGAGGCGGAAGAGCCGGTCCTTGACGGCGACGCGCTCGCGCACGCGGAGCGTGATCTTGGCGTCGCCTCCGTCCGTGACGCGCACGGGCTCGGACTGACCCCACGGCGTGTAGAGATAGACGAGGTCTCCGGCGACGACCGGGCTGGTCAGGCGAACCTCAACCTCGCCGCGCGCCTCGTCGACGCGGCTGGCGCGGCCGACGACCACGCCCCGGTGGCCGCCCCGGCCGCCGCTGCGCACCTCGTGATGACGGCCGTCGAGGTGGGCTGTGGTGAAGCTGCGCGAGAAGCTCTGCTCAAGGCGCGACATCCAGTCGAGTCGCACCGCGTAGCCCTCCGGATCGGCGAGCGCGGCGTCCAGCGCCTCGCGGTAGACCGCCGTGGTGATGCCCACGTATGCGACGTCCTTCATGCGTCCTTCGACCTTGAACGAGGTGACGCCGGCACTGAGGAGCCCCGGCAGCACGGCGATAGCTGCGAGATCGGAGGTGGACATGACGCGCGTGGCGTGCGTAGCTCCGCCGCCCGCCGCGCCGTGACCAGCGGGGCCGGCGGGCGCAGCGTGCCCGGCCTTGTCGCCGAGGCGGTGGAGGTCGTAGCGGAGGCGGCACGCCTGGCTGCAGCGGCCACGATTGCCGCTGCGGCCGCCGACCATGCTGGCCAGGAGGCAGTCGCCAGAGTAACCGTAGCACAGCGCCCCGTGCACGAACGCTTCGAGCTCCAGACCGTGATGCTCCAGGGCGGCAATCTCGGCGAGGCTGAGTTCGCGGGCCAGGATGGCCCGGGTGAAGCCGAGCCGCCCCAGCGCCGCCAGCTGCGCCGAGCTGTGCGTGCCGACCTGCGTGCTGGCGTGCAACGGCAGCTCGGGGTACTCCTCGCGCACGCGCTCGGCAAAGCCGAGGTCGGCGACGATGAGGGCGTCGAGGCCGGCGAAGTACGGCGCCTCCAGCGCCGCCAGCGCCGGCTCCACCTCCGCGGCCTTGAGCAGCGTGTTGAGCGCCAAGTACGCGCGCGCATCGTAGAGGTGCGCCAGCTCGACGGCCGCAACGGCCGCGTCGCCGGCGAAGTTGCCGGCAAAGGCGCGCGCGCTCCAGCGCTCAAGGCCGAAGTACACGGCGTCGGCGCCGGCCGCAAGGGCCGCGCGCAGCGCGCGCGGCTCCCCGGCCGGCGCTAGAAGCTCGGCGCCGCGGGGCGGTGTGGTCATCGCTGCCGCCGGTTCATGGTGACGGCGCAGTCACGGGGTGCGCCGGGCCGGCGCTCAGAGCACCGGAAGCGCGCCCGGCTCCTCCTTCTCGACCCTGCCCTTCTTGGTGCGGTGTACGCGGACAAGGCCGCTGGTGGCGATCGTCTGCACCCCGTTCCGCTCGAGCTCGTCGAGGAACAGGTTGATGCCCAGCGAGTCGCTGCTCATGTGGCCGGCGATGATGACGTGGATGTCGTGCTCGTCGGCCTCGTCGCGCAGCTCCTGGCTCATGTGCATGCCGACGATGGTGCCGACGCCGCCGTCGGCCAGCTTCTCGATGACCTTCTTGGGGCCTTCGGTGCCGCCGGTCATGTCGACCCAGACCTTGCCCGCGCGGGCGCCGGGGCTGCTCTTGCCGGTGTAGGGGCCGGCGCCCTTGAGCGCCGCGATGCGGTACTCGGGGATCTCGAGCAGCGCCTTCTGTACGTCCTCGATGAGCTTGGGCTGACGCTCGGCGAAGTACGTGTTCAAGTAGTCCACGACGAGGTTGTCGGTGGGCGTGTGTGCAGAAAAGAACGGGATACCGAGCAGCCGCGCGGCGTCGATCGCCTGGTCGTAGTTGACCGGCATCAGGCGACGCTTGATCTCGTCCATGCGCTCGCCGATGAGCTTCTCGCCGGCCTGGATGGGGACGCCCAGAGTAGCCCAGATGTCGGCCTGGACCTCCATCACGCTGTCGAGTTTGGTGAGACCCCAGCCCTCGGGGTGATGCGTGTAGATGGCGTCGATGGACGTGCCCTTCTCGCGCAGGCGGTCGGCGAGCAGCACCTCGCCGGTGTTCATGTCGATGCCGCCGATGAGCGTCTTGACCTCGGTACCGGGGTCGCCGACGTAGATGCGCGTGTCGGCGAATGGGTTGGTGAGTTCCTCCGGGTCGGCCAGAGCCTTGAGGTGGTCGGGAAGCGCCTCGTACCGCTTCCTGGTGCGCGCCAGGAACTCGTCCACGCCATCCTTGCCGCGGGGGTCGGCGGCGATGCCCATGCGCACGGCGGTCTCGTAGATCTCACGAAGCTTCACGGTGGTCCTTTCTTCTCAGGCGGCGCGCCGAGCCGAAGGCGGGCAGGCGCCGCGCTGCATGGTGAGCGGAGCTTCCCTATCTTACCCAAGGGGCGAGGAGGGCATCCCGCGGATGCGCGACGGCTCCGGGACGAGGGCTCTCCGACGCGGCCGAGCCGGCATCAGTCGGCCAGGACCTCGGCCCTCATGGCCTCGACCGCGCGGGCGAACTCCTCGCGGTCGATGAGCCCGGTGGCCGACGGCGTGCAGAAGGTGCTGGTCTCCTGGCGGGTCGGTCGGGAGGCGCCATGGACCGAGGGGCGCGACGTGTGGTGGCATGAGGCGGCGTCAGAGACGTGGACTCAACGACGAGCGCTCCGCGGCAGCGGACGCGAGAGGAACGCGCTGCGGGCGTCCACGAAGCGCCAGGGGCGCGGGTCGCCGCCGACGCCGATGCGCGGCGTGGTGACGATGCGCGGGGCGGTTGCCGATGGTCGCGGCAGGATGGTCAGCGGCGGCTTCCACACCGGCAGGCCGTTGTGCTCGCGGCCGATGCCCAGGGCCTGCGTGAGCCGCGCCGGGCCGCTGCACAGCAGGCGCGGCTCGTCGCGGCCGCGACGTGACACCATCTGGTCCGCGCCATGCGTCGGCTCAAGGGCGCGGAACAACACGGCCGCACCAACGCCTTCCGCCTCACACGAGACGTTGGCGCAGAAATGCATCCCGTAAGTGAAGTAAACGTACAGGTGGCCGGGCGGACCGAACATGACCGCGTTGCGCGGGGTCTGGCCGCGGAACGAGTGGCTGCAGGGATCCGTGGCGGCGTACGCCTCGGTCTCGACGATGCGCCCGCCGACGCCGGTGTGAAGCAGCGTGCCGCCGATGAGGTCGTGCGCGACCTCCAGGGCCGAACGGGCGAAGAAGGACTGGAGAAGGCGGCGAGTGCGCGTCACCCGGCTAGTGTACCGGACCTGCTCGGCGTAGAGTGGCTGAGATCCACCCGCCCGACCATGCGCACCTTCGCCGACAAGCTCGCTCGCCACGGCTATCTGCTCGCCGTCGCGGCCATCGCCGTGTCGACCGCCGTCTTCCTGCCCGGCCGCGGTTACTTCGCCAAGGGCCAGTGGGCGCTCTTCTACCTGCTCATCATCCTCCTGGTGGCCAGCGCTTCCGGTGCCGGCCCCGCTGTGCTCGCCGCCGTACTCGCGTTCTTCGCCTGGAACTTCTTCTTTCTGCCGCCCTACCACACCCTGGAGATCCGCGACCCCAAGGATTGGCTCTCCCTCGTCGCGTTCCTCGTGGTCGGGGTCATCGTCGGCCTGCAGGCGGGCCGTATGCGCGAGCGCGAAGCGCGCGCCGTGGCGCGCGAACAGGAGACGGCGGCGCTCAACCGACTGAGCGCCGATCTCGCCTCGCAGACCTCGACCGATCACATGGCCGAGCGCTTCCTCGCCGAGAGCGTCGAGCTCCTGGGGGCGTCCTCCGCGACGCTGTTCGTGGCGGGCGACCGCGGACTGACGGCCTTCTGTTCCTCGCCACCATGTGAGTCCACGGATCCGGAAGTAGCCAAGCGGGCGGGCGAGACCTACGCCGCCCACGGGAATGAGAAAGCCGCGCTCTGGGCCGGCGCGCAGCGCGCCGTGACAGCGGCGGGCGACGGGGGCCTCTATGCACTGGTGCGCAATCCGTCCGGGGTCAACGGCGTCCTGACGGTCGCGGCGCGGCCTGACGGCCGAGCCTACTCGCCCGACGATGCGCGCCTCGCAGTGTCGCTGGCGAATCTCGTGGGCGTGTTCCTCGAGCGGCAGCGCCTGGAGGCCGCGGCAACGAAGGCGGCGGCCGAACGCGAGGCCGACCAGCTCAAGTCCAGCCTTCTGTCGTCCGTGTCGCACGAGCTCAAGACCCCGCTGGCGGCGCTCACGGCGACGGTGAGCAACCTGCTGGAGAGCGACGTGGACTGGGACGAGCAGAGCGTCCGGGACGAACTGCGCGCCATCGTCGCCGACGTCGCGCGCCTGAACAACAGCATCGGCGCCCTGCTCGAGCTTTCGCGCCTCGAGGCTCACGCGTGGGAGCCGCGGCGTGAGCTCTACGAGCTGAGCGACATCGTGGCCGCCGGCATCGACACGCTCCCCGCGCACCTGCGCGAACGCGTACGGCTGGACATGTCCGAAGACGTGCCGGTCGTGGACGTCGACTTCGTGCAGCTGACGCGCGCCCTCCAGAACCTCCTCGAGAACGCGCTTCTGTACGCCGACGAGAGCCCGGTGACGATCGGCGCACGCGGCTGGAACCAAGGCGTGCGCCTCTGGGTCGAGGACCAAGGACCTGGTGTGCCTCCCGACGAACATGAAGCGGTGTTCGAGAAGTTCTATCGCGGGCAGCGCACCGGCGGACACGCCCCATCGGGCACCGGCCTCGGCCTGGCGATCGCCCGCGAGATCGTGCGCAGCCACGGGGGTACCATCCGAGTCGAAGACGTGGTCCCCCATGGGGCGCGTTTCGTGATCACGCTGCCGAGCGGCGGCGGCCAAGAGGCGAGCGACAAGGAGGACACCGCATGACGGTGCCGGAGAGGCCGACGCGCATCCTCGTCGTCGACGACGAGGAGCAGATCCGGCGGGCGCTCAAATCGATCCTCTCCACGCGGGGTTACCAGCTCGAGATGGCGTCGACCGCCGAGGAAGCCCTCCTCAAGGCGATCGACGCGCCGCCCGACCTCGTGGTCCTCGACCTGGCGCTGCCCGACCGCAGCGGCATCGAGGTGTGTCGCGAACTGCGCACCTGGATGTCGGCGCCCATCCTGATACTTTCTGTGCGCGCCAACGAGGCCGACAAGATCCTCGCCCTCGACGAAGGCGCGGACGACTACCTCACCAAGCCGTTCTCGGCCGGCGAGCTGCTGGCCCGTATTCGTGCGCTCCTGCGCCGGGCGGCGGCCCTGACCTCGCCGCCGCCGGTCGTCACCTCCGGCGATCTCGAGATCGACATCGCTCGCCGCCGGGTCACGCGGGCCGGCGAGGAGATCGCGCTCACTCCGACGGAGTTCGACATCCTCGCCTTCCTCGCGCGGAACGCCGGCCTCGTGGTGACCCAGCGCATGATCCTCGAGCAGGTGTGGGGACCCGAATGGGTCGAAGACGCGCAGACGTTGCGCGTGCACGTGAGCAACCTGCGCAAGAAGATAGAGCCCCACCCCGGCGGGCCCCTCTACATCATCACCGAGCCCGGCGTAGGCTTCCGTTTCGCGGCCGCCGAGCCCGCGACGAGCTGACCACCGCGTCTTTGCAGCAGCCCTACCGCGCCGCCTGAGCGCCTGCCGCCGGGCTGCTGCAACCCTTTGCGAACTCTTTAGCCGCCGGCGACTCTACTTCACTCCTCCTTGAGACCCTCCCGGGTAGCTTATCCACAGAAGGCTCGGCTGCGGCCGGCGCACACGCACCTGGAGGCGGAAGATGGCTCTGCTGCTTGAGGAAATCGTCGTGGAGCTCGTGGCGATCGCCGCGACGCTCGCCGGCATCGCCTGCCTCGCGTACCTCCTGGTCCTCTGTGCATTGGAGCGCCGGGAGCTGCGGCTTCGGACCGAGTCCCGGGTTCGCGAATGGGCCGCCCGGCGCGGGCCGGAGCCGGGACGCCCGCGCCCCGAGACGTCCCAAGGGTCACTGACCTCGACCGTCCAGGCTCAGTAGCTGAACGGACCACAAGAGGATCTCTGATGATCGACGTCCTCTACCTTGCGATCGTGCTCGCGTTCTTCGTCCTGACGATCGCCTACGCTCGGGTCGCACCCAAGCTGTAGGACCCCTCATGGACGCGACCTCCCTGATCCTCCTCCTCGTGGCGGCGGCCCTCCTCGCGTACCTGCTGTACGCCCTGCTGCGGCCCGAGAAGTTCTGAACGCAAGCGACCAGTACATGGCCTGGGGCATCCTGCAGATCGTAGTCTTCCTCGTGCTTCTCGGACTCATCGCGAAGCCGCTGGGCACGTACATGGCGCACGTCTACCGCGGCGAGCACACGTTTCTCCACCCCGTGCTGCGGCCGGTGGAGCGCTTCGTCTACCGCCTGTGCGGCATCGACGAGACGCGAGAGATGGGCGTGACCGGCTACGCCGTCTCCCTGATCGTCTTCAACTTCATCGTGCTGCTGTTCATGTACGTGGTCCTGCGGTTTCAGGGCCACCTGCCGCTGAACCCGGCGCACGTTCCGGGCATGAGTCCGTGGGTCGCCTTCAACACCGCCGTGAGCTTCGCGACCAACACCAACTGGCAGGTGTACGTGCCTGAGACGTCGGTAAGCTACCTCACCCAGATGCTCGCGCTGGCGCGCGAGAACTTCGTCTCGGCCGCCGTGGGGATGGCGGCTGCGGCGGCCTTCATCCGCGGCCTGACGCGCCACTCGACGCGCGAGCTCGGCAACTACTGGGTCGACTTCACGCGCAGCTTCCTCTACATCCTGCTGCCGATCTCCATCGTCGGGGCGCTGTTCCTCGTGTCGCAGGGCGTGGTGCAGAACCTGAACGGGCCCACCCATGCCGTCACCGTGCAGGGCGCCGCGCAGACGATCGCCCAGGGGCCCTTCGCCTCGCAGGAGATCATCAAGGAGCTCGGCACCAACGGAGGCGGCTCGTTCAACGCCAACTCCGCGCACCCGTTCGAGAACCCGACCCCGCTGACGAACTTCGTCGAGATGCTCGCGATCCTGGCCATCCCCGTGGGGTTCACCTACATGTTCGGGAGGTTCGCGGGGAACCAGCGCCAGGGCTGGGCGCTCTTCGCTGCGGCCATGGCGCTGCTGGTGATGAGCGTGAGCGTGATGTACGTGAGCGAGCAGCGCGGCAACCCCAACCTCACGAAGGTCGGCGTTACACAGGCCGCCACGGCAACGCAGTCTGGCGGTAATCAGGAGGGCAAGGAAGTACGCAACGGCATCGGTACGTCGGTCCTCTGGACCACCATCACCACCGACACCTCGACCGGCGCGGTGAACAGCTCCCACGACAGCCTGACCCCCGTGGCAGGCGGCATGGCGATGCTGAACATGGCGCTCGGCGAGGTAGTCTTCGGCGGCGTCGGCGTGGGCATCATGGGCCTGCTCATCTTCGCCATCCTCTCGGTGTTCATCGCCGGCCTCATGGTGGGCCGCACGCCCGAGTATCTCGGCAAGAAGATCGAGGGTCGCGAGATGAAGCTCGCAGTGCTCGCGGTGCTCTACTTCTGCGTCACTGCGCTAGGACTCGCCGCCTTGGCGGCCGTGCTGCCCGCCGGCAAGGACGCCGTGCTCAACCACGGGCCGCACGGCCTCTCCGAGATCCTGTACGCCTCCCTCTCGCAGACCGGCAACAACGGCAGCGCCTTTGCCGGTCTCACCGTCAGCGGCGGGTTCTGGGCGACCGCCGGCGGCCTCATCATGCTGTGGGGCCGCTTCCTCTTCATCATCCCGTGCCTCGCGCTCGCGAGCTCGCTCGGCGCGAAGAAAGCGGTGCCGGAGTCGAGTGGCACGTTCCCTACGACGGGCCCCATCTTCGTGGCGCTGGTCGTTGGCATGATCCTCATCGTCGGCGCCCTCACGTACTTCCCCTCATTCGCCCTCGGGCCAATCGTCGAGCACTTCCTAATGAACGCCGGCCACCTCTTCTCATGAGGTGCGTGACGCCATGACCGACCAGCAACACCACCCCCAGCAGCGCACCGCCAAGAAGAGCCAGGCCTCGATGCGTGAGCTGATCCGGCCCGCCGTCGGCAGCTCCTTCGCCAAGCTCGATCCGCGCGAGGTGGCGCGCAACCCGGTGATGTTCGTGGTCGAGGTGGGAAGCGTCATCACCGCGGTCTACTTCGCTCTCGGCCTCATCCAGGGGCGCAGCGACACCGCCTTCGTCGGCATGGTAAGCGGCTGGCTCTGGTTCACGCTGTTGTTCGCCAACTTCGCCACGTCGATGGCCGAAGGTCGCGGCAAGGCGCAGGCGGACACCCTGCGCAAGACGAAGACCGAGACCCTCGCCAACGTCGAGGTCGACGGTGCCGTCAAGCAGATCAAGGCCGGCGAACTGCGCAAGGGCGACGTGGTGATCGTGTCGGCCGGCGAGACGATCCCCGGCGACGGCGACGTGATCGAGGGCATCGCCTCCGTCGACGAGTCGGCGATCACCGGTGAGTCGGCGCCGGTCATCCGCGAGAGCGGCGGCGACCGGAGCGCCGTCACCGGCGGCACCAAGGTGCTCTCCGACCAGATCAAGGTGCGGATCACCTCGGACCCCGGGCAGACCTTCCTCGACCGCATGATCGCACTGGTGGAAGGCGCCGAGCGTCAGAAGACGCCCAACGAGATCGCCCTCAACATCCTCCTCGCAGGCCTCACCATCATCTTCGTGATCGTGATCGTCACCCTGGAGCCCTTCGCCATCTACAGCAAAGTGCCGGTGTCGGTGACGGTGCTCATCGCGCTGCTGGTGTGCTTGATCCCCACGACCATCGGAGGTCTGCTCTCGGCGATCGGCATCGCCGGTATGGACCGCCTCGTGCGCCACAACGTGCTGGCGATGTCCGGACGCGCCGTCGAGGCCGCCGGCGACGTCGACACCCTCTTGCTCGACAAGACCGGCACGATCACGCTCGGCAACCGCCAGGCGGCGGAGTTCATCCCGATGCCGGGTGTGGCAGAGGAGGAGCTGGCCGACGCCGCGCAGCTCGCGTCCCTCGCCGACGAGACGCCGGAGGGCCGCTCGATCGTCGTGCTGGCCAAGGAGTTCGGCATTCGCGGCCGGCACATCGATCCCGAGCACGCGGAGTTCATCGAGTTCACGGCGCAGACGCGCATGAGCGGCATCGACCTCGACGGGCAGTCCATCCGCAAGGGCGCCGGCGAGGCGGTCATCTCGTGGATCCGACAGCGGGGAGGCGAAGCGCCGCCGGAGCTCGAGACGACGATGCAGGACGTCTCGAGCCAGGGCGGCACCCCGCTCGCCGTCGCTCGCGACGACCGCGCCCTTGGCGTCATCCACCTCAAGGACATCGTCAAAGGCGGCATCCGTGAACGGTTCGATCAGATGCGCGCGATGGGCATCCGTACAGTGATGATCACGGGCGACAACCCGCTCACCGCAGCAGTCATCGCCAAAGAGGCCGGTGTGGACGACTTCCTCGCCGAGGCCACGCCCGAAGCCAAGATGGAGCTCATCGAGCACGAGCAGCAGCAAGGCAAGCTGGTGGCCATGACCGGCGACGGCACCAACGACGCGCCGGCGCTGGCGCAGGCGGACGTGGGCGTCGCGATGAACACCGGGACCATGGCCGCTAAGGAAGCGGGCAACATGGTCGACCTCGACTCCAACCCCACCAAGCTCATCGAGATCGTGGAGATCGGCAAGCAGCTCCTCATCACGCGTGGCGCGCTCACGACGTTCAGCATCGCCAACGACGTAGCCAAGTACTTCGCCATCATCCCGGCGATGTTCATGGTCGCGTTCCCGCAGCTCGCCACGCTCAACGTGATGCGGCTCCACTCGCCGGACAGCGCCATCCTCTCGGCCGTGATCTTCAACGCGATCATCATCGTCATGCTCATTCCCCTGGCTCTGCGCGGCGTCAAGTTCCGCCCCATGGGCGCCGCCGCGCTGCTGCGCTACAACCTCCTCGTCTATGGTCTCGGCGGCGTCATCGCCCCGTTCATCGGGATCAAGATCCTCGACATGGTCCTCGTGACCCTCCGCCTCACTGCCTAGGAGCCTGGACGAGATGACACGCTACCTCGGCACAGCGATCCGCATGACGATCCTCACGGCGATCCTGCTGGGCCTCATCTACCCGCTGGCGATCACCGGGATCGCCCAAGTCCTGTTCCCCGGCGCGGCCGACGGAAGCCTCGTCAAGGTGAACGGCCGCGTGGTCGGCTCCAGCCTCATCGCCCAGGACTTCACGGCGGCCGAGTACTTCCACCCACGGCGTTCCGCAGCCGGGAGCGGCTACGACGCGATGGCCTCGTCGGCCTCCAATCTCGGGCCGACCAGCCGCGTCCTGGTGGACCGGGTGAGGGCGGACGTCCGCAAGGAGCTCGCCCAGAACTCGGGTCTGCGCTCCGGCGCCGTACCCGTGGACATGGTGACGACGTCGGGCAGCGGCCTCGACCCGCACATCACCGTGGCCAACGCGCGCACTCAGGCGCCGCGCGTGGCGGCGGCGCGCGGCATGTCCGTCGTCGCCGTCCTGCGCCTCGTCGCCGAGAACACCGCCGGGCGCACGCTTGGCTTCCTTGGCGAACTGCGCGTCAACGTCCTCGAGCTCAATCTGACGCTCGATGCGGCGCAGGCGCGGGGAGGCAAGTGATGGCCGACGACGACATGACTGGCGAGGCCTACTCCCTGCGCACGCTCCGCAAGCGCGGACAGCTCAAGGTGTTTCTCGGGTACGCGCCGGGCGTGGGCAAGACGTTCGGCATGCTCTCTGAAGCGCACCGCCGCGTGTCGCGCGGTGAAGACCTCGTGATCGGCTTCGTGGAGACGCACGGCCGAGCCGAGACCGCCGAGCTCGTCGCCGGCCTGGAGTTGCTGCCGCTCAAACGCCTCGAGTATCGCGGCAAGCAGTTCGAGGAGCTGGACACGGTGGCGGTGATCGCCCGTCGCCCCAAGTGGGTACTCGTCGACGAATTGGCTCACACGAACGTCCCGGGCACCACCCATGCCAAGCGCTGGCAGAGCGTCGAGGAGATCCTGGCCGCCGGCATCAGCGTGATCACCACGCTCAACATCCAACACTTCGAGTCCCTGAACGACACGGTCCGCGAGATCACGGGGGTACGCGTGCAGGAGACGCTCCCCGACTCTGTGTTCGACCAGGCCGATGAGGTCGTGCTCGTAGACCTGACGGCCGACACGCTGCTCAACCGGCTCAAGCGCGGGGTGGTCTACGACCTCGACAAGATCCCAGGGGCGCTAGCCAACTTCTTCCAGAGAGGCAACCTCGTAGCGCTCCGAGAGCTGGCCCTGCGCAAGACGGCGGAGGAGGTGGACGACAGCCTCGAGCGAATGATCGCCGGCCACGAGAGGGAGCACCCCTGGGCGACGGAGGAGAGGATCGTCGTCTGCGTCCGTCCCAGTCCCGTCGCGGCCAAGCTCGTCCGCCGCGGCCACCGTCTCGCGAAGCGGTTCCAGGGCAGATTCTGGGTCGTCCACGTGCGAACGCCCGGCCAGCTAGGCGGATCGGGCCGGCGGCAGGTCGAGAGCCTCTTCGAGCTTGCCAGGGAGCTCGGCGGCGAGGCCGAGGAGCTGAGCGCAGACTCCACCGGCGACGAGATACTCCGCTTCGCGCGCGAGAAGCGCGCGACGTTCATCGTGATGGGCCAGTCGCGACGCTCGCGCGTTGACGAGATCGTGCGCGGATCCCTGATCGCCCGGGTCATCCGCGAGATCGACCACGTCGACGTGCTGGTGGTCGCCGATCCGAGCAAGGCCCTACCGGTGCAGATGGAGGAGTAGGCGGCCGGCACGTCGGGCCGGCGCGGACGCGCCGCCCGGCGCGTCGGAACTCCCCGTCTTTATGGCTTCTTTATGCTGGAAACCGTCTTCTTTACGGGGGTCTTGACTGCGGCGCTTTGTGCGTCCCCCTCCGGCTTGCACCCCCCGCCCCGGGCGGGAGTACACTGCCGGGAGCGAACCTGTCACTTCGCCGATCCGGCTGACCGATTTGACGCCACCTGCGACCAACATCTGGGCGCTCCCCGAGGAGCGCGTCTACGAGACGCTGAGCACGTCCCCGCGTGGGCTCAGCGAGGACGCTGCGTTCGCGCTCCTTCGAGCGCATGGCAAGAACGTGCTGCCCACCAAGGTCGGGCGGCCGATCATCTTCAAGTTCCTCGACCAGTTCACCAGCCTGTTCGCGATCATGCTCGAGGTGGCGGCGGTCCTCGTGTTCATCGCCGCGATGCTCTCCACCGGCGCGAGCCGTCAGGACAACATCAACGTCACCATCGCGATCATCGGCGTGGTGCTCCTCAACGCGACCATCGGGTTCTTCCAGGAGTACCGCGCCGAGAAGGCCACGGAGGCGCTGCAGAAGCTCGTGCCGGCCAACGCCAAGGTCGTCCGTGACGGCGAAGTGACGATCGTCGCCGCCGCCGACCTGGTGCCCGGCGACATCATCGTCCTCGAGGAGGGCGACAGCATCAGCGCCGACGCGCGCGTGGTGCGCCAGTACGAGCTCTCGACCAACAACATCGCCCTCACCGGCGAGTCGGACGCGGTGCGCAAGACGGCCGACGCCATCGTCGAGGAGGAGCTGGCGACCATCAACATGCCTGACCTCGTGTTCATGGGCACGAGCGTGGCCTCCGGGACCGGTCGCGCGGTCGTCTTCGCCACCGGGCTCAAGACCGAGTTCGGGCGCATCTACTCGCTCACGGCCGGAGTCTCCGAAGAGAAGTCACCGCTGATGCGCGAGATCGACCGCATGGCGCAGACCGTCTCTATCATCGCCATGGTCTGCGGCGTCGCCCTCTTCTTCATGGGCAAGATCCTGGGTCTTGATTGGGTCGGCGCCCTGTTGTTCGCCCTCGGCGTCATGGTCGCGTTGGTCCCCGAGGGCCTACCGGCCACGCTGTCGGTGGCCCTGTCTGTCGGTGTCCAGCGTATGGCCAAAGCCAAGGCGCTCATCAAGAACCTCGCCGGTGTCGAGACGCTGGGCTCCACCAACGTGAT
>Ga0209429_10001210_pt1 | contig 16368 bp, 22 predicted proteins | sample BarGraNGADG00212_3_FD_184493 | JGI IMG/M metagenome (GOLD analysis project Ga0209429, IMG submission 184493) | Arctic peat soil microbial communities from Barrow, Alaska - Barrow Graham LP Ref core NGADG0004-212 (SPAdes) (version 2) | ecosystem: Environmental > Terrestrial > Soil > Wetlands >... | reverse complement strand
TGCCGTCTCCCGAGCCGGTGGACAGGGTTGTGGACCCCTACTCCCTGCTGCCCTACCTCAAGAGTTGGTACCTGGTCGGTTTCTGCCATCTTCGAGGGGAGGTCAGGGTCTTCAAGGTGGAGCGCATCCAGTCGATCGTACGCACCGGCGATAGCTTCACCCTTCCAGATGATTTCGACCTGGCCAATTACCAGGGGCAGACCTGGGGTCTGCTGTGGGGCGAGGCGGGCAAAGCGGAGGAGGTGGTGGTGGAGTTCACGCCGGAGGCGGGGCGCTGGGCCCGGGACGAGGAGTGGCACCCCGGGCAGCGGGTCGAGGACCTGTCCGGCGGGAGGGCGAGGCTGCACTTTCAAGCAGGAATCACCCCCGAGCTTCGCCGCTGGGTCCTCGGCTTTGGCAGGCAGGCTCGGGTGATCCAGCCGGGGAGCCTGGCAGAGTGGGTGAGGGAGGAGGCGCGAGTGGTGGCGGAGACGGCGGAGGGATTCACGGTGAACTAGAGATGGGAAAGGAGTTGGACTTTCGTTGGCCCTATCTTGCCTGCCAGCCGTGGGTCGGCCGTGACGAACGGGCTGGAGTTCCTTTGCCAGAGCGACGAATGTGGCGTCGTACACCGTTGCGTCGCGCTCGTAGGCAATCGGGATCGCTCGGCTTACCAACGGTGGTGTTGCTGGAAAGAGACGGAGGTGTCGATCACGATGCACCAAGGTGGCTAGGTCAACGTCTGCTCTCACGCATTTGGCGGATCTCCTCGATGGGATCCCAGTCGTCGTCCTGGTCTTCCCGGGCAAATTGACCCTGGACTGCTTGCGCGTGAACTACAGCGGGGTCTTCCCATCGGTGACGCTTGGCCCTTTCGCGCAGATAGTCCCCTACCCGTTCTAGCAGCAGTTGGAGTCCAGGAGCACGCTCGACCGGGCGACCTCATCGATCTTGGATATCAGCTCTTTGGGATGAGAGACGGTCACTTTCGAACAGCAGTTGTCCCCGATTGCGTAAGGGAAGGTGTGGACCACCCTCCCCAGGAGTCGTATGATGAACATGGTTCCCTTCTCCCCGTCCTTCCTGATGGCGTTCCAACGGAACTCGCGGTTTCGTCAAGACGCGCCTACCAGGCTGTAGACGCGCCGCTGCTATCCTCGATCTGGACTGAGTCAGGACCGGGGGTGCCGGATGCCGAATCCCAAGGAGCCGACAGGTCGCTTGGTAGATGTTGTACCCGAGCAGCAATGGGCGCGTGCGTCCGTCATACACCGACCCCTATGGGGGACACCGACATGCACGTGAGAATCAGGTGGCAGGAAGCAAGGCTTGCGAGTGATTAGAGGGAGCGGTCAACATGGAGCGAGCACAGATAATGGCGGCTGCGACGAAGTGGGCAATAGATCGTGGCTGGAGGTGCATGCTTGCCAAACAGGGGGCTTACGAACAGAGCCTTCTTGAGCACAGCCTGATAGAGGTTGATGTTCTGCTCGAACTACTGCCGATCTTGTCCAACTCGCGGCATTACAGCCTGAGTGAGGTGGAGCAGAAGACCCTCCTCGTTGCGGTCCTGGCTCACGATATTGGCAAGGAAACGGACGACTGGCAGGCGTATGTTCGCAGTTCGCAGCACGGTCGCGGAGTGAGTCACATTGTACCGGATCTGATCCGGGGGGTTGTGCCGACCCTATGCACTGCTCTGGGGTTTGAATCCCTAGACGATCCGGTGCAGGGGATCATGGCGCACTGCGCCGAGTTCCACCACGCTCGACCAGGACGGAGTGACGGTGCGATCCTGGAGGCGATATTGAGCGGTGGCTCGGATCGCTTTCTGACACTGGCGTCGCTCATCAAGGCGATCGACCACTTCTGCTCCGCGGCCAGCGCCCTTGATGCCACCGAAGCCGTGGAGCACGATCCCGCGCTGGGCCAGCATCTGAAGGTTGCACGCCACCAGGTCATGGTGCGCGGAGTCTCGACCACGTTCGTTCACAAGGGCGCGCAGGCAGCATTCCAGCAGCGCGGCTGGACGCCGCTCCTCTATTTCGCCGACGCGACGGTATACGGGGCGGATCCGGTCGACCAGCCCATCGCTCCTGCGATCGATGAGATCAGAGATCGCCTGAAGGTGGAGGTCGACGGGGCGATCGCCCGGGACGTGGCTCCTCTGATGGTTGGGAGCCCAACCGGGAATGTCCTCCCCAAACCGCATCTTTTCTCCTTTGCCGAGTCCCGGCGATACCTCCAGACTGCTGCCGAGAAGATCGGCAAGCAGAGCTTTGCCAGTACCTATCAGCGCGAGAAAAGGCGCTTCCAAGAAACGGGCGCGCCAGGTCCGCGAACCGGCAAGGGCAAGCTGAAGGCTGAGGTGATCCGAGAGTATTGGCGGTACGCTGGAACGGACGGAGAGCCTTATTCGGACAAGATGGACGGCGATGCTGGACGGATCTCTGTGGCCCATCCAGAGATGATGGTGTTCAAGTTCTTCAAAGCTATGATGGACCCGCAAAAGGTGGAGCCGATGGGCGAGGATGGGGTCGCCCTGGCCAGTGCGCTCTACCAGAAGACCTTTGGTCCCGGCAGTTGGGCCGAGCTCCAGTCGACCTCCACCATTACGCCGGCCAAGGACATGGCCAAGACCGTGGACTACTTCTGGGCCCTGCCGGGCGCGGCCGTCAACCACCCCGAGTTGCCGACGGTTGCGGAACTTCCGGACCATGCTCGCTTGCAGGTCTTGATTGACATCCTCGACGGGATTGCACAGAAGGTCTATGTCGCCATCGCTCGGCCCTCGCCCCGGGACATGCTGTCTCAAGACATGGCGGACGCTTTTTCGCGCGATCTTCTCTGGCCCACCGCTGGTGGCGCTGTCCAAGCCCTGGCTCAACAGCAGCTCGATCATTACGTCCAATCCAAGCCCTTTGCTGGAAAGGAGAGCACCAAAGGCATCTACTTCTGTCCGATCTGCAACGCCCCGTTTAACTCCACGGACGGGGTCAAGGCTTCGGCTGACTTCATCGACAATCCGCAGACCCACACCAACCGCGGTATAGCGCACGGCCCTTTCGGCTACGTCATGGTCTGCACCACCTGTTACTTCGAGCGGCTCCTGCTCCAGGTCCTGCTCGGAAGCCGCCCAAAGGAAGTGATCACGCTCATGCCGGGACTGAACTTGGGCCCGGTGAAGGGCCAGCGATTGGTCGACGGAGTGCGAGGATGGGTCGAGCAAGCAAAGGCGCAGATGCGGGGGGAAACCGGCAAACTGGGACTTGGCTTTTCTCTCGGTTTCACCGACCAGGTTGCCCGCCACCTGGGCGATCATGACCCCTCTAGGCTGGAGCCGGAAGAGCTGCTTTCCCTGTTCAGCTATCGCTTCACGGCCGACACTCAGAAGAAACGGAAAGCCGAGGCCGTGCGACGGCTCAAGGAGGAATTCGATAATAGCCTGGAAGATCTCAACGTCGCATGTGCCGAGCCGTTCCAGACCTGGGATGCGGCGGTGGAGGCGCTCCTGGAAAACCGTATCGTTCAGCAAGAGGTCGGGTTGATCCGACGCGAAGCGTTCCGCCTATATGAGACCGTTCACCTCGTATGCCAGACACCGAACCTGGTATTCGTTCCACTGAGCTATGAGGTCGCGGCCGGGAACGACGAATCAGAAGCCAGCAAAGCCTTTCGGCGCCTCTATGTGTCCCTGCTCTTGAGCCTGGTCTTCGATGTGAAGGTGGCGATCCACGGCGAAGACGAGTTGGTCGATTTCCGAACCGCGGCGGGAGCGGCATACGTGCCTCCAGTGCCGACGGTTCGGTCTCTGGTCGGGTACGACTGGCTCCCCATCGTGGAAGCCGAGAGCTGGCTTTCGGCGATAGGCGCTGCCAGTCAGCTCGTGCGGGACACCGGGCTATCGCCTCGCTCTGCTCTATACCAGATCCTCGCTGCTGATCCACCGGAGCGACTAACCCGGCGCATCGAAGATCATCTGAGAAGGCAACACCGTTCTCCGACTCTGAACCACCTGCGTCTAATTGAGCGGCTGCCCAAATTTCGCAGCGCATAAAGGGAGGCACTAGTATGAGGGTTCCCATCGCGGTTCAGATCAAGCCCTTCGATGTCGAGACGGTCCAGCTGGAAATGGACGCAGCGCGAGGAGCCTTTGCTCGCTACCTCGACGAGGTTCCGCGGAAGTCGACACGATCGAAACACGGCCTGATGGGTCCTGTGGGGAAGATCCTGAGCGAGGTCAAGAGCGGGCGCCACGACGCTGCCTCGCTCAAGGGCTATGCGATCCGGGTGCACGAGGCGGGTGGCCGAAGTCCATCACCAGCCGGCCTGGAAGCTTTGGAGCAGGGCATCGACCACCTGCTGGGTCTACTGGCCCGGGTGCCTGTGCCGGCTCACGACCGCCTCCTGGACCGCCTCGACTACGGCCTGTACTTCGAGCTGCGCAAGAACGCCCTGGAGTCCAAGGAGGCTAGGCGCCAGACGTGGATCGGTTTCCTCCGCGACAAGTACGAGGACGAGGCCGCGCTCTCGATGGCCTGGGGCGAAGAGATGGTGAGTTGGGACGACGTCTATCTCCCTCGCAAGGCCGAGGGCGCAAAGGGCAAGAAAGCAACGGCCAGGCAGCGCGACATCGCAGCTTTCTGGGAATCGCAGGGCGCCACCGCAATAGTAGAAGAGGAGGACGAGGAGTAAATGACCGCACTCGAGAAGCTGAACCCCTACTTGCTGGACAAGCCGAGGCCGCTCATAGGAGCGCTGACGATTCAGCTTGTCCTTCTTCGGGAGATTCTGGACTACACGGTACTGAGGACAGAAGAGACCCGCGAGCTGAACTCTGTCAACACGCCGCTCTCCGAGAACGATCGGACAATGGTGACCAAGCGGGTCGCCTTTCTCGGCTCCAAACAGAAAGCCGCCGAGTCACGCCAGATGGAGTATATGCTGCGCTCTGCCGCGGAGGCGGCGAAGAAGAAAGACATCCCCTCGGGCAAGAACGGTGATGGCTGCTACCTGAAGGACAACCTGTGCCTCGCCTGCCCTCGGTGCGGGCTGTACGGGGCCAGCGCCCTGGGACAGGAGGCCAACATCAAGCATCGGATCGAATACTCGACCGCTTTCTCGCTGCTCCCATTTGACCACATCTCAGAAGAGATCACTTTCAACGCCGTCGGCGAACTCGACCAGAAGACCGGCCAGGCCCTCGGTAGCCGGCATGTCGTCAAGCCGGCGACCCTGTTCCCGTCAATCGTGACCCTCAAGAGTGTCACACGAGAGGAACTGATCCTGACCGTAAAGACACTCCTCGCGTGCAAGAGCTACGGGGCCGAGTCGCGGACGGGCGGCGACGTTCGCAACACATTCTTTGGCGTGGTGGCCGGCTGGGAGGAGATCATCACTCCCCTCGAGCTGACTCTTGAGTTGTACGACCAGAAGGATAGACTTGACCCTCAGGCCACGGCGGTGCTGCTCGAAAAGAAATACAAAACGCTCGCGGGGAACCCCGATCAGGTGATGGTCCTTGCTCCCGGGGAGGTCGACAACTTGGTCGAGGAGTGTGCTAAAGCTCCCCTTGACAAAGCCTTCCTCGACAAGGCGTACGGCGACGTCGCGGAGTACCGCACGGCTCAAGGTGAGAAGAAGTAGAGGGGGTCTCATGGCTGAACGTCTGGACCTCAGTGCGCAGGGCATACGGCTGTACGCAGGGCGGCTCTACAACCACGACTACCTGTGGTTCTCCTCGTTTGAGATCTCGAAGACCGCCGCCACTTACCCACTGATCCATAACTACGCGTTGAGTTACGCCATCTCCGGCTACTCGCACGCTGTGTATGTTGGCAATGCGCCGCGCTATGCGGCGGACCTCGACGCAATGCCCGCGTACGCCACTCCCGCCCGACCGGAAGGGGTCGTGGCGCGCACTCGCTTCACCCAGAATGCGGTCAACTCTCGCAGCCTAAGGACCGACGACGCGCCACGAGGGAGCAACAGCCCTGCTCTGGGATGGCGGCTGGTGCTCGACCCCGTCTGGGGCAGCGGCGGTGCCGAGGCGGACCTTCACGGTTTCGCCTTCTACCTCTTCGCTCGCGAGCCCTGGCGCGTTCCCGCTGTGGTCCGCCTCGGCAAGAAGGGCTGCCCGGTTCGCCTGCAGTGGAAAGAGATCGCTCCGGCGGTGGCGACCCTGACGGATCTGCCAGTTAGGCCCACGCATGCAGTAAACCCTTTAGACATCCAAGGCGAGATCGTCTCCTACGAGCCGGTGTCCATTCCACCTCACCTGATCTTCCGCGTCGCCGACATCCGCAACGACTGGTTCGTCATTTCCGGGGAACATCGGGTTCATCTCCCCCGCCGAATTGCGGCAGGGCGAGCAGATCGAGGGTGACCGGATGCTAGTTGGTAAACTCCGCCTTCCGTTAGTCGAGCATCCCGCCTCGCGCGCACCACTGTATCCGCACCAAGTGGCAATGTGGGATGCCTGGGATCATTGCACTGCCATATTGCTGCCTGCTAAGACCGGCACCGGCAAGACTCGAGCGGCGATGTTGCCGGTGCTCAAGCGCGGTGAAAGGGCGGTGGCGGTCTATCCGACCAACGAGTTGGTCAAAGACCAGGTGCGGGCGGTGGCGTGGTTCGCTGTGGAAGAAGGCCTCGAGCCACTGGTCTGGACGCCCGAAGCGCACAAAGCCCCAGATGGATCCGCACGCTACAGTAGCGCCAGCCACATCCTGACGCCGGTAGATGGGGCGCTGCTCGATCGGTGGCAAGAGGTGATGCACTGCAAGAGCCGGGGGGAGACTTTGAGGCGTCTACTCAACCCGGACAAGCCCAAGATTGTCTTCACCAACCCTGATATTCTGTTCTTGATCCTCGGCCTGCAGTACCATGCCGAACCGTTCGAGGCGCTGCGCGGTTACGGGACGCTAATCGTGGACGAGTTCCATGCCTACCAGGGAGTGGAACTGGCCCATGCTCTGGTCATGATTGCACTGGCCCGGGGCTTCGGGATCTTCCCACGGGTGGTGCTCCTTTCCGCGACACCCCATCCGGAGGTCGGAGAGGTGCTGAAGCGTGCGATCGGACCGATGGTCATCGGTTCGGGCCCACCGTCTCAAGCGGGCACCATCGAATTGGATGACGCGATGGCTAACGAGCGTGAGGGCAGCGGCTGGCGTACGGCGGTGCATGAGGTAGAGGTCACGGCGGTTCCGATGACGACCGCAGACCCGGTGGAACTCCTTCTCTCAGAGATTGTGCGCCTGCGGCCGGTCCTCGAAGGGCTGCGTGTTGGGTCGCCGGACGATGGCTACCTGCCGGCCGTGGTCATCGTGAACTCTGTCCTCAATGCCATACGCTTGGAGGATCGCCTGGTCGAGTGTGGGTTCCCGCGGAACTGCCTGGCGGTGATCCGCGGCCTGTCGCACCGCGCAATCCGGGATACCCGAGGGAAACTCCTCGCGCTTGGGACCTCGGCCATCGAGGTCGGAGTGGATTTTCATTGTGACTACTTATTGTTCGAGGCCTCTGAGGCGGCCTCGTTCGTCCAGCGCTTTGGTCGAGTGGGGCGACACGGACCGGGGAAAGCAATCGCTCTGGTCCCACCCAATGCCTTCCAGGGGATGAGCGGCCTGCCGGCGACGATCGACCGTGCTGCCTTCGAAGAGCGAGTCCATGCATGGTATCCATCCGCGGCCGCCCGTCCGTGGTTTGTGAGGACCGAGGAGGGAATGGTCACCGCCCGGGCCCTGAGCGAGAACCTGATTGCAACGGTCGCGAAGGACGGCCATGCGCGGCCGGATGTGCTGAGCCAACTTCGGGAACGGGTCGAGGCAATCCTCACCGATCACGCAGAGCGCCTGGGCTGTCCGGAGCAGAACCTCCAGGCTCGAAGCGCATTTCAGCGCTGCGCGGCCGGCAAGTCCGGTGCGAGTTGGCTCAATACCTACCGCAAACTGAACCGATTTCGGACATCCCTCCCGAGCCTCAAGGTCCACGACTTCATGGAGCAGAGCCGTCGGCAGGATTGGCAACTTGGGGAGTACGATATCGACCTCGCCACGTTGCTGAGACGGGCTGTGGGCATCGCCTGGAATCAGAAGCTGGAAATTCTAACGATCAGAGGACTCGGCAAGTACCGTCGCGTGCACGCGAGTGAGATGTTCAGAGGGCAGGACTGCGGCCTGATTCTAGAGACGCGGGACTATCCCGGTCTGCTGCTCTATCAAGACGGCGATTGCACGCCGGTTTCCGATCTCATGGCTCGCGAGAGTCATATATTCACTGTGGTTCCTCGGGCAGACGTCCAGGATCAGTTGGATTGGCGGCTTTCAGTGTTCGAGTCGGGCGACCATCTCCTAGCTTTCGACGGAGCAGCCCTCCTGATGCGTGCGTTGTGGAAGCCGAAAGGTCGAGGGTTCAGAGCCATCCTCGTGCCCAACACGGTGACCGAGAGGTGACCTGGAATGCACTGCCAGGTGGTCCACAACACAACCGACGACCGCCCCTGGGCAACGCTCGTGGATGAGCGCCCGGTCGCCCTCAGCCGTCGTCCAGCTTGAGCACTTCACACTGCCATACCGATCAAACATGCGAGTGGGCGATATCTGGACTGGCCGAGCAGTCCCATCTGCGCTGGGCGACTAAGGCTGTGACAGGGTTGACCTCATAGGCTGCTTTGGCCCCGAGGAGATCGTTGGTGACCCTGGGACGCCGCCTTGGGATCCACGGTCGAGGATGTAGGTAGTGCACGATGGAGGGGCTATGATTCTGGCAGACTCTCTCAGCCGCGCCTTCACTTCCCATCGCCTCATCTTCCACTGTCGAGTGGTGGAACCGATATGGCTGCGGGAGCACAAAGGCTCCGCAATCCGCGGCGCCATATTCGGCGGGGTGCGGCACCAGTTCTGTGTCCAAAAGGAGTTGGAGAGCTGCCGACTCTGTGATCTCGCTGCCTCCTGCCCGGTCTCCTTCCTCCTCGCCACGGTGGACGAGACCGGTCGGCGTGGCGACGACGTTCCCAGACCCTATACCGTAGAGCCTCCCCTGGGGTCGGCGACTCGATACGGCGCCGGGGAATCGCTTGAGTTCGGGATCACGCTGTACTCTCGTGCCCTGGCCTATCTCCCGTACCTGATCGTTGCGGTCCACAACCTCGAACGTTATGGCCTTGGAGCGACCACCCAGGGAGCGAGCGGCCGCTGGAGAAGGGGTAGCTTTGGGGTCGAGCGGATAACTGCCACCGATCCGCTGGACGGTCGCACCGAGGTAGTGATGGAGACCAGCGATAACCTTGTCCACACGCCCGACTTCGGGGTGACCCATCAGGCCGTGCTGCGAAGGGCGGAGTCGATGGGGCAACCGGAGCGCCTCACCATCCGGTTCCTCACACCCACCCGGCTCATCGACCAGGGGCGGCTGGTGCAGCGGCCTCTCTTCCGTCCCCTGGTTCAACGGCTGATCGAGCGGCTCTCCTCCCTGTGGGAGCACTATGCCGGGGTCTCCCCACCATTGGACTTCGCGGCCCTGATTGCCGCCGCCGAGCAGGTCCGTACTGTGGAGGACGCCACCAGCTGGGTGGACTTGGATAGCTACTCCTCGCGGCGGGGGGTGCGCACCCCCATCGGCGGCTTCGTGGGTCAGGCGACCTTCGAGGGGCCGGTCGCTGCACTCCTCCCCTGGCTCATCTGGGGGGAGTACACCCACGTAGGGAAGAACGCCGTGAAGGGCGACGGATGGTACCGGCTGGGCGGCGAGGGTGAGGCCCCCGCCAGTGGTGACGCGGTGTGAGCCCGTAGGCTCCGATCGCGGCTGGGGCCGAGGGCGTCCGACCCGGAAGTGTGCCGACCGGGTCGAGGAGCCGCGCATCTGGACACTGGTATCGCCGAGGAATGCCACGGAGACTGTCCATATCGGTCCTGCTGTCGTCGAAGGTAGTGGATGTGGCGCGGCGAGAGGCTGGTCAGGCACGAGATGCGCTATCGCGGAGGCAGCAGGAGGCCTGGCTTCGCAAACCGCTCGCCGTCGAGCGCGAATTGGCGCCGGCTGTTGCGTTTGAGTGGAAAACATGGAGGTGTCACGCACGTGGTTGGCGCGAATCGCCTCGCAAATGTGCCAGCGTTCTGGGCAGGATCCGGGTTTGCGACGGGAGTGAGAACCTGGGTGCGCACGGCCGGGGTTGGAGCTTTGCGCGGGCGCGTAGGTTGCCGAAAGAGGGCCTGAGCGGGCCCGCAATGGAACCCGGAGCCACTTTGCACGCCTCCGCTCGGGCGGTTTCGATGAACACGATCCGAAGAAGGATACTGAAAGCGCAGTCGATGCACAGCGCCCCGTGGCTCCTCGGGAACCGTTTCGATGAACACGATCCGAAGAAGGATACTGAAAGAGGACAGGCGATACGCGGAGCTGTCCGGGAGGCGGAATGGTTTCGATGAACACGATCCGAAGAAGGATACTGAAAGGTCGCCACGAGGGCGCGGTAGGTGCCGAGGATCTGGGTTTCGATGAACACGATCCGAAGAAGGATACTGAAAGATCACGGTCAAACTTGTGGCGCGTGTGCTGGACGCGTTTCGATGAACACGATCCGAAGAAGGATACTGAAAGTCGTAGAATTCTGTCATTCCGTCACCTCCTTCAGCAGCGCGTTTCGATGAACACGATCCGAAGAAGGATACTGAAAGGCCCTGGTGGCCGGGGATAGGGTGCTGGTGATCTGGGTTTCGATGAACACGATCCGAAGAAGGATACTGAAAGAGATAACCCGATAGTCGGACTCTCCCTGCTGGAGACGTTTCGATGAACACGATCCGAAGAAGGATACTGAAAGCTTAGCTCAACGGCAGAGTACCACACCACCGCGCTGTTTCGATGAACACGATCCGAAGAAGGATACTGAAAGTCGTAGCCATCCGCCTCCTCGGCATTCGGTAGGGGGAGTTTCGATGAACACGATCCGAAGAAGGATACTGAAAGCTGACCCAACCTTGCCCTTTCCACGGCACCGCGACCGCCGTTTCGATGAACACGATCCGAAGAAGGATACTGAAAGGTGTGCGGGGCGGCTCACGCGACCTGCGGCGGGCCCAGTTTCGATGAACACGATCCGAAGAAGGATACTGAAAGCAACGGATGCTGCGGGCGTGCACCGTCGAGTACAAGGGTTTCGATGAACACGATCCGAAGAAGGATACTGAAAGGTGAGGCTCTTGGCCGTGGATCCTGTCACCAGCAGCGTTTCGATGAACACGATCCGAAGAAGGATACTGAAAGATCTCAATGACCGAGTAGCCCTGAGTCTTGGATCCGAGTTTCGATGAACACGATCCGAAGAAGGATACTGAAAGGACGTGTGCCGGGGCCCGCTGCTACACCAGTTCCGACTGTTTCGATGAACACGATCCGAAGAAGGATACTGAAAGTCCACCAGCCGGATAGTCACCTGATCGGCCGCCAGGTTTCGATGAACACGATCCGAAGAAGGATACTGAAAGGTGGTGACACAGTGCGGGGCACTGCCCGAGACGAGTTTCGATGAACACGATCCGAAGAAGGATACTGAAAGCTCAGATAGTCCGCAGCCGCCCGGCTCACCTGAGCGGGTTTCGATGAACACGATCCGAAGAAGGATACTGAAAGGCCAGCGTGACACGGTGGTACGAGCCGATGGAGCAGGAGTTTCGATGAACACGATCCGAAGAAGGATACTGAAAGGTGTCAGGCCTGCTACAACGCCCACGACTGCGGGTACGTTTCGATGAACACGATCCGAAGAAGGATACTGAAAGATGCGGCCGGCCGGTTGAGGCCAATCACTACGTCGCTCGTTTCGATGAACACGATCCGAAGAAGGATACTGAAAGTAGATGATCCCATGCCGGGCCCACCTCGCAACAGAACGTTTCGATGAACACGATCCGAAGAAGGATACTGAAAGTAGATGCCCATCAGGTCGAGGTGAGACTGTTTCTTGTTTCGATGAACACGATCCGAAGAAGGATACTGAAAGATAGCGTAGCCCATGATCGCCGCCACGGCGGCGGCCATGCTCGACCGTCTGCTGCACCATGCGGCCGTTGTGGTCACGGAAGGGGAGTCGGTGAGGATGCGCGAGGCCCGTGTCAGAGGAGGTCTACCCATGAAGAAGATCCGATAGCTTCATCTATGTGGGTACTTTTCGTGGCCACCAGTGGGGACTTCACTTGGCCACCAGTGGATACTTCCTGTTGGCCATTGACATTTCTGTTGTTTGTGCTGTTTTGTTGGAAGGGGGCGCGGTTGGCTCAACAAACGGCACAGCCATCCCGTGGCTCTGGGCCAGGGCGTTCAACTCAGCCGGGGCACTCTTCATGTTCACATTCGCTCCTTCCTAACACCCCCCGGGGGCTATCCATCTCCACAGTTCCAGCGCCCACGACCCTGTACCTAGGCTGCGTCCGGGTTGTACAGGTTGGGAGCCTTTTTTTGTGGGTGAGAAACTTTTATCGCGGCCAGTCTCGAGCGCGCCGCCTCCGCCCTAGATGCCGCTTCAACCGCCATCCGCTCGGCGTAGGCCGCCCCGGGCCCTTTCAGCTTGCGCCGGCTCTTCCCCATCGCTGCCCACGCCTTCGCGGCATGGGTGCTGCGCCTCACTTCGCCCTCCAAACGGCGTATTTCGAGCTCTGCAGCCTTCCGACAGGTCGGAGAGCAGTACAAAGGCGGTCTCCCCGTGCTCGGGGCCGGTGGAAACTGGCCCAGACAGGTTCTACAAATGCTCATGGGTTTCTCCCCTGGACATTCCCCTCCCAATTTCGCGGTCGTCTATATGCGCCTAGGTACACGGTCGTGGGGGCGCAGGCTCCAGAGATGCGACCCCCCCTCCCCCTATCCGCTCGCCGCGGCCTCCCCTGCCCAGCACTCACAACTGATGAGCTGCCCGCCGCCGGCGCACCTCATGCACTGCTCCATGTCACAAGCCCAGTGGTGGTAGCCGCCCTTCTTCACGCCACAGTCGTGGCAGCGTTCGGGCAGCTCCACTCCCTCTATCGGCTTCTCTTGGCCGTAGGGAATGCGCTTGTACTTGTTGCCCTTGCTGTCGATGATCGTGTCCACCGTGCAGCTATGCGCCCTCAGCATCTCCTTGCCGCAGTCCTGGCATCTCGCCATCTCTCTTTCGCTCCTTCACCTGTTACCTAGCCGGCTATTACACTGGCGACACAGGACGGTATTCGCTTCCTCGATGGTGCCTCCCTTGCTCACAGGGCGGTCATGGTTCGTGGTCAGGGGGTTGTCAGGACTGCCGATATGCCCGCAAAACTGGCACGCTCCGACCTCTTTCGTGAGCCGTTCGGAGTGTCTTCGCCACTGATTTCCGTATCCGCGCTCGGCCGTCTTGCCCCGATACTGGTCCCTTTGTTTGGTGTAGGCGGCCTGGTGCTCAGGGCATCGGCTCTGCCTCGTCGGCCAGTGCCCTACGTGAGGACATCCAACCACGATGCACGGCTTCGCTGGCCCGTATGGCATTAATTCACCTCTCATCGCCCGCAGGCGCGTGCGCCTGAAGCGCTGGCCTCTGTCCTGAGACTACATCGCGCAGGCTTTATCCCGCGCCTTTTCGGCCTTCGGCCTGGCCTCGGAGTCCATCAGGTCGACCATGCCCGCGGGCAGCTCCAGGTACTCGTACTCCTCCGCCCTCGCTTTGTAGGCATACGGGCCCACGCGGTCACTAACGAGTGGCATCTTCCATACTCCTTTCAGGCGGCCTCGCCGCCACCGCTACCTTCTGTCTCTCCGCCAGCCTGCGACGCACGTATTCAGCACAGCCCTTGAAGTCCGGATCCCCCTCGATACTCCAAATTGTGTCGCACCAGCGCCCGCACTTGGGACACTGGACCTGCCCGGGCCTCGGCTGCTGCGTTGCCATCAAGCCGGCCCTCCGCTTGTGTGGATCCGGCGCTCGTAGGGCCTATCGCTAGTCTTCAGCGCCCGGCCGAGGATCGCCCGCTCTAAGAGCAGCCCGGCCTGGTCCTGTGGCCGCCGGCGCTCTTCCCTGGCCATCTGCCGTAGCCTCTCGCTCGCCCCTTCTGTGATTCGGATCTGCATTTGCCCCACGCTCCTCACCTCCTTGGACCTATTATCAACCACCAGGAAGCCAGCGGCGTCCAATCAATGCTTCATAAAAGCATCAACAAAACTCGGGCGGCCACGGGAGGGCGTGGGCGGTAAGATAGCGGTGGAGAGTGACACGGCTGATGCAGAGGCAGGAGCAGAGGTCTTCCTGTCGGGGCCTACATCGGTACTCCCGCCGATGCTCGGCACTGAGCCGGCGGCACTTCTCCAGGAACACAGAAGGCGGGAGGTCGTCGATTATGCCACCGGGGGGACGGCCTCGGCGCCTTCCCTCCACCGGAGCGCTCATCTTCATCGGTCGGACTCAAGGCTCAATTGCCCCGGCCGGATTGAGCAGAGGTCTACGGCTTCGCAGGGATGGCCGGAGACCGCGTAAGGGTCGCCATCGGTTAACCACCAGCGTCGCCGCTCGAAGCCACCTCCCCAGCGGATAGCCGGCGCATCCTTCTTGAGAACGGCATAGGCGACCAGCCCAGGGACATAGCCGCGTCCTGGTCGCCGGGTCCGGAAGGGTAGGAAATGGCTACCCTCCCGGACATACTCCAAAATTTCAGGGTGGTAGCCGTCAACCCATTGGATACGTTCCTCATGGATAATGGCCTTCTCCACGTCGAAGCTGTCCTGGGCTGGATTGGATGGGGGTGACAGGCCGAATTGAGTGGCGGTGATGGGTGCATGGAAACGGGCTCCGGCGGTGGCTGGATCCCGTAGTGTTGTGGGACTGGACGCCTCAATAAGTCGGGGCAGATGCCCGAATCGAGGGGTTGGAAGATGCGCGTTATCCTCACAGCCAGGCCGATCCCGCGAATAGCATCACGCAGATGCGACACGTGTATGCTCCTAGTCGCTGAGGAGTCGATAGGCATGGGCTGCCCCGCACTATTAAGGTGATACCACCTGGACAATGTGGCCTGCTATACTGGCCTTGCAGAATGGCGCTTCGAGGTGAAAGTCGCTCTCGTGGAGCCGATCATCTCTCTGAAGGGCCCGCGGCGGTCCCCAAGTTTGACTTCTCCAGTCTATGAAGGTGCATCATGTCCGAACCCTCCAGCAGACCACGGGTGTTTGTTAGTTCGACAGTCAGGGATTTCCAGGACGTGCGTTCTGCCCTCAGATACTGGCTTGAGGAGCAGGGTTGCGACGTGGTGATGAGCGAGTATCACGATTTCGACCGCGCCGCAGATGCAGGAACCTTCGACTCGTGCTTTGAAGCCGTCCAAACTTGCCAGTACTACATCCTGTTGGTGGGCGGTCGCAAGGGTAGCGAGTACCAGACCGGGATCAGCGTAACCCAACAGGAGTATCGCATAGCCGCAGATTTGGCCAGGAGAGGCCACCAGATGAAGGTGATCCCCTTCGTCCGCGCTTCGGTCGAGACCGCACTGGCTGAACGGGCAGCCCTACGGGAAGCTGGTGCCAGTGAGAAGACTTTGGCTGCCCCAAGCCCCGTCCTCGAAGACCCATCATTCGTGGAAGCCTTTGTTGCAGAGGTCAGGGAAACCGAGGTTCAACGCCAAGGAACCGACACCTCGGTCGGCAAAGTGTGGATCTATCCTTTTGGCGACTTCCGCCACCTAGTCGACGCGTTGAAAGTAACCCTGAATCTTCATCGTCCTATCCATCGCCAAGCGTTGCTGGCTAATCTCAAGTTTGAATTAGAGGAGAACATAGCCGCCCTCTGTCCGAAGCACAAGGGTTTACCAAGTCCCAACTTCACGTGGCTTTCGGGGCTCAGGAGGGAGATAACCCTCCACGCCGGCCAAGGCTTGTTCGCCCCGGTGCGACTCTCGACGAAGCGAGCGAGTTGGGTAGATATATTCTGGTTCATTGGCATGACGTCTCCGGATCGCCTCCATGTCATGGCTCTCCACGAAGCTGTTTCATCGGGCGAGTTCCTGGAGTACGATCCAGATTTCGGCCTTCGTGCTGGACCTGTGTGTAAGGCGCTACGGGATCTCTTGTCCGCGATAGACTCGTACCGGTACATCTACCCCGTCGTCAGGGCGCGCGAGAACGAATATGCCGCCCTGCATGCAGCCGTATTGGCGAAAAGCCTAAACATCACGATGTTGGCTCATGACCTACTCATGCTCTTCAGAATTCATGACATCATGCGGGACATTCTTCGTTTGTCGACAGCGCTGCTGACCTATGCTCTCGATCCGATTAGAGGCATGGTGCCCGCGGTAGAGCTGAGTCCACCAACGCCGCGTGAGGACCAGATCGAGGAACTGAAAGCCGAGCAGACGACACACGAGGACGTGGAAGGGTGGATGCGCGATGGCT
>Ga0209429_10001209_pt1 | contig 16384 bp, 21 predicted proteins | sample BarGraNGADG00212_3_FD_184493 | JGI IMG/M metagenome (GOLD analysis project Ga0209429, IMG submission 184493) | Arctic peat soil microbial communities from Barrow, Alaska - Barrow Graham LP Ref core NGADG0004-212 (SPAdes) (version 2) | ecosystem: Environmental > Terrestrial > Soil > Wetlands >... | reverse complement strand
GTGACGTACCAGAAGGTGATTCAATGGAACCACAGTTCGCAGAGATTCTTAAGACCGACCTCGGCACTGAGGATCAGATACGCGATACAATAGGAAAAACTGCGCCCGAACTTTCCACCGATGCCACTGACGCAATGGTCGGCATTGTCAAATTAGCGACGGCGTATTCAGAGGAGCTACCATCTACCATTTTCGACACTCTTGCTGAGGCAGCGGGCTTTGAAAAGGCGTTTCCCTTTGAGAAACCGCCTGTAAAACCCGAAGAACCCGTAAATGAAACCCCAGAAGAGAAGAAAAAGAGACTGGAAGAAGAACTAGCTGCTCAGAAAAAGACAAAGAAAGGAAGCAATAAAATGGAGAAATCCGACGAGAGCGATCCGGTAACGAAAGCCCTCGAAAAAATAACCAAAGAGGAAGACATCGACTCACTTCCCGAGGAAATCCAAGGCCCAGTTCGATATCTATATAAATCGAACGTCGAGCTCGCAGATAAAATCGAGAAGATGGAAGATGACCGACTCACTAAGGAATTCACAGAGAGAGCAGCGGACTACGCGCACCTGCCCAAGACGGACTCCTTTGCCACACTCCTCAAGAGCATGAGTATGAAACTCGCGCCTGAAGAGTTTACGGCAGTAGAAGGAATCCTGAAAGCATCAGAGGAGGCTCTTAAGGAGTCAAATCTATTCGTTGAGGTAGGTTCGGAAGCCGCAATCACGGGAACACCCGAAGGTCAACTCGCTTCGCTCGCAAAACAGCGTGTAGAGAAGTCCGAAGGCAGCATCACGTTCGCGCAGGCAATGTCTGACGTGACCATGGAGCACCCCGAGATTTACGACGACATGCTCAAGAACAGAGGAACAAGATAATGACTGGCGGAGATATTCCACTGGCAGATTACACATATAAAGCAGGCGTAAGTTTTGCTGCGAAGCAATTTTATGGCGTGTATATCGACAGCAGTGGCTTAGCACAACTCGCAACGTCCGGCTACCCCATGATGGGTATCATGCAGGACAACCCCGCGGCAAGCTCGAGGGGCGCAGTTCGTGAACTCGGACACTCGAAAGCAGTAATCTTGACAGGTTGCACCATGGGAGACCCGCTTAAGGTCTCAAGCACAGCCGGACAACTCACGACCGGAACGCTTGCCTCAGATATTATTGTTGCAGTTGCTCTCGAAACAGCAACAGCGACAGGGCAAGTCATCGAGGTCGCGCTTACGGCAAGAACAGCCCAGGGCGTAGGGTCACGTGTAGGACACCTCGTATATCGTATTAACCAAGTAGGGTTAACGACCACGAAGGCTATTTACACGGCACTTCCGCTTGGGTTCTCAGGCACGATAAAGGACTGGTTTATATTATACACGACCGCATCAACAGGGAGCTCAGGCGCAGGAACGCTTGACTTACTATTGACGACAGCGGCAACACCCAGGCAACTTTATACAACGGGCACTACAGCGACCACGATAACGCTCAACAACAGTACAGCAGTAGGGACAAAGGTTGCGTCTAACGCAGCGCCTACACTGAACAACACGTTCGTAGACACGGACACACTCGAAATCCACACAACGAACAGCACAACGTTTGCGAGCTGCGCGGGTGTATTCGAAGTGCACATCATTACAAACTAAGAGGTAAACAAAAATGCCACAACCAACTGTAAGTGATGTTCACGTAAACGTCCCACTGACGAACATGAGCATCGCCTATATACAATCGCAACAGGCGTTCAGAGCGGCAGAGATCTTCCCGATGATCCCTGTTCAAAAGATTTCTGACAAATACTTCTACTACACGAAGGACTATTTCTTCACAAATGAAGCAAAGATTCGTGTGGACGGAACTGAGTCAGAAGGAACAGGCTACGGGATTGACTCGTCTAACTCATATAGCTGCGATGTCTACTCACTGCACAAAGACCTTGGCGACATGGTCATGCAGAACGCAGACAGCCCGCTTAATATGCAGAGAGACGCGACGCTTTTCTTGACGCAGAAGCTATTGTTAGCGCGTGAGAAAGAGTTCGTTGACACGTTCTTCAACGAAACTGTATGGGGTTCTTCTACAGCAGCCACTCCCAATGCCGTTGCTCACTCCGGTTTAACCGCTGGATACGGAACACCAGCATCAGCGCTTTGCTACTGGGATGACTACACATACAGCACACCAATCAAGGATGTTCGCCACTACAAAGTGGCAATGGCACAATCCACAGGATTCACGCCAAACACGCTTGTGATGGGGCCTCTTGTGTTTGAGACCCTTGCTCAGCACCCCGATGTGCTAGAGCGTGTGAAATATGGCGGCGCTCCAGGAAGCCCGGCAGTAGTCACAGAACAGGCTCTTGCTGAAGTCCTTGGAATCGACCGTGTTGTCGTGCCAATGGCTGTGCTTAACAGCTCGCTAGAAGGCACCGCAACGGCAAGCTATGACTTCATGTATGGAAAGCACGCACTGCTTTGCTACAGCAACCCAAGTCCCTCGCTCCTGACACCTTCCGCCGGATACACATTCGGTTGGCAGGGTTATCTGCAAGGATCAGGTATGGGTGGCGCAGGCGGCTGGTTTGCAGTCCGCGACTTCCGCATTGAGCCGAGACGTGCGATGCGTGTCGAGGCTGAGATGGCTATGGATATGAAACTGGTCTGTTCTGACCTTGGCATATTCATGACAAGTGTCATCACCTAGTCTAGTCCTAGAATCTAGTAGAAAAATGAAAAGGTGAAGGAGTCCCAAAGAAAATGACGTGGAGCTACTCAGGCGATCCGACTACGTCGAACCTAGATGTGATGCGGATTCTTCTAGGGGACACCGACACCAACCATCAGCTTCTCCAGGACGAGGAGCTGAATTTTTATATTTCACAACAGAACAACTTATATTATGCCGCTTACTTGGCAGCCGACGCGATAGCGGCGCACTTTGCACCAGGCACACAGGAAAGTCTAGGGGATTGGAGCGGTTCATATCAACAGAGGTATGAGCACTTCGTTGCGTTAGCACGTTCACTTAAATCAAAAGCCGCGGAGGGCAACTGCCGCATTGAAGGCGGGGGTGCCTATATGCTCGCATTCTTTGGAGGCGTAGAACCCGTAGAGGCTGAGACCGATGAACACCCGCGCAGGTTCAAGCGCGATCAGATGATTGATAACACTTGGTAAATAAAAAATGACATCCGAACTTTTTACAGATATAACCGCTATAATTGCCGCGATTGATGAACTCGCTGTCGATATGGCTGCAGAGGCTACACCGACGACGATGAGCACGTCAACAGCAACTAAGTTAAGAAATATGATACAGGATCTCTATAAGATTCAATCAATCGAAAAAAGTTAATTCAATTCACTATTACACATTCACACGCAAATTAAGGAGGTAGGAGGCCCACTATGGGATATAAGGATACTGAAGGAAGGAACTTTTTTAGAGGGAAGTATATAACAACTGACGCGCTCGATGCATCAGCAGCAATACCAATTACGCAACTTGATGCGCCGGACAGCACTTATATTTTCGTCGCGACCAACGGGAGCGACGCCGGCACAGGGTCTATTATCAGGCCGTATGCCACGGTGACAAAGGCGTTTTCAGTAGTAACATCGGCACGCAAGACTATCTTTGTTATGCCTGGTGATTATGCAGAGGCTTCAACATTAACGTGGCCCAGTATCGACGGCGTGCGCCTTATCGGGATGGATTCCCAAGGCAACGTTGTGATCAGCGCAACCGGCACATCAGTGATAAGCATAAATCCAACAGGCAGTATTCCCGAAGCGTTTATCCAAAACGTTTGCATCGAACACACCGCGCAAGTAGGCTTACAAATAGACAATGCCGCAATGACGCGGAAGATCATTGTTCACCTAAAAGGGGTGTCTTTTAGTCAAGTGAGCACGGGGAACTCTATTGATATAGATCACTCAGTGACAACACAGGCTATCAGACTCTATGCAGACGAGTGCAGGGAAATCGAGGGCGCCGTTAATATCGTGCCGTATAACGATGACGACCGATTTAGGTTTAACAACTGTGAACTCACCGGCGGCATCACGCTTGCAGACCACGCAGTGGCAGCAGAACTCACGATTATAAACTCGATGGTGCTGACCAGCGGAATAAGCACGGGAAACGCGGCGACCGTGTTAACGAACAGTGGTTCATATTACCGAACAGACGCGGGCGTTTATTCCGCGTGGACAAACGCGTATTCAACGTGAGGGGACAATAATGGTTCAGAAAGTTGTAATAGTAAAAGACGGCACAGAACAAAACCCCGTCCCGCTAGATATGGGCAGCAGTGGTTCGTTAGGGGTGCAAGTAAAAGGCATTAGATCATTAGCAGCAGGATGCACAGCACATCGAACAGCTCTCACGTATGGCGACTTAATCGGCCCTGTAACGTTAGGCGCGACAAACATACCGCTTAATCAGATAGCACCAACGACTGTACAAGGTGCCGGATTTGCAGACGGCGGAGCAGGGGGCAATCTAGGTGCAGCATCTCACATCGGCGCATACGCCATAAGAAACGGTATGGGCGTAACGATGGCAAGTGGACTCGGCACGGTAACGCCAACGGCTAGTCATTACATTAGAATGACTATACCCGCAGCATGGGGGTCTAGTCTCACTCTTGGAGCCGACGTTTATTATGAAATTTTTACGTCACTTGCTACTGATGTGACACCTAAGCATGTGGCGACGTTCACTGCGGCTCAATTAGCGGCAGGCGGATGTATCGTTACAACGGTAGAAACCCCACTTGTTAACGGAGCGGCAGGTGCATGGGCCGTAGATATAGGTGTGTTAGGAACAGGCATGCAATCAGGCACAGCACCATTCGCACAAAGCACTGCTTACCTAACTACCCCGACAGCCGTCAATACAGCAGGATACAACAACGTTGACGTATTCGTGGATGTTTCTGTAACGTCTCTCGGAGTGACAACGCAACCGGCATTAACATTGCTTCCCGTTTTCTTGGACGACAAAGGTGGGGTTAACTATCATGTAGGCGCCCCAATGACCCCCAGTATTGAAGGTGGAGTGGGGCTGGCTAAAAGAATGGTGTATAATCTCACCACAAACGGGGCGAGCGTGATAATCCTCGTTGCTTCGATAACAAACGTAACAGTTAATCGAATCGACATCGTGCCAACAAGCGTAGTCTGAACAGGTGGAACAAATGGTAGACAGACCAAAAGCACGACTACCTTATGCTTCACTAGGAGGCCGACGCGCAAGAGCGGCTGAGACAGTTCGCCATGTGGGTTGCTCTAGTCTTAGATATTGGAGGCGAATGTAAATGGGTGCAGAAGGCGTTAAATGGGTTTCAAATGCGACATCACCGACGTTAACACGTTATCATGGCGCACCGACGGCGAACGTGCTTTATTCACCAGCAACTCAAGCGGCTGCTACGTCTTACTTTGACGCGCTTGCTCCTTGGGGGTTGATGGGTCGTATTTCTATGCGGCCTGACGGTTCGGTAGCGTCCCGTTGTAAAGTAAACCAAACTTCGCTTCAGGTTGCGAATAACTGGGGTGATAACTGCTATTCAGATACTAACGATGACGCCAACGGACAACAGAAAATAGTTTACATTAAACAGTTCTGCTACTACATCGATACGTTAACAGCAAACCAAGTGTGGTATTGGATAGGCCAAATAGGTGATACGTTTAGGTTGTCGAACGACAGTGTTGATTACATCTTCACATCCGCAGATATTCACCCTGCTTTCATAGTTGACGGTGTTGCAAAATCAGGAATGTTTATAGGCGCGTATGAGGCGTCGCTTAATTTATCAAACGTGATGCAATCGGTAGCCGGAGTTACACCGACAAACCAAGCAATTATTCAAAGCGTATCAACCGCACGAGGATACGCAAACGCCATTGGGTCACGTTGGGGTTTCTCGACTGTACAGGCGTGGGCGGCGACGGTGCTCTTATTCATTATTGAGTACGCAACGTTTTATTCGCACGGTCTATGTTTCGGCTACGGTAACGGCAGCGCCAACCCACTTAGCACCGGCACTACGACCTCATACGGAAATGCAACCGGCTGGACAGCCGCTAACAGTAGCGCGGTTGGGATGACGTATCGCGGGATTGAAAACTTGTGGGGTAATGAAGGACAGTTCTTAGAGGGATATAATATAAAAGCCGACTACGCCGTTTGGTTGGCCGCGCAATCCGCGGCGAGCGGATATTATGACTGCACCGCGTTTGATGGCGCAAAATACATTAACACTACATTGTCGTTGCCCCCGACTGTGGGTGATTACACAAAATCTATTGCTACCGGCACGTATGGGTGGGGGTTTATACCGGCAACAGTGGGTGGTGGCGCATACAACACATATGCATGTGGTACGATTGTCCCTGCTACGGGTAACAGAGTGGTCTTTGCAACAGGTCAATTTGCGCAAAGCTGGACTGCACAAAACCCGTTATCACAGTGGTGTGCTGGAACAACGGCTGCCACTGCGTCTCAAGGTTATCGAATACAATATCTTCCATAAAGTGAGCTAATAGACTAACATGGCACTAAGCGGAGTAACGAAATGGTGGTGGGCGAGTCCTTATAATTCACCCAATCATCGGGTAAACTGGCCGACTATATATGACCCTGCGTGGCTTGCAGAGCAGGGGGTGGGGTTACTGTTATCCCCGACATTTGAGTGGTTACAGCCCGGAACGCTTGATGACCCGCCAAATGATTTGATGTACCACTTTGACCTAGCGTTCGAGGACGCTTTTGTGTTATGTGCCGACTATGATATTCCTGTGATGCTCTGTCTAAACGAACTCACATATCCTTATGATCCAAATATTACGAGCTGGGAACAGTTATTTACAACACCATGGTCGTATTGGGAAAATAGATACAGCGACCTTTTCACAGCGATAGAGGCTAAATGGGGGGCAAATGGGACGGATGGGCATGTATTGGTTGGGTACTGGTTGGAGAATGGGACAGATAATTTTTTTGAGTGGTTCCGAAGTTTTACAGACTTAGAAATTCGACAGGGGCTATACCATAATATGTGGCACGTCGCTGGACAATATGGTGCGTATATCGGTAACGGCGACGAATCAATGGAAAGCGCGATGGCCCGTAGGATGTCTAAGGTGGACGGCGTTGATATTGAGTTATGGTGCTATAATGATATTTCACCAACGTATGACCTGCAAGGTTGCGCGAAATACATACGCGATAATTCCCCCCCCGATATGTCGCTCGGGTTAAATGGAGCGGCGCATGGGGGGCCACTATATGACTATACAATTCCGAACCCACCGGAATCACCTCAGTATGTTCCTAACGCGCCAAACCCATATCCTATGGCGCATGGGGTGTATGGTGTGATGATGCCGCTTAACGTAGCTGGTGATGACCCCCCAGCATCGTTCGCGGTACAAACGCGGCGGTTTATGACGGCTGCAAACATTATTAAAGAGGCCGCAGGTGGCGCGTTTGACGCAATTAGTATACAAACAGGAAACGGCGATGAGGCTATAACCCTCTTTGATAAGGATGTGCCGGATTGGTTCCCTCGCGTAAAAACAGACCCGACATGGTGGGAATTTCAACAAGAAGATATTTTGTTCTGGGAATCACAAAACTTCATGACTCCAACGGATACAGTTTATCTGTCAAATGTAGCATACGAGGTGAGCTAATGACAATAGGACACTGGTTTACAAACGGGCGCTACTTAATGAACGCGGGCGTTAGCGGAGCGTTCACGTGGAACAGTTCTGCTTCTACTACGAATTACGCTATATATGCAATGCTCGTTAATAGTGCTACTTACATTCCAGACCCGCGAGATACTACGGCGGGCGTTGCAGGTTATAATGGCGTTATTCCAAACGCCGCAGAACCTTTAAAATCCACAGGTTATCTGAGAGTCCCAGTTCCGTTAGCGAATATACAGACGTATCACAAAGATAACCCAGATTCAGATTATATAATATACCCCTCTAGTGCAACGGGTGTAAATTGGACAGTAAGCGCGGGAACAATTACCGCAGATACGGTTTTGTTTTATTGGGATTTAAACATTAAAAATCACGTAGAGACGGGGTTGGTTGTAGGGGGGTCTTACCATCTTGATGATGTAACAGGTGCAGGATACGATTCTACGAGTCAATTAATAGGTTATGCGTCGATTGTAGACAATCTCACAGGACTCAGTTCTTGGACAGCACCAGACGCAATAATATCTTCTTTCGATTCATCAAGCGGGTACTATCAGGTATTAGCTTCACAGGTACGTTAAAATGTCAAGCACCGCAACAATTGGCGCAGTAGTAAGCTACGAAACAGTTGGATGTTTCTCAACCAGAGGGGCTTCCCGTGCAACGTTTGGTGCTGTAAGCTCACATGAACTTTCAAGTTGCCCGCTTACGATTGGCGTAATTCCAGATGCAAACATAAACCAATGGCAAAATACCGACCTTGCGTTTACGGTTTGGACTACCAAAGGAGAACTAAACCTCGATAACGCAGAGATAGATTTTGTTATAAGGTCGAGTAGTGGCGCGACAATAACCACAAAATCAACAGAATATTATTCGGTTATAACGTTTGGAAATACGCTTGTCATTCACCTTAACGAGAACGAACTACCCGCAAATAAAACAGCGTATTACACCGCTACGATAACGACTTCCGATGATCTCGAATACTCAATGACAGGGCTTATTCACGTATCTGGAACCGCAGTCGATACGTGCTTTATGACCGACGTATCGATTCCTGAGCGTTCGATTGATGTCATTTCTACCATGCAACGGGGCGAATTAAACGAAATACCCGAACGTAGCGTGTCAACGATTTTATGCGCCAGACCATCGCATATAATTCAGAATGTAGAACGCACTTCAGATGTTATTAATGCAGAACGAATGGTCGAAACGCTACCGTGTTCACATATATCAACCCCAATAACCACATCAGAACGCACGTCTGAGATTATCGTTATAGCCCCGTGTGGAAAGCGAAGAGGAGTGTAAATAAAAATGACGGCAGATTTCATAATATACGCAGACGAGGATTGGCCTCAGCAGTTTCAATATGTTGACAGCCAAGCAGCAGGGATTGATATTTCTGATGCGGTTTCGATTCTATTCGTGGCAACTACAGGTGGTGCGTTAGCAACCCCGACATGCACATCACCAAACTGCATCAAGAAAAGCTTAGGCTCCGGTATTGAGTTCACCGATGACGGAACAGACGGGGGCTTTACGGTTACTATAGACGGCACATCTGGCATGGGTGGAAAGACATTCGGCTATGAAATAAAACTCATTGACGTGAACACACTCGAACGCGTAATATATCCCGCCCCAGGAGCAACAGCCACGTTTAACGTTCTCGAATCACTAACAGATGGGGTAACGCCGTAATGGCCGCACTTACGCTGGTGCAGGAAGAAGATGAAAGTAAAACCCTCACGGCTATTTCCGCACCCGTGTTTGGTTCTACTGTTGTATGGGTAATGCTCGACCGAGTGACTAAAGCAGTAGTTCTCACAAAGAACATCTCAGACGCAAAAATCACAGGAACCAGCATTGTAGTTGATGTGGCGGCCGAAGATACGGAAGCTTGTAAAGGTGCTTATTATTATGAACTATGGCAGCACGGAACGACTGATAAGCTACTTGACAGCGGCACCGTGCAGATCACCCCGACATATGCGGGTGATGTTTCATAAATAACGATTACAAAACTAGATACTGACTTAAAGGCAAAATCGGAAATTGGAATATAGGTAATAGGAAACACGGAGAACCAAAGGAAAAATGTCTGATGTAGAACAACTAGGCGGCAAGTTTTTGCTGTACGTAAATACGGCAGCGACCGACGCAACCCCCACGTGGACGAAAGTGGGCGGCCAGCGAAAGGGCAAACTGGGCAGAAAAAGAGACGTCGTTAAAGCACAGCACAAGGACTCTTTCCCTGAATACAGGAAGGTAAGAGGATACAGAGACTGGACTTTCGACTTTGATGGCGTATGGATCACTGATAACTCTACAGGCATACAGGACGCCGGGTTTAAAAAGTTACAAGAATGCGACGATGACGGCGTAGATGCTTACGTGCAGATCGTCACACCTGTTGATACTCTACCGGCAGGCTCAGGGTCGACGTACACGGGACATGTTGTAGTGGCCGAACTCGATATCGACGGCCCGCATGACAATTTAATTACTTACACAGGTAAGCTCGAAGGAAACGGCGCAGTTACATTTGACGAGTGAGCGGGGTTAGAAAAATGACTGTAGTTCTATTAACCCCAATAGTTCCAACGCTTGACGGAACAGACCCCGAGGAACTCTTGTTCACCGCAGCTGCAGTGAACCAGTGGGCACCGATACACGTGGATATGATGACCCTGGTGTTTATCAAGAACACCGATGATAGCCAGTCACACTCGCTGACGTTTCAGCACTATAAGACCGGCGATGCGGATGAAGTTGTATCAGTAACAGGAGCAACAGCAGGTGCCATGAAACTGGCTGGTGTGTTCTTACCATACCGATGGGCAAACCGAACGGCAGAGGACGCGGAGGCGGGATTGGGCAGTTGTCAGCTTACGTGGAGCGCAACGACAGGAATGAGCATAGCAGTGGTTCACGTGCCATACGCTTCTAAATGAGGTATAAAAAATGGTAGTAATAACTCCAATCGTTCCCACGCTAGCAGGCACTACATTTGCAGTTACGGCAGCAGCAGCAGTGGACGACTACATTCCAATTAGTTCTAGCATGCGAACGTTGGTCGTAATAACAAACACCGAAGCCTCTGGAAACACCATGACCTTCACGAGTCAGGCAGATGAGTGGGGTAACACTGGTGCTTCGCTCAATAAGGCCGTTACAATCGGAGCAAGCAAAACATATATCACAGGCACTTGGTTGCGTGACCGATGGTCTGAACCCGATACACCTACGGACGACGCGAACACTTGTACAGTTGTATATAGCGACGCGGCGCATACGAGTATCGCAGTGATTAACGTGCCTAACGCTTCGAAAGATTAGATGGCAAACGTAAGCGGCTACCCCCTCGATGCAATGGTTTCAGACGGAGCATATAACGCTACGTTCTCCGTCTATCGCGCCACAGAAACACTTAACGATAGTGGCGGGGAGTCTAAAGCGTGGGCCCTCGTAGATACGGGAGTGGGTCGCACGCGAGAGCTCAATGACAGCGAACGGTCGTCAGATGAGGTTCGGAAAGTTAAGATGTCGCACAAACTGTATTGTGATCCGACTATAGATATACAACGCGGGGATGTGGTGGTCTTTACCAATGCACCAACCGGGGGGACGGAAACGCTATTAATCATAGATACCCACCTCCCTGATAACGTGACGCACCATTATGAGATCCTTGCCAAGTCCTTTGCGACAGGCAGCAGCGAGACCCCGATGGGGTTTGACGTTTTATGAGCGGAATAAACTTATCGGCTACCTTTAAAAGCAGCATAAATAACGAGGCCATCATGGAGATGGTAAAGAAAAAGGGCGGGCCAGCGGTTAAAGCGAAAGCCGAAAAGGTATGCGCAGTAGCTAGTGATAACGCCCCCGTGTTGAGTGGCGCTTTAAGGGATTCTGGACACGTAGTAGAAAAGGAAAAAGACGTGGTTTATGAGATAGTGTTTGACGCTAAGTCCGAAGGAAGCGATGAGTCATATGCACGATGGGTCGAAGAAGGCACTTCCAAGATGGACGCACAACCATACTTACGACCGGCGATTCTGGCGGCAAAGGATTCAGATTGATGGTGCTCGGCCTTCGGCCTCGCTATAATGTGTAGATGTTAACGTGTTAACCAAGGGGTAACAAGATCTAAAGATGACCTACCAACTCACCAAAGCAATTTACCAAATGCTCATCAACGAGTCCACTATAACAGATCTTTTAACCACCTATCACGGCAGCCCCGCAGTGTTCACATTTGCCCCATACCCAGAATCTGCACAAAAACCATTAATCATAACTGAAGGATCTGTAAGCGATACCAACCAGGACACGAAAACAACGATTGGACATAACATACTCAGAGATGTCCGGTGTTACACTGATGAAACCGGCGACCAATCGCTTGTGGAAGAGATAGGATTTAACGTAAAAGAACTGTTCCATAGACATGAGGAAAAACTAAGTTCTTATCTGACCGGCTTCACGGTGTCTAAATGCTGGGCAGCAGGGCCACGTAGCGCAAATGTGCATACAACTGATGAATACGTATATGGCAGGATTGTTTCTTTGAGCATCTGGCTTACGAGGATACAGGGGGATATGAATTGGCCACCACTCTAGATAGAGACAAACCCGTTAACGTGCATGAGGGTTGTAAGCTGCTTCCTTTCTCACTTATCAAGTTAGGTGATCCCGTTAAGTTACGATACACTATAGGTGCTTTACTTGAGCTAGAGCAAACCTTCTCAAGATCCTTATGGACAATCATAGAGCAAGCGTTACTAGGCACCCTGGGGGAAGAAGAGCAAACTACTATTCTTTGTTTAGGCATACCAGGTGCCACAATGAGCTGGCTCAATGGGAAGCTTAATGATATAGCGCGGAGCGAAGCGAAGCGCGCATTCAAAGTATCGCAACTCGAGCTTACCAGGGCTATTGGGCATGAAGTTATTTACGACGATGCGGGGAACCCTATAAAGATGCAACCGCGCACAGTCGATTCATACAAGAGAGCGGACGTGCGTGACACTGAGAGCTTCGAGGTCAAAAAACCCAAACTTGAAACCTTCGGACAGTGGTATGAGCTCGCCCTCACACAACTTTTTCAGATGGGTGTAACGATTCCCATTGAAGAACTTATGTCGATGATGCCGATTGAGCTTGAGGCGTTTTTCTCAAGCCATGACCGGAGACTTATCTATATTCAAAAGATGGCTATATTCGAGGCGTGGCACAGTGCCGCATTCGAACGGCAGGAGAAGCTGCCAGACCTTGAGCCAATAATGAGACGGATTGATCGACAATCCGACAAAGCAACGTCGTCCAAATTCACCAAGGACGAAGCACAGCACATAATAGACAAAGACAAAGAAGACGCCGCAGCAGTTGAGCGGCTACGTGAAAACAAACAACAGAGACAACAAGCGAAACAGAGCACAGACGGTGAAAAGAAATGAAACTAAAAGGTGAATTGAAATGGAATATGTTGATGATAGATCGCCCCAAGCGACTGCAGAAGGCAGACGTTCGTTAGGGATAAAAAAGGCTGTTTCTGACGCGCGGACTATTAAGTTTGATCGCCCCAGGGTATTCGACTTTAGGACTCCCAGTATTGTTCAGATGGAGCGGATGCTTCATATGAAAAGCTGGCAGATCGTGCAGGAGTTTAGCGTCGGAGGCTGGAGTCATGAAGAACTCATGGGCGTATTGTGGACGGGACTCTTACACAGTAATCCAGATATAAAAATCAACGATGCGTGGGCGATTTGGGATGCCACGCCTATTGAGGAACGCACCGACGCGGCGATTGAGCTTGTGAAGGCGTTAACCAGGGCGCTTGGAGCGGGGGAACAGATGGGCTCAGAAATCACGGAAACCGAGGAGTAAAAAGATAAATGGCTGACGTCATCGGTGAAGCGTTATTTGATATTAAAGCAGGCACGACAGGTTTCCTGAGCGATATATCCGGCGCCGTCGGCAAAGCAGAAGATATGTTCTCCAACATGGGGAACAGCATGTCCTCTAAGTTGCAGGGTGTTGGTGGCATAATGACCGCTAGCATTACCGCACCCATCATAGCCATCGCGGCGTTTTCACTTGAGAGCGCCAAAGTAGTTGATGGTGCGATGAACACCCTGATCCGAAAGACTGGTGAAACAGGTGGTGCAGCAGATCGGCTCAAAGAATCGTTTAAAAACGTCTTTGCTAAAGTTCCCGAAGATGCTAACACGGTTTCAGATGCAATGTCCACCCTTCATAATCGGCTTAATTTAACTGGCACAGATCTCGAAAGCGTAACTAAAACAGGCCTAGAACTTGCACGAATGATGAAGACCGATGTAAACAGCACAATTGAAGGTGCTGCCAAGGTTTTTGAAGCGTGGCACGTTCCGGCAAGCGAAATGAGTGTGGATTTGGATAAGTTATATGCCGCTACCACAAAAACCGGCGTCCCGTTTAACGAGATGTCTAGTGCGTTGACCAAAGTCGCAGCAGTAGCACTCGCGGCCAACGTTCCTATGGATTCTATAACGGCAGCGGTGGCTTCATTGGGTGCGAATGGTATTCCTGCGAAACAAGGAGTTTCACTCGTTACCGAAGCGATAACCAAGATGCAAGAGAAAGGAATAGATGCAGGCACAGAACTTCCCAAGATGTTTCAGCGAATCGCCGATGGGCAAGCAACGGATGCAGATAAAACACTATTGGGTGCGAAGAATTATGATAAACTCAAAAGCTCTCTTTCTGATACTAAAAATGGTTATGACGCCCTCAAGGAAACAATGAGTGATTCCAAAGGCAAGATAGACGAACAAGCCGAAGCCACGATGACGTTTAGTGAAAAACTGAATATATTTAAGAATGATTTGATGCTTGCCTTTGAGCCATTAGGTAAAGTCATAATCAACGTCATGAAAAGCGTACTTACCACCGTCCAGCCGATTCTTCCAGTTATCACTAGCATCTTTGGTGTCTTCTCACACATGCCCGGGCCCGTGCAACTTATCGTAGTCGCTGTTCTGGGAATCCTTGCAGCAATAGGGCCAATATTGATGATTCTACCAGCACTCGCAGCAGGGTTTGGCATTCTTACAACTATTATGGGGGTTCTGGGTATCGCTTCGTTAGCAGCGTTTGCACCGTTTATAATAGCTGGAGTAATTATAGCTGGCGTTGCCATATTATTGTATCTACTTTATACAAGATTCAAGCCATTCCACGATGCCGTCGACCAAGTCGTCGGCTGGATAAAAACACTCTTAGGCGATCTTATGAGTGGGGACTTCGGCAAGCTCGGGGATGACTTTAAGAAAGGCATTCTTGGGGCGTTGGATGCCATCAAGAAATTTGATTGGGGAAGTCTCGTAGCTACGTTATGGGGATTTATTGCAGGAGGTGGACTTTTAGGTAAGTTAATAGGATATCTCCAAACTCTTGATTGGGGTAGTTTCGTAGCTACGATATGGAGCTTTATTAGTGGCGGTGGACTTTTAGGTATGCTGATTGGATACCTCCAAAGTCTTGATTGGGGTCAGTTATTTAACACCGTCAAGGATGCTTTTGGAACGATTGGACTCGCAATATTGGGATTTATCGTAAGCGTTGACTGGGGGCAAGTTTTAAATGCGTTAGTAGGCGCCCTTGCAGACATCGGCGCCCGCGTTATAGGTCTTATAGTAAGCGCCGATTGGGGTCAGATAGGCTCCGCGTTAGCGGGTGCGTTAGGCAGTGTTCACGTTTCACTTGATACCACACCACCGTTTTTGCATATCGGCTTTGGAGCGCAGGGTGCTTACGTTAGATCACGTGCGGGCGGACAGCTCATGGTCGTGGGTGAAGGCGGAGAGGATGAGTATATAATCCCCGCAAGCAAGATGGGCAACTTAGGCGAAATATCCGCGCTCCCTCAGATGTCCGCCGGCGGTCTTGTTAGCGGAGGAATGGTAAGCTCGTTAGGCACCAGCGTTAAGAGCACCCAAGCAGGCAACACCACCTTTAACGTCGTATTCAACAACGCAACACTCACATCAGTAGACGAAGCAGAAAGACTGGGTCGCAAGATGGCTTACTCAGCTAATGAATATCAAAGAAGGTCAGGGCATTCGAGGGGGTAATATAGAATGGCAGCAACAATAGGCAAAGTTACATTCGACGGCAAAAACCTGACAGAAGCTCCGTATCATGCGCACCTCACAACAGAAGCGAAATACTGGTTCCTTGACGGGTTTGAGAGTATGCAGATCCCCGTTGACCCTCAGAGGCTCATATCTACACAACCATATCTAAAGGACTGGGTAATAAGCGCCGTGTTCAGGATAGAACCTCCAGAACCGACAAGAAAAGCGATGCTTACCGCGCTTGCTAACTTCGCTACGTTACTCGACCCAACGAAAGGAGAGAAGAAACTTATCTTTGATGAGTTCCCATATTCTTATTTCCTCGCGAAAGGGCAGACGTTTACACTAGCAAACGAAGCCACAATCCCTTACATGGTCGACGTCGACGTGAACTTCGCGTGCACAGGGCCCTCATACTCGAACGTTGAAACGGTGGTTAACACTGCTCTCGCATCGACGACTGATTTTATAGTTACATCTGACGGCAACGCATTATCATCCCCGCGTTATCGCATAACACCTAGTGCAGCGT
>Ga0209429_10001206_pt1 | contig 16447 bp, 16 predicted proteins | sample BarGraNGADG00212_3_FD_184493 | JGI IMG/M metagenome (GOLD analysis project Ga0209429, IMG submission 184493) | Arctic peat soil microbial communities from Barrow, Alaska - Barrow Graham LP Ref core NGADG0004-212 (SPAdes) (version 2) | ecosystem: Environmental > Terrestrial > Soil > Wetlands >... | reverse complement strand
GCGAGGGTGCGCCTACGCTGGAATCGTGACGCGCGCGTTGGGTCCGATCGTCTTGGTGATGGTGGCGCTTCTTAGCGCCTGCACGCATGGAGTATCCGCCACACCCCAGCCGCAGGCCCCGACGACCACCGTCTCTACCTCGACACCCTCCCCCACCACGCCGTCATCTGGTACGACTGCTCCCATGACCGCGCCCACCGGAATTCCCGCCACGCACTGGGCGGCTGTGCTCAGCGACCTGGAGACCCGTCGCGTTTCCACAGTCGGCCTCGAGGTCGTGACCGCGCGTGCCGTGACCTGGCCGAGCGGTGCTCTCGGTTGCCCCAAGCCCGGAATGGCGTACATCCAGATGGTCATCGACGGCTACCAGGTCGTCGTCACCGCCGGTGGGAAGACCTACGACTACCGCTTCGGGGCTTCAGCGACGCCGCGCCTCTGCGAGCTCTGATCAGGTCCCTGGCCCCCCGGGCCGACGACCTCCGAGTGATAGCCTGAGCCCGCAATCGCAGTTCCCCTGCGGGGAAGCCGGTACGAGTCCGGCGCTGACCCGCAGCCGTGTGTGACGAATCGTCACGAGCCGGAATGCCGTAGGGGCACGTACATCTGTCGAGGACTACAGACCTGGTGCACGGGCGGTCGATCGGACTCTGGCCGCCACCACTGGACTGGGAGAGGCTTTCCGTATGAGGGCTGTTCGCCCCGCGGCCATGGCACTCCTCTCCCTCGTCGTCCTGATGGCCCTCATCTCGCCGCGACAAGCGGTGGCGGGAGTTGCCGAGGTCCCATCCGTGACAGTTTCCGCTCCAGCACCAGCCGGCGACGGGGGTCAGGGACCGCGAGCCACCTCGCTCCCGGGAGCGGAGGACGCCTCGCAGGCGGCGATCGACGACATCCTGGCCGCGGCAGCCCTCGTCCTGGTCAGCGGCGCGGCGGCGATAGTCGGCCTCATGCGGGGGCAGATGTGAGCGCGAGCGTCTCCGCCGTACAGTCGGGCTGGGTCCGCCATCGCCTGCCTCGGTCTCTGCACCCCGTGGCCTGGTGGCTCTGGGCGCTGGGCATCATGGCGACAGCGAGCCTCACGACGAACCCCCTCATCGAAGGGCTCTTGCTCGCGGGGACGACCTTCGTCGTGGTCTCCCGGCGCGACGACGGGCCATGGGCTCGTTCGTTCCGCCTCTACGCCGCCCTCGCGGCCGCCGTGTTCGTGCTGCGCATCGCCTACCGGCTCCTCTTCGGCGGCGGTGATGGGGACCACGTGCTGTTCACGCTGCCGCAGATCCCGCTTCCCGACATCGTCGCGGGCGTCCGGCTGCTGGGGCCCGTGTCGCTCGAGTCGCTCCTCTCCGGCGCGTACGACGGCCTGCGCCTCGCCACGATCATCGTCGCCGTCGGCGCAGCGAACTCCCTGGCCAGCCCACGACGTCTGCTGCGCAGCCTCCCGGCCGCCCTGTACGAGATCGGCACGGTCCTGGTCGTCGCCGTGACCGTCTTTCCCCAGCTCGCCGAGTCGTCGATGCGGGTCGGGCGTGCGAGACGCCTGCGGATTCCCAGCACGCCGTCACGCTCGTGGCGCGCCCGCGCACGCTTCGTCCGAGGCCTCGTCGTACCGGTCCTCGCGGACTCCCTCGACTCCGCGATCTCTCTCGCCGCATCGATGGACGCCCGGGGCTTCGGACGAGCCGACGGCGGCAGCCGGCGTCACCGGATCCTCGCGGCCATCACGGCCTTCGTGTCCCTCGTGTGCCTCATGCTCTTCGCGTACGACCTGGTCGCGGGGATCTTGCCAGCGTTGCGCCTGGGCTCGCTGGTGACCCTGCATCTTCGGGACCTCCTCGTCGTGCTGGGTCTCGTCGCCGCGTTCGTGAGCGTCCGACTGTCAGGTCACGGCGTACGGAGATCCCGGTACCGCCCGGACAGCTGGCGGCTGCCGGAACTGCTGACCGTCGCCTGCGGCCTCGCCCCGGTGGCAGCGATCATCGGCGTCGGTGCCGGACCCGAGGCCGCCGCGCTCTATCCGACGGTGCTTCCGGCGCTGGACATCCCGTCACTGCCCGTGGCGATGCTCCTCGCAACACTGGTCGCGCTCCTCCCCGCGGTCCTCACCCCTCCCGCCCTCACATCCGCCACGGAAGTCACCGCATGATCGAACTGCAGCACCTGAGCGTGACGTACGCCGACGCGGCGAGGCCCGTCCTGGACGACGTCAGCCTGCGCATCCGAGAGGGTGACCTCGCCCTGGTCGCCGGACCGACCGGCGGCGGCAAGTCCACGCTGCTCGGCTGCCTCACCAACCTCGTGCCCCGCTTCACCGGGGGAAGGCGCACCGGCAAGGTCCTCCTGGACGGCTCCGACATCACGATGACCGCGCCCCGCGACCTCGCCGACCGCATCGGCTATGTCGGTCAGAACCCGCTCGGGGGCTTCGTCACCGACACGGTCGAGTCGGAGCTGGCGTTCGGGATGGAGCAGCTCGGCGTCGATCCGAACCGGATGCGCGTGCGCGTCGAGGAGGTCCTGGATCTTCTCGGCATCACGGATCTCCGCCGGCGCGCGCTTCGTACGCTGTCCGGCGGGCAGCAGCAGAGGGTGGCCATCGCCTCGGTGCTCACCGCGCGACCACAGGTGCTGGTCCTCGACGAACCCACCTCCGCGCTCGACCCCGTCGCGGCCGAGGATGTCATGTCGCTGCTCCGAAGGCTCGTGCACGACCTCGGGCTCACCGTGGTCATGGCCGAGCACCGCATGGAGCGGGTCGTCGAGTTTTGCGACAGCGTGGTGCTCGTCAACGGCTCAGCCGTACTGGCCGGTGCACCCGGAGACATGCTCGCGGTGTCGCCGCTCGCTCCTCCCCTCGTGGAGCTCGGCCGTCGGTCCGGATGGTCACCGCTGCCGTTGACGATCCGGGACGGTCGACGCGCCGCTGCTGCCGAACGGGAGGCGTGGCGCGAGGACCCGCCGCTGCTGCCCGTACCCCGAACCGCCGTCGGTGACGGCCTGGTCGCCGACGGGATCGTCGTCATGTACGGCTCGGTGGTGGCTGTCCGTGCTGTCACGCTGGACGCGCGCGCGGGGCACGTCACGGCACTCGTGGGTCGTAACGGCTGCGGCAAGTCTTCACTGCTGTGGGCTTGTCACGGCGCGGGGAGTCGCAAGGCGGGAACCGTGACTGTCGCGGGGCATCCGTCGAGGCCGGGTGACATCGCCCTCGTCCCTCAGACCGCGTCCGACCTGCTCTACCTCGCGAGCGTCGCCGAGGAGCTCGATGTCGCCGATGCCGATGCCGATCTGCCGGCGGGATCGACCGGCGCGATCCTCGATGCGCTCGTCGCGGGGATCGACCGTGCCCAGCATCCCCGCGACCTGTCGGAGGGGCAGAAGCTGGCGCTCGTGCTGGCGGTCCAGCTCGCCCGCTCCCCCGAGGTCATACTCCTCGACGAGCCGACCCGTGGCCTCGACTACGGGGGCAAGGCCGCACTGACGCGGATCCTCCGCACGCTGGCGGACGCGGGTCGTACGGTCGTGGTCGCCACCCACGACGCCGAGTTCGTCGCGGCGACCTGCGACCAGGTCGTCGTCATGGCCGAAGGCGAGCTCGTCGATTCCGGACCGGCCAGGGACATCATCACCGGGTCCGCCATGCTGGCCACGCAGTGCGCCCGCGTGTACGCACCGGTCGAGGTGCTCACGGTCGCCGAGGTACTAGGAGCGAGGGCGGCCCGGTGACCACCGTCACGGAGGTCGACGTCTCGGCGCCCGAGGTCGAGGTCCGCGTCGGAGCACGTACGGGCGCGGTCCTGGCCGTGGCCTCCTTGGCGGGCCTCGTGCTGTTCATCTGGCCGCTGCTGATCCCCGTCCCGGCCGGATGGACCCACTCACAGGACGCACCGATGGTCTTCGCGGCGTTGGTTCCCATCATGGTCGTGCTCGTGCTCACCCAGCTGTCGGACGGCGGCATGGACACGCGAACGCTGGCTCTTCTGGGCGTCCTGTCTGCCATCAACGCGGCCCTGCGTCCCGCCCTCGGTGCGGGCACGGCCGGCATCGAGTCAGTCTTCTTCCTGCTCGTCCTCGGCGGCCGGGCGTTCGGCCCGGGCTTCGGCTTCATCCTCGGCACCACCTCGATGGCCGCCTCGGCGATGTTCACCGCGGGTGTCGGCCCATGGCTGCCATTCCAGATGCTCGCCGCCGGATGGATCGGGTTGGGCGCCGGTCTGCTTCCTGGGCGGGCCCGTGGGCGTGCAACGTTGGGGCAGCTCGCCATGCTCATCGTGTACGCGATCGCCGCGGCCTACTTCTACGGCGCGATCATGAACATGTGGTCCTGGCCGACGATCACGGGCATCTCCACGCCGGGCTACACAGGGCCCGCCGGCGGCCTCGACTACGTGCCTGGCGCTCCTTGGGTCGACAATCTCAGGCGCTTCGGTGCGTACACACTGCTGACCTCGACCGCTGGTTGGGACACCGGACGGGCCATCTGGACCGCCATCGCGCTGGCGGTTCTCGGCCGTCCCATCCTCGATGTCCTGCACCGGGCGGGCCGTCGAGCACGGCTTTCCTGAGTCACCCCAGAGCCGCTCGAGCCTTCGCCACCCAGGCCGGCTCCGTTCCGTGCCGCTGCGTCGGGATGGGCTGGCCGCCAGGAGCGCCTGGTAGTCGGGAAGAGCATCGCCGGCTGTTCCGTGGTTCCTACGTCGCGCATACCTGATCGTCGCACGCTTGCCTCCGCGAGCGAAGAGCGATGAGGTGGACCCATGACGGACGACTGGGGACCCCACGTGGTGAGCGCCGGTGCCGCGACCATCGTGGTGGACGTACCCGTCGGTACGCCGATGACCGGCTACGCAGCGCGCCTCTCGACCAGCACCGGGGTCCATGACCCGTTGACCGTACGGGCTCTCGTCATCGACGACATCGGGATCGTCGTCGTCGACTGCTGCGCGCTACGCAAGACGACGTGCGGCGAGCTGCGCGCCACACGACCCGCCGGGCTCCTCGACGTCGTCATCGCCGCCGCCCACACCCACTCCGGACCGTGCCTCACTCCTGGAGGCCTAGGAAGCTTCGCGCCTGACGTCCTGCACGCGGTCGAGAAGGCGTTCGTCGACGCGCTCACTACCGCCCGCCACCGGCGGACCCCGGTCACGGTTCGGTACGGGGAGCGCGCCGCCGTCGGCGTGGGACGGAACCGCCGTCACGACGACGTCGAGATCGACCCGCCCGTACAGGTCGTGTCCTTCGACGGAGCCGACGGCACGGTGGCCACACTGGTCACGTACCCCATGCACCCGGTCGTCCTCAGCGCCGCCAACACGCTCATCTCGGCCGACTACGTCGGCCCGCTCCGCGACATGGTCGAGGCGGCGCTTCCCGGGTCGATCTGCCTGTTCGCGCAGGGTTGTGCCGGCGACGTCAACGACGATCGGCACACTGCGGAGGGCGACTTCAGCGCTGCCCCGGCCCCCGGTCGCGACTTCGCGGCGGCATCCGCGAAGGGAGAGTCCGTCGCCGCCGCAGCGCTCGACGCGCTCACCCACGCGACCACCCTGGCTCCCGCACGCACCACGATGTCCACGACGACCGTCCCCCTCGACATCACACCGCTCGACCCGGCGGAGGTCGCGACCGACCGCGAGGAGTGGGCGCAACACACGGTCAGCCTTCCGGCCGAGAGACGCGCACTGTACGAGGCGTGGGTGACATGGGCCGACGACTGGCTCGAGCAGCGCCCGACACCCAGTCGGTGGCTGGGACGTGTCGGGCTGATCACCGTGGGGGGCCTGCGCATCGCCACGCTGCCTGGCGAGCCGTTCCTAGCGGTCGCGGATCGGGTTCGCTCTCGCCTCGGCGAGCACACGATCGTGCTCGGCTACTGCGACGGCGTCTCGGGCTACCTCCCGACGGCCGAGGAGTACGAGCACGGTGGCTACGAGGTCTGCGACGCGCACCGCTACTACGGCATGCCCGGTCCGTACGCGCAGGGCAGCGCCGAAAGACTGTCCGACGCGGTGATCTCACTCGCCGAGAACTGACTCCCGATTCTCTCCGGTCCGGCGGGTCCTCAGTCGGTTCGTGAACGCTGCCAGGTAGCAAGGTCCAGTGGGCGGACGCCGCCGCACGCGTCGGCATCCACCTCGACCCCGGCCTCGGGAACACCCGCAAGGCCCGGTCGCGGCAGTTCGACGGGATCGTCACCACGTACGCGGGCGTGGCGATGAACGCGTACGGGATCGAAGCGCGCTGCCGGAACTCGAAGACGCTCGTCATCCTCGACGAGGTGCACCACGCGGGTGACTCGCTGAGCTGGGGAGACGCCGTACGGAGCGCGTTCGAGCCCGCCACGCGCCGCCTGCTGCTCACCGGCACGCCGTTCCGGTCCGACGTCAACCCGATCCCGTGGCCCTTCGTTGGCCGCCGCGACGACAGAGCAGGTGGAGGCGCGGATCACTGAGCTGCGCAAGCGCTTCTGAGCGCTGTCAAGAACGTTATGCGAGATGCTGAGCCTGTCGAGGCTGCATGACTGTCGGTTTATCACTCCTCGACCTGCCTTGCGGTGAGAGTCAGGGGTGACCGGGAAACAGCTACACCGCGCCTACGAGGGCGGCCAGGCGGGAACGGTGCGCGGGGTCGTTCCAGCGGTTCGACACGCGGCGCCATGAACGGAACGCGGACAGCGCGACGAGCGCCGCAGCCACCACGGCTAGCCACGGCACCAGGCTGGCCATGACCGCGACGGCGAGACCGGCGGGGGCGGCCGTGAGCATGATCCTCAGCACGTACCCCATGCCGGTGATCGGCGGGACCAGCGGGTCACCGCGGCCAGTCAGGCGTGTGCGGTGTGGCTTCTCCACCGAGTAGCGCACCGAAAGTCCGGTCGCGATGACCGACGACACGACTAGGCCTGCCGTGTACGGCGGGAGCGCGGACCAGGGCATGCCCGACATGGCGATCGCGACCACCATGAGCAGGACGCCGAGACCGACCGAGGCAGCGAGCTGTACGAGGATGATGTGGCGGAGCAACAGCTTCCACGCGCGGGGTTGTGCGAGCAGCAGCGCCACCGCGCCGCCAAGGACGCCGAACACGTTGACGCCCCAGCCGAGCGACATCGCCAGCGGGACGACCATCGTGACTGAGCCGAGCATCGAGCTGGGGTCGCTCCCCGAGTAGCGGATCCAGGCGAACAGCATGGGCATGGCGACCGCGATCATCATGATGATCGGTCGGCGAACCTCGCGGGTCCGCGCGAGCGTCGTGACGAGCATGGTGAGCAGCGCCCACGAGGGGTGGATGGGAACCTTCACCGACCCGGTCCGTTGGCGTACGCGCTCCACCGCGGCGGGCAGCACGAGGGTCTGGCGGCACACCATCAGTCCCGCGAGGAACGTCACCGCGGCGGCCAGCAGCAGCAGGGCGAACCCGCCGATCACGGGGAGGACGGCGCCGCCGACTCCGGCACGGATGATTGTCTGAAGCCAGTTAGCGAGGCCGAAGATCGTCCGGCCGTGGGCCGGGTCCGCGATCACGGCGAGCGCGACGATGAGGCTGGCCGCGCCGGCGAGGTACCAACGCAGGGAGGCGATCCAGCGGCGCCGGGTGTACTCGATCGCCCACGCCAGAAGCGCCATGACGAGCATCGCGCACACCCACGTCGCCAGCGCGATGGCGACAGCGCCGAGTCGTCCCCGACCGTCGGGGGTCGCAAGCGACGCAGCCGCGACCAGGAGCAGCAGCGGCGACACCCCCACCGGGGACAGCACCGAGTTCCAGATGCCGTCGAAGTACCGGTACAGGCGGCTCGGGCGAATACCCGCGAGGTCGAAGTCAGGGAACTGCGCCTGCGCGGCGGCTCCCGTGATCGGTGCGAAGACGACACCGGCGAGGACGGCCCCAAGCGCTCCCACGAGGCTCACGGACCTCTCGCCCAGCAGGTAGCGGTAGATCGGCGACGAGGAGTCGGACTGCTGTGCGAGTCTCGTGACGATGTCCCCCGCCATCGCGGCCACGACCACAAGCAACGCAGCGAGGATCGCGGCGATGCGGGTTCTGAGGCGAGCCTTCGGCGTCCGGACCTGTCCGCGGAGTCTCGAGAGGCGGATCGACGCGGTGAGCCCGCGCACGATCTCGCCGTACAGCCCCTTCACGCCACCGCTTCGACGGGTACGGACTGCAGCAGGTCGGCGTACCGACGCTCGCCCTCCGCACCGCTGAAGTCCCCTGCTGGGGCCTGCGCGACCAGACGCCCCTTGATGAGTACGGCGATGTCGTCGCTGGCTGACGTCAACAAGTGCTGCAGGTGTGTGGAGACGACGACAGCCATCCCGGCCCGCGCGGCCTCGCGGATGGCCGACACCGTCACGTCGACGCCGGTCGGGTCAACGCCGTCGAACGGTTCGTCCAGGACCAGCACGTCCCGTGCCGTCATGACGGCCAGCAGCACAGAGAGTCGGCGCTGCATGCCGTGCGAGAACGTACCCGCCGGCCGATCTCGTACCGCCGACAGGCCGAACCGCTCGATCAGCTCGTCCGCGACGGCCTTACCGCCTCGGGTTCCCCGCAGCGAAGCCACGAGGTCGACGTGCTCCTCGGGGGTGGCCTGGGAGATCAGGCCGCCGATGTCGGGGCAGTAGCCGACGAGTGCCCTCGCGGCGTCCGCACCATCGGGCGTGCCCATGTCGAAGCCCGCGACCGTCAGGCGGCCGGAACTGTGCGCGTTGACGCCGCCGATCGCACGCAGCGTCGACGACTTCCCTGCTCCGTTGCCGCCGAGCACGCGGCCCTCCGGGACCTGCAGCGTGAGCCTGTCTACGGCCACCACGTCTCCGTACCGGATGGACAACTCTTCGAGGTCGACGCCCGTCACGGCCCGTACGCTACGGGCCCGAGCCCTTCAGCGTCGCGAGCCTGGGAAGACCCTCATGTCTCTGAAGGCTGCAAGGCGAACTTCCCCTCGTCGGCGATGCGGGCGTTGAGCTCATGGAGGTACTGGTCCTCGGAGAAGTCCATGGAGACCTCGGTGCCCAGGAACGCCGAGAGGTGCATGGCGTTCGCCAGCCGGACCCCGTTGATGCCGTCGCTCCCCGCAGCGATCAAGGGCGTGCCCTCGAGGATGTGAGCGGCGAAGTTCGTCAGCACCGTCGCGTGCTGCTGCCCCCACACCGACTCGTACGACTTCGTCTCGGTCGTGACGAAATCGTCGCCCAGGATGTTCTCGCCGGCGAACAGCCGCTTCGTGCTCTCAGGGGTCGTCCGCGCGGAGGCCACCTGCTCCTCCTCCCGGAAGCGCATGATCGTCACCTTCTCGGAGTTGTCGATGACGATCTTTCCGCCGTCGAGCAGGATCTCGAGCCGGTCGGTGCCCTTCACGTCATGCACCGACGTGGTGAACGAGCCGGTCGCGCCGCCCCCGAGATCGAACAACGCGACGACCTCGTCCTCGACGACGATGTCACGCCGGAACCCGAAGCCCAGCTTCGCGAAGACCTTCTTCGGCATCCCACAGAGCCACTGCGACAGGTCGATCTGGTGTGGCGCCTGGTTGACGAGCACACCGCCACCCTCGCCGCCCCACGTCGCGCGCCACTCGGACTGCTGGTAATAGCCCTGCGGGCGCCACCAGGTCGTGATGATCCAGTTCCAGTGCCGCAGAGCGCCCAGCTCGCCCGAGTCGAGGAGCTGCTTGAGCTCGATGTAGAGCGGGTTCGTGCGCTGGTTGAACATGATCGCGAAGGTGAGGTCGGGCTTCGTCGCCGCGAACTCGTTCATCACCCGCACCTGCTTGGTGTACACGCCGGCGGGCTTGTCGACCAGCGTGTGCTTGCCCGCCGTGAGCGCCTTGATCGCGAACTCGGGATGCAGGTAGTGGGGAACGGTCGTGACCACCGCGTCGACCGCGTCACTGGCCAGCAGCGCGTCGATGTCGTCGAAGGTCGTGACATCGGGGTACTGCCCGCGTGCCGCGTCGCGGCGAGCAGGATCGATGTCGCAGATCGCCCCGAGCGTCATCCCCGGCACCATCTTCGCCGCCAGGATGCGGCTGTAGTACCCGCCCTGTGCGCCGAACCCGATGATGCCCAGACGTACGGTGTCCATGGTTCTCCTGCCGATGTAGTGACCATGCCTGTCTAGCGAAACCGGGCACTGGAAGCACCGTTCGTCCGACTGTTTCCACGTTTCCGCTGTCAACCGGCGGTTACGCGGGCGTCCGGCATCGTCGTCGCGGTGCGTACGAGCTCGAGGCCGGCCGCCTCGGCCGCGGTGGCCGCCTCGTCGACCATCGCCGACAACGCATCCCACACAGCTGTGTGTTCGGGAGCCTCCTGCCTCAGCTCCGCAAGCACTCCCTGCGCGACCTGCCCGTCCTGGGCCACCCCAAGCGTCTCGGTGACTTGCTTCCACACGGCCGCCTGATCAGCGGCGCCCGGCCCAAGGGCGTCGACCGCGTACCGCGCGGCCTTCGTCGTCTTCCTCAGCTCGTGCAAGGCAGCGGGACGGTCGGCGCCGGTCGGCAGCGCCGCCGCTTCGGCGGCCGCGAACCTGGCAGGTATGGCCACAAGCCCGGACACGAGCAGGTCGCCAGGTACCTCTGCGGCCGGAGACCAGTCCCTGGGCGGCAACGCCCCCGCGAGCTCCGCGAAGCGGTCCCCCGACAGCTCCTCGCGCATGGATGCCAGCGCCGTCTCGCGGTCGAGACGCAACCGGGCCGCCAGCTCTTCTGCAGCCGCCCCGGCACCTTCCACAGCATGAACCCGCGGATCGTCGAGCAGGGCTGCGACCCACGCACCGACCACCTCGAGGTCGCGGGGACGACTCAACGCCGAGGCGTACCAGCGCAGCTCGTCCCGTACCTTCCCGTGCCCGCCGAGCCACAGTGGTCTGTACGTGCGGAGGACGCTGCGGAGGCGCCGCGTCGCCACCCGTGCAGCGTGGATGGCATCCGGCTCGTCGGCCAGCACCAAGGGCAGGGACGCGCACACGGTAGCCGCGTGCTGCTGCACGTACGGCTCGACGACGTCCCTCCCGCTCAGGCTCATCCCGCGTTTCCTCACTCCTCGAAGGGTGACGGGTCGCCGGCTCCGTACCGCAGCACCTCGATCTCGTCGCCGCTGAGGTCGACGACGGTAGTTGCGAGCAGACCGACATCGCCGGAGTCCAGCACGGCGTCGATCTCGTGGCCCAGCGTGTCGGCGATCGTCCAGCCGTCGGTCATCGGTTCCTCAGCGCCCGGCAGCATGAGCGTGCTCGACTGCAGGGGCACGCCCAGGACGTCGAGCAGGGCCCGAGCGGTCACATGGTCGGGGATGCGCACCCCCACCGTCTTCTTCTTCGGGTGCAGCATCGCCTTGGGCGCCTCGCGGGTCGCCGGCAGGATGAACGTGTACGGGCCGGGCGTGCTCGCCTTGATCGCCCGGAACTCCCGGTTGCCCATCTGCACGTACGCGCCGAGCTGCGCGAACTCTGAGCACACGAGCGTGAAGTGGTGACGGTCGTCGAGCTTTCGGAGGGTACGGATCCGGTCCAGCGCATCGCGCGTGCCCAGTCGGCACCCGAGCGCGAAGCCGGAGTCCGTCGGGTAGGCCACGAGCCCCCCATCCTCGAGGATCGCCGCCACCTGCGCCAGGGAACGCGGCTGAGGGTTCGCAGGATGTACGTCGAAGTAGCGAGCCATGGCCCCATCCTCCCACCGCGGGACGCACGGTTCATGGTCCACGACATGGCTGGTGGCACACTCGCTGGCGTGTCCGTGCCGTTGGTGCTGCTCGTCGAAGACGACCTCCCGCTCGCGGGCATGCTCCGGGCCCACCTCGAGCGCGACGGCTTCGCGGTGACCGAAGCCCACGAGGGCGCCACAGCGTTGAACCTGACCAGTCGCCACTCCCCCGACGTCGTCGTCCTCGACATCGGGTTACCCGGTCTCGACGGACTCGAGGTGTGCCGCACCCTGCGTGCCAAAGAGCCGCACCCTGCGTGCCAAAGACGTGTGGGTTCCGCTGGTGTTCTGACCGCCCGAGACGGCGAGGAGGAGCGCATCCTCGGTATGAACCTCGGTGCGGACGACTACGTGACAAAGCCGTTCTCTCCTCGCGAGCTCAGCGCTCGGCTCAAGGCACTCCTGCGCCGCAGCGCACCCCCTCCCGATGTCGTCCGACGCATGGTGTCCCTCGGCAACGTGGACGTCGACCTCGAGGCCCACGTGGTGACGATCGACGGCCGTGACGTCCCGATGACGCCCCGTGAGTTCGACCTGCTCGTGCACCTCATCGGCTCACCGGGTCGCGTCCATACCCGCGAGTCGCTGCTCGAACAGGTCTGGGGCGACACGGATGCTGGGCCACGCACGGTCGACGTCCACGTGGCCCAGCTGCGCGCCAAGGGGGTTCGCCTGCGGACCGTACGGGGTCTCGGCTACGTCGCGGACGCGCCATGACCAGCCGCCTGAGACGTGTCCGGGCTCAGTGGAGGCTCCTGCGGGGGTCGGTCGCCGTACGCGTCGCCGTGCCCATGGTGATCGTTGTTCTCGCGTCCGCGGCGGCCCGCCATTCTCCGGTGATCGGGACGGACGTCGCGGCCTCCCACGTCCTCGTGCGAGCACGCGATAGTGGCCCCCGCCAGCGGCGATAGGCTCCCGGGCCATGGCGATCTTCGACCTCGGCCTCGACATCCTCTCCCAGCGCACCTCCATGAAGTGGACGCGCTTCGCACCGGACGTCCTGCCCATGTGGGTCGCGGAGATGGACGTCCTGTCACCCCCGGGTGTCAGGCGGGCCATGCAGCACGTGCTCGAGATCGGTGACCTCGGCTACCCGGGGTACGACTCGTTGCCCCGCGCGTTCGCGGATTTCGCCGCCGCCACGTGGAACCTTGAGCTCGACGCACGCCGGCTCCTCCCGTGCGCCGACGTCGTCTCCGGCATGGCCGTCCTTGTCGACGCATTCACACCGGCAGGGTGCGGCATCGTCATCAACACGCCGATCTACCCGCCCTTCCGCGTCTCGGGCGCCGTGGGCGACCGGCCGCTGGTCGAGGCGGCGCTGACCGCCGAGGGTCGCCTCGATCTGGAGGCCCTCGAGGCTGCGTTCGCTCAGGAAGGCGTCAAGGGCTATCTCCTCTGCAACCCCCACAACCCGCACGGCACGGTGCACACCGCGGACGAACTCGCTGCGGTCGCGCAGCTGGCTCGCCGGTACGACGTCCTGGTCATCAGCGACGAGATCCACGCGGCCCTGGTTGCTCCGGACGCGACGTTCACCTCGTATCTGCAGGTGCCCGGCAGCGAGAACGGCTTCGTCGTCACGTCGGCCTCGAAGGCGTTCAACCTGGCCGCGCTCAAGGCCGGACTCCTCATCGGCGGAGCCGAGGTCGTGCACGCGCTGTGGAAACTCCCGTACGAGGTCCGGGCAGGCTCCAGCCACCTGGGGCTCTTGCTCCAGGCCGCCGGGCTCGACCGTGACCGCGACTGGCTGGTGCAGCTGAACACCGAGATCGTCGCCAACAAGGCGCTGCTCGCCTCGCTGCTGCCAGAGGTCGGTCTCAGCTACACGCCCAGCGACGGCACGTACCTGGCCTGGGTCGACGCCTCACCGCTCGGCTTCTCTCACCCAGCCGTGACACTTCGCGAACGCGGCAAGGTGGCCTTCAACCCGGGCACCGACTTCGCGGGCGATCACGTGCAGTGGGTCCGGATCAACCTGGCGACCTCGCCGGAGATCATCCGCGAGGCCGTACGCCGGATCGGCGTGGCACGCGACTGAGGATCAGTCGTCGTCCATCGTCGTCGTGTCGCCCTCGGGCAGTCCGAGCGCACGGGCGCGCAGCACGCGACGCATGATCTTGCCCGAGCGGGTCTTCGGGAGACCGTCGACGAACTCGATGTGATCCGGCTTGGCGATCGGCGACAGATGCATGGAGATGTGCTGCCGCAGCTCGTCCTCGAGGTCCTCGCTAGGTGTGAAGCCGACCCGCAGCACCACGTACGCGTGGATCGCGTTGCCCTTCACCTCGTGCGGAAGTCCGATCGCCGCAGCCTCGGCGACCGCCGGGTGACTGACGAATGCGCTCTCCACCTCGGCGGTGCCCAGGCGATGTCCGGAGACCTTGATGACGTCGTCCGTACGGCCGATGATCCAGAAGTAGCCATCGGAGTCCTTGCGCGCCGAGTCGCCCGTGAGGTACTTGCCCGGGTACGTCGACCAGTACGTGCTCACGTACCGCTCGGGATCCTGGTAGAGGGCCCGCATCATCGCCGGCCAGGGGTTCTTGAGGACGAGGAATCCCTCCTGGCCGTCCGGCACCGGGTTGCCCTTCTCGTCGAGCACCTCGGCCTCCTGCCCGAAGAACGGCTTGCCGCCGGACCCCGGCTTGAGCGGCATGCTCGGCACCGACGTGATCTGGAACGCGCCGGTCTCGGTCTGCCACCAGGTGTCCATGATCGGGCAGCGGCCCTTGCCGATGACCCGGTGGTACCAGTGCCACGCCTCCGGGTTGATGGGCTCGCCCACCGACCCGAGCAGCCGCAGCGACGACAGGTCGTGGCGGTTCGGCCACGCCTCGCCGAAGCGCATGAGGCTCCGGATGGCGGTGGGGGCGGTGTAGAGGATGTTGATCCCGTAGTACTCGATGAGCTGCCACCAACGGTTCGGGTACGGATAGGTCGGGCCGCCCTCGAACATGAACGTCGTCGCTCCGTTGAGCAGCGGGCCGTACACGAGGTACGAGTGGCCGGTCACCCAGCCGGGATCCGCCGTACACCACCAGCGGTCCTCGTCGCGGATGTCGAACACGTACCGCAACGTCGCGTACGTACCGACCATGTAGCCGCCGTGCGTGTGGAGAATTGCCTTGGGCCGGCCTGTCGAGCCCGAGGTGTACAGGATGTACAGGGGGTCCTCGGCGTCGAGAACCTCGGTCGCGCACTGGCCCTTCGCGATCGGTAGCGTCTCGAGGTCGCCGAACCAGTGGTCGCGCAGCGGGTCCATGGCGACCTCGGTGCCGGTCCGCTTCACCACGACGATGTTCTCGACGGTCGGTGCATGACGCACGGCCTCGTTGACGATCGTCTTCAGCTCGAACACCTTGCCGTTCACCCACGAACCGTCGGCAGTGATCACGAGCCGCGACTCGGAGTCGAGGATCCGCTCCTTCAACGCGTCCGACGAGAACCCGGCGAACACGACGGAGTGGACGGCGCCCAGCTTCGCGCAGGCGAGCATCGCGAACACGATCTCTGGGATCCGCGGTAGGTAGATCGTCACGCGGTCGCCCTTGCCCACGCCCATCGCCTTGAGCACGTTAGCCCAGGTCATGACCTCGCGGTTGAGCGAGTAGTACGAGAATGTGCGGGTCTGGGTGCCGTCCTCCGAGACCCAGATCAGGGCCAGCTTGTTCCGGTGCGGTCCTATCAGCCACCGATCGACGCAGTTGTGGACGATGTTGACCTTGCCGCCGGTGAACCACTTGTAGAACGGGGCGTCCGAGTCGTCCAGGACCGTGTGCCACGGCTCGTACCACTCGAGCTCCTTGGCTCGGTCCTCCCAGAAGGTCCGGAAATCCGCGGCCGGTCCGGCGACGGCGTCCCAGTCGGGGATGCGATAGCTCGCCGCGGTTTCAGGGTCGGGGCTGACGATGTCGGCAGGCAGGTCGGGCGCTTGCGTCATGTTCCGTGGTCCTCCTCATCGAGGCATACAGTGCCGACACAGTACGTGCTCCCACCGCCGCAGGCCAGTCCCGAAACCTCGGGGGCCTGCGTGATGGCGGATCGAGGCTGTGTGCCAAGGCTAGGAACGCGCAGCCTGATGCCGAGCCAGAGCGTCACGCCTCTCGGCGTTGAGGTCCACGATGGGCTCCGGATAGCCGTTTCGCGCCGCGCTCTCGATGGTCCACGGCTGGTGCGCCTGGGACGTCTCGAGCCCTGACAGCTCCGGGATCCAGCGCCTGATGTACGTGGCGTCCGGGTCGAACCGCTCTCCCTGCAGGACCGGGTTGAAGATCCGGAAGTACGGGGCCGCGTCGGTCCCCGTACCGGCGACCCACTGCCACCCGTGCTGGTTCGAGGCGCCCGTACGTAGCGTCAGACGGCCCTCGTAGGTCTCGCGGAGCGCCAGGAGCGTGGTGGCCAGCCACCGCCGACGGGGGCTGCCAGCCGGCGTGTCCCACAGCGAAGGGTCGACGACGAACGCGACCGTGACAGCGCCGCTCTCATCGGCACGGCTCAGGATCGGCAGATCCGCACGGCGCTGGTCGCGGCGCAACCACACGACATCGCCCATCCGACGATCCTAGATGGCCGCCCACCTTCGCCCCCTGGGTCCACACTCCCCCCCGTGGTCTCCTAGGCTGTCCTTCGGTTCCTACACACAACCGGAGGTCATCCATGGTCGCGAAGGTCGCGCTCCTCACTGCGGGCGGCTACGCCCCATGTCTGTCCAGCGCCATCGGCGGGCTCATCGAG
>Ga0209429_10001205_pt1 | contig 16451 bp, 20 predicted proteins | sample BarGraNGADG00212_3_FD_184493 | JGI IMG/M metagenome (GOLD analysis project Ga0209429, IMG submission 184493) | Arctic peat soil microbial communities from Barrow, Alaska - Barrow Graham LP Ref core NGADG0004-212 (SPAdes) (version 2) | ecosystem: Environmental > Terrestrial > Soil > Wetlands >... | reverse complement strand
CCGGGCGCTGGTCTCCAGGCGGCGCACCCTCGACAGTCTTCTCGGCGACAATACCTCCAAGGGCAGCACCTGCGATGCCGCCGACGATCGCCCCTGGCGGACCACCGACGATCGCGCCTGTCACTTCGCCCGCGATGGCGCCCACAATGGCGCCACCAAACGCAGCTTCGCGGTGAGGCGGCGGAGTATCCGATTTCGCGCGCTTTGGGCGTGTCGTTGCCGCCTCTTGGGGTTCCGGCCCCGGGATGCGCGAGGCAGTGTCCATGAGAGGTCCTTCGGCGCCGTAGGTTGACCGGGGCGCCACCACGCGGGTCGGTCTCGCCAGTGGCTCGGCGCGGTCCCGGCGACCAGGGGTATGGGCCGCGCGTCAGAGCCTCCCGCGTGCGGGCTGATTATCTCGCGGAGGGGAAGTGGCTCAGGCCGGAATGTGGTGCTCCGCTGCACCGCTATTCGCTAGACGGGCAGGGCGGGAGCCAGAGACGTCGATGGTCCTCAGCGGACGCGATCCCGGCCCCAATACCCTCAGCGGACGCTGTATTCGACCGTGACCGATGCGCTGAGGGTCTGCTGGTAGGTGGGCGGGCAGACCGGCTGCGGCATGGTCGTCTTGCCGTTCCCGGGCACGGGCACGGGCACGACACAGGTTGGCGTTCCCGCTCCGTTCATCGCGACGATCCCGTACCCGGGCGACGCCGAGGCGCTGACCGAGAGCACCCCGCTGATCGTCAGCCCGGTGTCCGCGGCGATGACATCGGCCTGCGCCTTCGCGTCCGCCAGCGCGGCACCGAGGGCACTCTTCTGGGCGGCGGCCTGATTGGAGCCGTCACTCTGCAGGTCGGCCTGTCCGACTCCGGTTACGACGATGGTGTGGTCGGGTGCCACACCGGGCGAGCCAGCGAAGTATGGGTATGCAATGGCGAGCCGGATGAGGTGACCGTGCCCCCACCCGCCGTGCTCGGCGGCAGCGCGACCGGTGCCCCAATGGCGACGCTGGCGGAGGGGACGCTTGGAGCGGCTGACGGAGTGGCGGCGGTCGCCCGACCCGGCCCCGTCAGGCCCGCGCCGACGAGCAGACCGGCCGCGAGCCCGAGGGCGACCCCGACACCGAGGAACCGTGATGGGGTAGACATGGCGGGTACTCCTTGGTCGCGAGCCCCGGGATCGCCGGGTACGCACCTACCCGACGCGACAGTTGGCCGCCCGGTTCCTCCGAGAGTCACCGGCCCGAGGACCCGACCACACGCGCTCAATGCCTGCATCTCGGGGTCGCGGTCACGCCCTGCGACAATGGGCTAGCCTGCGCCGGTGAAGCGAGACGAACCCTTGCCCACGGACGTCTGAGCGACGATGCACGACCCTACGACCCCCGAGATCGAACAGGTCACCGGCGACGCGAGAGGCCGTAGGACGGCGGGACTCGTCCTCGTCCTCATCGTCGTGTTCATCGGGGTCGCCATCGCCAAGCCGTGGGAGAGTCCGCCAGCATCGACGTCCCAGCCTCCCGCACCTGTTGGCACTCTTGGGGCTGCCGTCTCGCCCTCCCCCGCCCCGACCGGCACGGCGGTTCCGACCCCGGTGGCTCCGACACCCGTAGTGCCACCCATCGACACATTCGCCATCGCCCTCCCGCCGCCTGACACGGCAACGTGGAGCGCGATCCACTGGGGGCGCCTCGCCGCTGACAACCCGCTGCGTCTCATGCGGTCGGTGCTGCGCTGGCGAGGCGGGTACATCGCGGTTGGCTCGCTTGCCTCAGGCGGAGCCACTACGACCCCCGTGTGGACCTCGCGGGACGGCGGCCTGTGGATGCCGGTGCTGACCTTCTGGCCGGGCCTCCTCGTTGTCGGGATCGCCGAAGTCCCATCCGGCCTCGTCGCCCTCACCCTGCTCGATGGCTCGTACCAGTGTGGCGCTACCTGCCCAACCTACAGCTCGGCGCTGCCGCTCATGTCGTGGACCTCGCCAGACGGCCGCTCATGGACACCCAACACGGGTCCCAATCTCGGGCTGCCCGCGACGTGGAAAGGGCCTCCGCTTCTGGCCGCTGGACCGGCAGGGCTGGTCGCCGCCTCCCCCACGTGGCCGACCCGTCTGGCGAGGTCGGCCGACGGCATCCACTGGCGAGCGGTGCCTGTCGGGGCGCTCCCGCCCGGGCTTGCGATCAGGGCCGTCGTCGCGACCACCACGGGGTTCACGGTCGTCGGGGCCCTGCCCGTGGATGCCGACCACAACCGCGCCGTGGCCCTGCAGTCTGTCGACGGTGCCACGTGGACCGGCCCGTACCCGCTCGCCCTTGCCACGGCCTCCGCGATCATCCTCGCGAGCACCGGCCCAAGCTGGGGAGCGACCGCGCTGGTCGCTGCCCGCAGCGGCTTCATCGCAACGGGTCAAGTCATGGGGACTCCGGGCAGGACGGTGTGGTGGCAATCCTCCAATGGCCGGAACTGGCGCGCCTTGCCGTCCTATCCCCCGCTCGGACCGACAACGTGCACCGCCGAAGGCTGTGGCGGCCAACCCAACGGGGTTCTCGTCAGCGACGGCAGGCGGATGTTGGCGCTGCGCGGTGGCGCCGATGCGGGTGTATGGACCTCATCGGACGGACTGGCGTGGCAGCGACTCGCCATCACCGGGGACATCCCGCACGAACAGGCGACGCTGGCGGTCCTGCTGCCGGGTGGCGTCCTGCTCTCGGATGGCACGACCACGTGGTTCGGTTATGCGGAGGCGCGGTAGCGGGGCGGTGGCATCGACCGGCGTTGAGCAGGGGTGGCGGTCATGACGCGCTCGCCAGATCGGGACGGAGTGCGTCGGCAAGCGCGAAAGCGACGACGCTCGGTACAACGACGAGCCCGCCGATCTCAATCCCGAAGAAGCAGACGAACAGGAGCGACAGATCGATCGCCACGTCGAGCCAGGCAGCGAACCTCGCGATGCCTCGGGCGATGGCCATGACTCCCAGCCAGAACAGGGCATACCGCAGGGATGGCACGAACGGGTTGAGGGCGATGACCGAGAGACCGACAACGAGCAGCACCCACGCAAGGACGCTGACGGCGTTGGCTGCCAACCGACGTCGGGTGGTCATAGAGCGGCTCCGATGTCCTCGACCTCGTCGCCCTCCGCCTATGCCGGTGCGCTCGGGTCGGAAGGCTGGGGCACTGCTGGGGCGGGCCCCAGAGGGACGACGAACACCCACGGTCCGACGACCTGCTGACGAGCCGGACCCGGGAACGGGTTGACGAACTCCTCGATGCGGATCGTGAGTTCGTCCGCCGCCTCGGGCGGGGCCGGTGCGAACCGGATCGACAGGCGGGTGGCGAACTGGGAGCCCCCGCTCCCCTCCGATCCTGCGGCGTACGTCGTTCCGACGTCGTCAAGGACGCTGATGCGGGCGAACGGACCGAGTGAGCGGGCATCGGGAGGCTCGGTGTGCGCTACCGCGATGGCGACGCCGCCCCCTTCTCGCAGTTCAAGCGCGGTCACCTCGACGCGGATGGCCTCGATCTCCGTCGTCTGGCCTACAGCGAGGATGCGGCGCAGGGCGGTCATCTCGACGGCGGCAGCAGGAGCGCCATCGTGAAACCAGTCGGGGAACTGGGGCGGACCCGACGTCAGCGCAGCGGTCTTGTCGAAGGTCCAACTGCCGAACCCGACCGTGCGGCCGGGACCGGCGCCCAGCCAGAGGACACCGACCACCCCCACACCGAAGCCGAGGGCCAGTCCGACGAAGAGCCCGACCCCGACCGGGACGCCGTACCCGACGACGACGAGGGACGCTGCGAGCAGGACGACCCCGATGACGATGAGAGGAACGGGGGTGAACCCGCCACGCTTCACGCGGGCCAGTCTACGCGACGCCATGGGCCTCAGGGCTCTATCGACGCCGCCCGGTAGGCTGGCAGGGCTGGGGGGTCGCCTGCTCCGCGCTGCTTCTGGGCCCTCCCGAACGAGGTGCGCCCGGCCGGGGCATTGCTCACCGGCATGGCGCCGACGTGGCGACCACGTCGGGTCTCGTGGCACCTGTGCGCAACCTCGGGCCATGGATGGCGTGTGGACCGCCGTAGGCGACGACGGGCGAAGGTGGCGGCGACGAGACCTAGCGACTGCGCCTCGCCTCGACCCCGGCCATCAGGGTCCGCAGGTCGACCGCCAGCGCCCCGGCGAGCCGGTCGACGTTCACCATGCCGACGTTCCGGCGCCAACCCTCGACGGGAGCGCCCGGCGGTCAGCGGTCCGGGCCGAGCACCTTCTTGGCGTCCTCGAACTCCTGCGCGGTGATCTCACCCCGGGCGAACCGCTCGCGGAGTATCTCGTTCGGCGTCGGGCGCGAGGGGTCGTGCATGGCCGCTCGTCCGGTGCGCGAGAGGTGCATGACCGCCCAGACAACGAGGACGACGAGCGCGATCAGCAGCAGGAGGCCGACGAGCAGCCAGAACCCGCCACCCCCGCCTGCCCAGCCATAACGCATCATCGATGTCCTCCTCGCTCGGGAACGGTCCACGCCGCCGAGCCATCCGGTGACATCCTACGCCGCCTCCGGCGAGCGGCCGGTCATACGCCCGGCGTCATCGCGCTATTGAGGGCTTGCCTACGAAGCGGCTGTGCGCGGAACCCCTTTCCTGCCGCGTGTGTCGGTGAACTCGATCAGCAGCCATGCGACGTCGGCGGGGATGAGATACCAGCCTCCGAGGAAGCCGAGCAGGAGCAGCACGGGCAGCATGAACATCGGGACGACGAGCCGCTCACGTCGGCTTGCAGGTTGCTCTCGCGTCACGATCCACGGCACGATCAGCAGCATGCCCCACAGGACAACGTAGGGCCACCCGGCGAAGCCGCCTGCCAGCAGGGGAATGCCGAGGCTCACCGCCGCGACAAGCCACGGGATGGTCCGGATGCCAAGCCGCATAGCCAACCCCCTCGGAGTGGCCACGGACGTCGATGCCGTTCAGCGATGACAGTACTCCGACTGGTCCATCGGCCCCGGGCGGCCGCCCGCACTGGGGCCGCACGGCCAGCGGCCCGACCGAGGCGCATGCTTCCTCGTGAGCAGCCAAGCCGAGCCTCCGCCGAGCCCCGGTGCCGCCCGCAGGCGACCTGTGCGGCCTCCACGCGGGTTGGCGGCAGACGTGTACCGCTCGGCTGAGATCGCCCGCCGTGAGCCGCCGTGGGCGACGAGGGGCGCTGGTACCGGAGGGTCGAGCCGCGGTTGACCGGGGGGCGACCCCGAAGGCGTCCTCGGGGTGGCGGACCCTTTCCCGCACCTTGTCAGTCGCCTCGCCCGGGCCAGCAACGACCACGAGAACGATGCACGACGGTTCGTTCTGGCAGCGGCTCCATCGGGACCAATCACGCACGAGTTTCCACCGCTGGTCGAGCACGAGAGGGTGGTGGAATACGACGGTGGTGGAAACCCGTCATCCCGCCCCGGCAGACCTCACAGATAAGGGGCTGGTGAGGGCATCCGGCTAGATTGACGCCGGGCCGCGCTCCGCGCCGCGAGCGGCATCCCCCGGCTCGACATCGAGCGAGGCCGGTAGGGCAGGCATCGCGGGCGACGCGGCCCAGACCCCCCCTCGGGACGCGTATCCTCGTGATGCGGAAGCAACCGTGCGGACCTGCCTACCTCGTACGGTTCCTCGCAGCCGGTAGAGGCCAAGGTGACCCTGAGCCAACAGGAACTTGAAAGCCGTCTCTGGGCGGCCGCGAACAGCCTCCGGGGTCCCGTCGACCCATCTGACTTCAAGGCGTATATCTTCCCGCTCCTCTTCTACAAGCGGGTCACGGACGCATGGGACGACGAGCACGCTCAGGCCGTCGCCGACTACGGCGCGGATGTAACGGCCGAGGTCGAGGCCGACTATCACCGCTTCCAGTTGCCCGAGGGCTGCCACTGGCGCGACCTCCGCAAGATCCACGAGAACGTGGGCGTCGCGCTTCAGAACATCCTCGACCGCATCCAGCAGGCCAACCCGGACACGCTGGCGGGCATCTTCGGCGACGTGGCGTGGGGCAACAAGGACAAGTTGCCGGAGCATGCCCTCCTCAACCTCATCGAGGCGTTCCACACCCTCGACCTGAGTCCATCGCGGGTCGGCCACGACGTGCTTGGCAACGCCTACGAGTACCTGCTCAAGCAGTTCGCCGACGAGTCAGGCAAGAAGGCGGGCGAGTTCTTCACCCCGCGCTCCGTCGTCCGGCTCCTCACCCGCATCCTCGACCCCCAGCCCACGGACACCGTCTACGACCCAGCGTGCGGCTCGGGCGGCATGCTCGTCGAGGCGGCGAACGAGGTGCTGGAGTCGGGCGGCTCGCTGCGCCAGATGCGCTTCTACGGGCAGGAGGTCAGCCTCACGACTGCCGCCATCGCCCGGATGAACCTGTTCCTCCATGACATCGAGGATGTGGTCGTCCGGCGCGGCGACACCCTGCGGGACCCCAAGTTCCTCGACGAGCGCGGTCACCTCCAGCGGTTCGACGTGGTCATCACCAATCCGCCGTTCAGCCTGAAGAACTGGGGAGTCGAGGTCTGGAGCCACGACCCGTGGGGTCGGGCGGCTTGTGGAGTGCCACCCGGGAGCAACGGCGACTTCGCATGGGTCCAGCACATGATCGCCTCGATGACCCCGGGGACTGGGAGGGTCGGCGTCGTGATGCCGCACGGCGTCCTGTTCCGGGGTGGCGCCGAGGGCGCGATCCGCCAGTGCCTACTTCGGTCGGATCGGCTCGACGCCGTCGTCGGCCTTGCCACGAACCTGTTCTACTCCACCACCATCCCCGCCTCCCTGCTCATTTTCCGGGCGGCCAAGCCCGCCGAGCGGCGAGGGCACGTTCTATTCGTCGATGGCTCTAAGCGGTTCGCCAAGGGACGCAACCAGAACAACATGCGGCCTGACGATGTCGATGCGCTCGTCGCGGCGTACCGCTCAGGCGCCGACCCCGACGGCGAAGGCGGAGCCGAGGTCCGGCTCGTACCGCTCACGGAGGTCGAGGCCAACGGTTGGGACCTCAACATCGGGCGGTACATCAAGGGGGCCGCCGCCGAGGTCATCGACGTCGAGACGGCCCTCGCGGAACTTGCGGAGGCACAGGAGGCGCTTCACGAGGCGGAGGAGCGGCTCGCTGAGCGGCTGGCCGAGGCGGGCTATGCGTGACGGTTGGGCAGAGGTCGCTTTCAGAGACCTCTGCCGCCTCGTTGTTGACCGGCGAGACGCCTCGGACGTTGACGGCGTTCCGTACGTTGGTCTGGAGCACATGCCGAGCGGGTCACCGGCGATCCGAGCGCCCGGCACCACCAATGGGCTTGCCAGTCAGGTCGTCGCCTTCCAGCCGAATGACATCCTGTTCGGTCGGCTGCGGCCATACCTGAGGAAGGTTGCTCGGCCCGACTTCGCTGGAGTCTGTTCTCCGGAGATACTCGTGCTCCGCCCCGTGGCTGATCGCGTTCTGCCCGGCTACCTGTACGCGCTCGCAGCGAGCGATCCGGTCATTCGGTGGGCCGTATCTGCATCCGCTGGAAGTCGCATGCCGCGAACGACCGCCTCAGACCTTCTTGCTTTCCGGGTTCCTCTCCCACCGCTCGCCGAGCAGCGGCGCATCGTGGACGTGGTGGGTGCCGTGGACGAACTCAGACAGCAGGCCGCTGCCGTCACGAGTGCGTCTCGCCAAGCGGCTGGCGCTCTTGTGGAGACGGCGCTGGAGGAAGCCGAGCACCCCCTTGTCCCACTCCGGGACCTTGCTGCAGAGAAGGGTCTGATTGGAGGGCCGTTCGGGTCGAGCCTGCGGACCCGCGACTACGCGCCGCATGGCGTTCCCGTGATCAACGGAGGCAACCACTCTGACTGGGAGACGTGCTTGATTGGCCCGTTCCAGTTCCTCAGCGTCGAGAAGACGCATGAACTCCGACGAAACGCCGCTTTACCCGGTGATGTTGTCGCCACGAACCAAGGGTCCGTCGGTCAGGTGTCGCTCGTTCCGGAGGGCGCGTTCGACCGCTATGTCGTGTCGCAGAGGCAGTTGCGTCTGCGACTCCGGACGGACGTGGTATCGCCCAACTACATCGTCGCGGTCCTGAGAGGTAAGGCGGCTCAAGCCGAACTTGCATCGCAGACCATCAGGACCGGCGTCTCGCACATCAACCTTCGCATCTTCGGGGACCTGAGAGTCCCACTTCCTCCGCTTGATCGGCAGGTCGTGATCGCTGAGCAGTTCGACGCCGCGAACGCCGTGGCCTTGGCAGCGCGCCTCCTGCACGGGCGATTGGACAGGCTTCGGTCAGCGCTCCTCGCCGGTCTCCTCTCGGGCCAGCACGAGATACCGGCCTCCTACGACCGCTTCCTCGACGGCGCGGCATGAGCGACATCGCCGAGTCCGCGATCCAAGCCGCTTTCGTTGACCGGCTGACCAAGCCCGACCTCGGCTGGAGGTACGTCGCCGGAGCCGCTCTCGACCGGACCACGGACGCTGTCCTCATCGAGTCGGAGGTCGTCGCGGCGCTCCGGCGCCTCAACCCAGTCATTGCAGAGAAGCCCGAACGGGTCGATGAGGTCCTGCCGCGTCTGCGCGCCACGATCCTTGCGGTCCGCGATGACGGGCTGATCGAGTCGAACCGCCGGATGACGGGCTGGCTCCGTGGTCAGGAGACGGTCCGCTTCGTAGGCACCGACGACTACGTCCCGGTCCGGCTCATCGACTTCGATCACCCAAGGTCGAACTCCCTCGTCATCTCGACGGAGGTCACATACCACCCGGGCACCGAGGAGCGCCGCTACGACGTCGTCCTGTGGGTCAACGGCTTCCCTGTCGTCGTGGGCGAGACCAAGACGCCGGTGAGGCAGGCCACCTCGTGGCTCAACGCAGCGGGGGACATCCACGGCGCCTACGAGGTCAAGACGCCGGGGTTCTTCGTGCCCAATGTCCTCTCGTTCGCCACGGAGGGCAAGGAGTTCCGCTACGGCGCCGTGCGCCAGCCCGCCGAGATGTGGCTGCCGTGGTCCCGCACGACCGACGAGTTGCCGCTCCCGGGACTTGCATCGGTCCTGCGCTCGGCGGAACTGCTGCTCCGCCCGGAGATGCTGCTCGACACTATCCGGACGTACACGCTCTATTCGCGGCGCTCGTCGACCGCCGGGGGCTACACGACCAAGATCATCCCGCGCTACCCGCAGGTCGAAGCGGTGGAGGCCATCGTTGCCCGCGTCCGCGACCCCCGGAAGCGGCAGGGCCTCGTGTGGCACCACCAAGGCTCGGGCAAGACCCTTGTGATGGCCTTCGCGGCGGCCCGGCTCCGTCAGCAGGCGGACCTCGACGCGCCGACCATCGTCGTCGTCCTCGATCGGCTCGACCTCATCGAGCAGGTGTCCTCCGAGTTCGCCTCGGTCGGTCTGCCCGGGCTTCGCGTCGCGGAGACGAAGGAGGACCTCCGGCGCCTGCTCCGCGAGGACTCCCGAGGCATCCTCGTCACGACCATCTTCCGGTTTGCCGATGCGGGCCTCCTCAACGACCGCGCCAACATCGTGGTGATGGTCGACGAGGCCCACCGGACGCAGGAGGGGCGGCTGGGAGCGGACATGCGCGAGGCGCTTCCGAACGCCAAGTTCATCGGCCTGACGGGCACGCCCATCTCGACCGATGACCGCAACACGTGGGAGACGTTCGGCGACCCGTCCGACCCGGGCGGCGTCCTGAACCACTACTCGGTCGAACGGTCCATCGCCGACGGCGCGACGTTGCCGATCCACGTCGAGACCCGGCTCGTCGACTTCCACATCGACAAGGCGGCCCTCGATCAAGCCTTCGCCGAACTGGCCGAAGCCGAGACCCTCGACGAGGACCAGCGCGGCTACCTGTCCCGGCGCGCGAGCCGCGTCGACACGCTGATCAAGACCCCGGCACGCGTCGCCGCGGTGTGCGAGGACATCGTCGAGCACTACCGGGCCAAGGTCGCGCCGCTCGGTCTGAAGGCGCAGGTGGTGGCGTTCGACCGCGAACTCTGCGTCCGCTACTACGACGCCATCACTGCCCTGCTGGGACCGGGCGAGGAGGCGACGGTCGTGATGACGACCGCCAAGGGTGACCATGCCGCATGGGCCGTCTGGGACCGCGACAGGCCGACGGAGCAGGCCCTCCGTGACCGCTTCCTCGACCCCGCCGACCCGCTCCGGTTCCTCATCGTCACGGCCAAGTTGCTGACAGGGTTCGACGCTCCCGTAGAGGGCGTGATGTACCTCGACAAGCCCCTCCGGGCGCACACGCTCTTTCAAGCCGTCACCCGGACCAACCGGCGCTGGACCAACCCGGCCACGGGGCAGGAGAAGTTCTACGGCCTGATCGTCGACTACATCGGGCTCGGGGCCGAACTGGCTAAGGCGGTCGCGGTCAAGGACACGGGCGGCAAGAAGGCCCTGCCAGCCGACGTGGAGCAGTTGTTCGCGATCCTCGCCGACACGGTCCACGAGACGATGGTGCCGTTCACGGGCATCGACCGGACGGCGGCGGCCTACGAGCAGTTGATGGCTGCGCAGGAGGCGATCCGCACCGTCGAGGCCCGGGCGACCTTCGCGGAGTCGTTCCTGCGGGCCGAGGCGCTGTTCGAACTGCTGTGGCCCGACACCCGCCTGCGACCCATCGAGGACGACTACCGATGGCTGGCGCGCATCTACGCCTCCATCCGACCCAGCGTGGACGCCAACGCCCTCCTCTGGCACCGGCTCGGCACCAAGACACGCGACCTGATCGGCGAGTACATCAGCGGGGTCGAGGTCGAGGAGGCTGAGGCTGAGGCCATCGCCATCGACGCGGGCACGTTCGAAGCCCTGCGCCAACTCACGATCTTCGGCGATGAGCCCGAACCGCGCCCGGTGCCGCCAACCGTCGACGAGGTCCTCGACACCGTCGAGAAGCGGTTGCGCAGGAAGTTGGCCGGGCCTGCGGTCCATCCGGTGTGGCGCGCCCTGTCCGAGCGGCTGGAGGAACTGCGGCTGGCGCATGTGACAGGCGCCAAGGACTCCGTCGCCTTCCTCAAGCGCCTCCTTGACCTCGCCCGACAACTCGTCGAGGCCGAGCGCGCTGAGGCCGACGGACGTCTCGACCAGTTTCAAGTCCTCGACCCCGACAAGGGCGCCCTCACCCAGATACTGGAGGAGTACGCGCCGCCGGGGGTCCCGGTGATCGTGGCCAAGGTCGTCGAGGACATCGACGCGCTCGTCCGGCCGATCCGGGGCACCCACTGGCAGGAGAGTCAGCCCGGCGACCGCGAGGTCCGCCGCCAGTTGCGGCTCATCCTGAAGAACAGCGGTCTGGCCCCCAGCGGGGACCTCTACGACCGGGCATATGCGTACATCCGGGAGCACTACTAGCGGCGGTCGTGTTCGACGTCGAGATTGACGACTTCACCGGCCGGGAGGCGATCCGGCACGTTGGGGGACGGCCCAGTCTCACTCGTCATGTCGACTGGCAGCAGATCGGGATCGGCCTGCACGAGGTCCCATCCACTCTGGAGCGGTGGCTTGTGGAAGGTTCGCCGCTCCATCGCCGTTCGTCGCTTAGGTGAGGAACGGCGCAGCCCATGTGCCGAACGACCTGTCACGGCGCGACTAGACTGTGAGCGCGTAGCGCCGGTCCGATCCGGATATCCACCCGAACAAGATGCGCGCTGGGAGTAGGGTGATGACCAAGGGCGAGATCGTCGACCTTCTTGCGCTGTGCCGGGTGCCCGACGTCTCATGGCACTTCCTTGCACGCGAGGCTCAGCGACCGGGTGGTCTTGCCGACCTGCTCTCCGGTCGTTCGAGCGAGCGGAGCGGCGACGCAACGAAGAGCCTCGAAGCCCTCGCGTCCTCGGAGGCCGACCTGCCGGAGCATCGCCAGCGAATAGAGGCGATGCTCGATGGACTGCCGGAGGACGTGCAGGTCACGACGGTTCTCGACGATGACTATCCGATCAACCTAAGGGTCATCTACAACCTCCCGCCATTCCTCATGTATCGAGGGACGCTCCGCGACGACGACACTCTCTCGGTCGCCGTGGTCGGGACCCGAGAGGCGTCGGTCGAGGGCGTGACGCGGGCTAGGAACCTCGCGAATGCCCTGACGCGGGCTGGGGTGACTGTCCTGTCTGGGCTCGCTCGTGGTATCGACACTGCCGCTCACGAGGCCACGCTCGATGCCGGGGGCCGGACCATCGCAGTGATGGGAACAGGTATCCGGAAGGTCTACCCAGAGGAGAACCGAGACCTTGCGGAGCGCATCCGCTCCACTGGGGCCGTCGTCTCTCAGTTCTGGCCTGATAGCCCACCCACGACGTACTCGTTCCCTCGCCGGAATGTAGTGATGTCGGGCATGGGTCAGGGCACCGTGGTGATTGAGGCGAGCGCGACCAGCGGGGCCAAGATGCAGGCGCGCTACGCGCTCGAACACGGCAAGCGCGTGTTCCTCCTCTCCAGCCTCGTCCGCGAGCGCGAATGGGCGCGCCGCTACTTAGATCGGGGTGCGGTCGAGGTCGCAAGCGCCGACGATATCCTCAGGCATCTCCACTCACCACAGGCGATGCAGGCGCGGTCGGACCAGCGCCGCCAGTTGACGCTCGCCCTCTAGTGCCTCGTGACGAGCCGCGACTTCGACCGACTGTTGGCTGACGTGCCGGGTTTCGGCCAGTGTCAGTCGTGCGGATATGCTCAGGCTGGGTCGCCTGCGCTGTGTTACCGCTGCGCGAGCCGCACGATGGAGGCACTCGCTCCGCTCGGGGAAAGGTGTGCCGTCTGCGACCTGCCGTACTCGGCGGGCGAAAGTTCGTGCGGGAACCCAGTCTGCCGGATGGAGCCCGATGACCGCTGGTTCGAATGGAACTACGCCATCGCCATGCGCTCAGGCGCACTGGAGACCGCCATCAGCCGCTATAAGTACGGCGGGCGACGTGGCTGGGCAGCCATCTTCGGGCGCATCCTCGTCGGCTTCCTCGATGCGCACGCGGCGCTGTTCGCCGAGATTGGCCTCGACCTCATCGTGGCAAGTCCCGCGTACACGGGCCCGGGTGCCAAGAGAGCATGGGACCACATCAGGGAGGTGATGGTCGCCGCTGACCGTGAGCAGGGCGCACCCCCACGGTGGCAGTTCGACCTCGCCGAACCTCCGATCATCGTCAAGACCGGACCTACAGAGCCCATGGTCGGCAAGTCCGCCGCTGACCGCCGCGCTAACGCCCAAACCGCCCTTCGGGACGCCCTATCAGTGACCGACCGCACCCGGACGCGAGATCTGACCGTGGCCGTGCTGGATGACGTGTTCACTGGGGGCTGGACTCTCCGCGAGGTCGCCCGTGCCCTGCGCCGCGATGGGGGGGCAACCGCCGTCTATGGCGTGACCCTTTCGCGTCAGCCGTACGGCAGAAGGTTGGCAGTGGATGTCTGAACGTCGTTAGGGCGACGGCCGGAGGGGGCGACGTCGACTACCTCGCGCTGGAACAGCACGTCGACCGTGACCTCGGGCACCACCTCAGTGGCCCACGTCGTGTGCCCGTTCGCGAGGGCGTTGATCGCCCAGTCGACCCAGTTAAGGAAGGTCCCGCGCTCCTCGGTGTGCTCGTTGAGCCGGGGCGGCAGGGCGTCCGTGAGGATGCGGGCGAGCCGGGCGTTGCGGTCGGGGCTGCCCGGGAGGCACTTGCCCTGCAGCCGCTTCGGGGTGGCGAGGATCACCGTGGTGGGGAGCCACGAGGCGTCGGCCTGCCGCTCGAAGAGGAGCATTGCTCTAGGCAAGGTGCGCCTCCGGCTGCTGGCGGCTCGCGAGCCCATCGAGGATCACGGCGTCGGTCAGGACCCCGAGCACCCACGCCTTGACCTCCGCCTCGTTGTCGTACTTCCGGAGCGCCTGTGCCCATGCGAACATCATCCCCCCGGTGGTGATCCAGACGGCGAGGAACACCCGGGCTCGCCACTGCTGCTCCTCGAACGGCAGCAGGTCAAACGCCCACAGCCGCTCCACTGGGAGCAAGGCCAGCATCGGGTCGCCCCGAGGGGTCCACTGCTTCATGCCGTCCACGCTACCTCTCTTGCCACCCGGCATCTTCGGCATCACTCCACCACGAACCATTCCATGACCGTGACGAGCAGGTGGTCGTAGTCGCCGCTGGTCGCTTCGGCCTCGAAGGTCGCCCACTCGTCGCCGCGACCAGCATCCCGAAGGGCTCGCCGCGCTTTCGCGAGGATGTTGAAGGCGTTGCCGTCCTCCCCGACCAACTTGAGGAATGGCCGATCTGCCGTCGGTGCGATGTTGGCGCCGAGGGCGTCGCCGTCGCTCGGCATCACGCCCGCACCTCTCGACCGCTCACGCCCGGGGATGCCGAGGACCCGGCCTGTGCCAGCACCCCTTGCACGGTGGCGACCCACCACTGCCGTCCACGCATCGCCGTGGGGACGCCGTCGCGGTTCAGCCCGTCGGCGATGGCCCGCAGGGTCGCCCCCGAGGACCGCTCGGCCGCGATGCGGGCGACGATGTCGCCGGGGATGAGCCGGGGCCGCCCGAGGCGGACCCCAGCCGCCTTCTTGACCGCCAGCGCGGCCTTCGTTCGCTCACCGATGAGCCGCCGCTCGAACTGGGCGAAGGTCGCCAGCATCGCCGCCATGGCCTCCCCGGCCGGGGTGGACGTGTCGACGTTGAGGTCGAGCGCGATGAGGGCCCAGTGTTCCCGGCTCGCCCGGTCCATGAGCCCGGCGAAGTCCACGAGCGACCGGCTCAGCCGGTCCAACTTGCTGACGACGAGCGTGTCGGCCTTCCGATGCCGTAGGGCGTCCAGGGCCGTCTCGATGCCCGGCCGGTCAAGGTTCTTACCACTGAAGCCCGCGTCCTCGATAAAGGTGACGTCGGCCTCGTCCCAGCCGCGCCGCTTGGCCTCGACAAGGATGGCCGCCCGCTGGGCATCCAGCCCGGCCCGACTATCGGCCTGCTCCTCGGTCGAGCACCGGATGTACGCGATGGTGCGGCTCATCAGTGCAGCCACTCGGGAACGAGTAGCCCTGCAGCCCGGGCCTCCGCCTCGGCCAGTTCGGTCTCCGCGTCGAGGTCGAGGAAGTCGAGGTATGTCGTCAGCATCGGGTCCCGGGGCTGCCAGCCCATCGGTGCCTCGTTGACGAACGCCACGATGCGCTCGACCTCCGCCCAGACGGCGTCGGGGTTGACATCGGCACCGATGCGGCGCGCCTTGTCGACGGGGCAGTCTCCAGAGGGATCGACGATGACGACCCGGCTCAGGAAGGAGCCGTCGCCGAAGCCGGTGACCAGCACCTTCGTGGTGGTGCTGTTCCGCCGGTGCCACGTCGCGGTGAACACCGGGAAGGCGAGCGTCTCTCCGGTCCCAGCCGACCGGGCGGGAAGGTCACGAAAGTACGGCAGGGTTCCCTCGCCGAGCCGAGGAAGCCATGCCCGCAAGGTCGCCGTGTCCACGTCGGGCGGCCGGTCGGGGTAGCCGCGATGCTTGAGGCCAGTCCGTTCAGGGAGCCACTGGGCGATGGCGGCATCTGAGACGCGGACCCAGAAGGTTTCATGCTGTCCGTCTTGGGAGAGGAGTCGGAACGTTCGGTAAGGCATCGACCACCATTCGGCGTATCCCGGTTGGTGGCGTGTCTTACCTCTGGTTGGCGGTCATAGCAAGTCGGACGACCGCGAACCGAACGGTTCTCGGTTGAGCAGCGCCGTTGAGCAGCGCCCTGGGTGCGGACCGCCGCGCATTCACGGTGTCCCTCGTCGCCATCCCCATGTTCCTCGCCGGCTTCGCGCTTGCTCCCGGCGATCAGTTCGCCTGCTACGGGCAATGCAAGAGCCAGATGGCTGGGACCCAAGTCGACGCCGCGCTCTGGTGCGTGGTTCACCTGAGCGACCCGGGGCCTGGCCCGGCAACTGAGCCCGGGGCCGTAAGGGGTCCTCTCAGAGCAGACGGGTCCGGCTTCGGCCGGGCCCTTTTTCGTGTGTAGACCTGCGGGCTATTGCCCCACCCCCTGACGATGGCTCCAAGTTGTGATGCGCTCGCATCACGACCGTCATCCCAAAGGGGAGCGTTCGTGGATTTCAGGTTGTACACAGGCGTCCTCAAGGCGTGGGACGACCCGAAGACGGGCGACCGTTTCGTCTCGGGGACGACGTCGAGCACGATCCGCGACCTCCAGGGCGACGAGATGACGCTCGCCGCGCTCCAGGAGATGCGGGCGAAGGCGCTCGACAACATGACGATGTTCCTCAACCGCGGCTACCGTTTCCCGAACAGCGGGCGAAAGGCACTCCCATGACGACAGCCCAGGCCCGACGCAACCGCATCGTGCCGGAACGCACGCCCGCCATCTGGCGCAACCGCATCGTCGGCTCCGGCGAGGAGCGGCCTGATCAGCTTCTTGCCAACCCGGCGAACCACTCCGACCCCGAACGGGTCGCCTTGCGCGCGCTGAGTGCGCGATAACGTGGGGTTTCGT
>Ga0209429_10001204_pt1 | contig 16455 bp, 8 predicted proteins | sample BarGraNGADG00212_3_FD_184493 | JGI IMG/M metagenome (GOLD analysis project Ga0209429, IMG submission 184493) | Arctic peat soil microbial communities from Barrow, Alaska - Barrow Graham LP Ref core NGADG0004-212 (SPAdes) (version 2) | ecosystem: Environmental > Terrestrial > Soil > Wetlands >... | reverse complement strand
CCGTCAGCGCGATGCGGTTTGGGGGAGGCGTCTGAACGAACGAACCACCGACCCTGCGGCCTTGGCGAACTGCGGAACTATACCAGCAAGGACATTATACACTAGCTAGCCCGACAATGCGATACGCTTTTCGCCAATCGCTCGTCAGGAGATGCCGCCGGCATCCTTCATCTGCTACAATGACCCGGCAATCGCCGCTCGATCAGTGTCGAGCGGACTTATCCCCGGACCCGCGAGGCGCCGACCTGTCCCCCTGGCCGCCATCGCTGATCTCTCATCGACGGCCAAGGCGACTTCATCGCGATCTGCCCATGGGTCCCCTACGGAGTTAGTTTCTTTGTCACATAAGCCCTCCGAGGAGCCCGACTCCCAACCCATCTCCGCTCGGTTGGCGGCCGCGGCATCTCGGCGTGCGGATTTGGAGTTGCTGCTGGCCGCAGCTCCCCCTGATGCATCTCAGGATCAGTTTCGCCGGCTGGTCCTCGAACAGAACGTTGCCGGCAAGGGGTCGGCGGTGTCGCGAGAGAAGCTGTGGGCGCAGCTGCGGCTGCGTTACGTTCTGGACCGCTCGATCCCCGAGTGCGCTGCCTTCCTGTCTGCCATGGCCTCCGCCTCCAGCCCCACCGAGCGCGGCCTGCTCTGCCTACTCATGATGGCCCGAACGGATCGCCTTCTTAGAGAAATGACCCTCCGGTCGGTCGGTCCCCTCCTGACCAAGGACGGGGTCTTGATCCCCACGGGGCAGCTGCAGAGTGACCTGGACAGCTACCTCAAGGAGAACGGGCTGGAATGGAGTCCCGATACTCTGGAGCACGTGAGGCAACACCTGATGGCCTCTTTGAAGGACTGTGGCGTCCTCCAGGGATCCCGGACCAAGCGCACTGTTCGTCCTAGGCCCGGCGTTCAGTTCACCCTCCTTGCCACCTGCTTCGGCCTTTCGGAGGGATTGACTCCACGGCAGCTTCTGGACGCCCGATGGTTTCGCCTCCTGGGTCTGGGGACCGAGCAGGCTGCGGACCTCCTCTATGCTGCCGCCCGGGGTGGTGTCTTGGAATTTCGAATGCAGGCGGAAGTCGTGGAGTTGCGACTGCCCGGGACAGGGGGCGAATCGCCGTGAGACGATCCATCGAGAACAGCTTCGACGCTCTGGGTCAGAAAGTGAAGCTCTGGGCAGAGGGGCGGACCAAGCCCGATATCTGGGTCTTCGTCTATCCACCAGATTGGGAAGCCCAAATGCTGGTTCGATTCCCGTCCTTCGCTCAGGACTGCGCGCGGGACGGTTGGCCAATTGTGCTGGAGGATGTGGGGCAGGGGTTCCTGAAAGAGGTCCAGAGGCGCACGGGGTTCGTCGATCGGCTGGCCGAGGCCGAAAAGGCGAGTTCCGCAAACCTGATGCACGATCTCAGCGTCGTCGGCGGGCGGTACCTCAACCGCGTTCTCTCGGCGCCGCTAGATCCTCCCGGGGTCTGCCGAGTCCTGGTCAACACCGGCTCCCTGGGGGCCATCGTCTCCTATTCCGCAATCACCAACGAGCTGTACGGCAACGTGCCCTCCCTTAGCGTGCTGGCCTTCCCAGGGGAGGGGGACGATCGTTCCCTTAACCTGCTCGGCTTACGAGTCGACACCAACTATCGGGTCCCGCGCATCTAGGGAAGTATCAGAAAGTCTTTGATAGTTCTGGGGACACCCCAAACCCCGCCAGGCGCTGCGGCCTGGACCCGCCCCTAGACACCCTGCTGGCCAGGTGGAGGTAGCCGGACATGAAGATCAGAGAGTGCATAGAGCGCGAGCTCTCCAACGAACCCCAGAGCGTGGTCAAAGTCTACGAGACCGCCAAGCTGGGTGCGGACATCCGGGAGTACGTGCTGACCGACCGGCTCGCCCAGGACCTCGCCAAGGTCCTGGAGCCGGTCGTCGATTCCGCCCGACCCGGCGGCCCCGGAAGCGACAAGGTCGGCATCTGGATCTCCGGCTTCTTCGGCTCCGGCAAGAGCCACTTCGCGAAGCTGGCCGGCCACCTTCTGGCGGATACCAGTCTGGGTGCCGACTCCGCTCGAAGCCTCTTCAACGCACTGCTCCACCGCAACCGGCCCTCCGACGACAGCCTCCGGGAGCTGTTGCAGCAGGCGAGCAACTATCGTCTGGCTTGCCACCTGGTGACCTTCGACATCAGTGCTCTGCACGCGACTGCCGCGGAGAACAACGTTGGGATCAGCTTCCTTCGGGCCTTCTACCATTCTCTGGGGCTCTCCGACGTGATAGTCTTCGCCGAGCGGGAGCTGGAGCTTCAGGCCGCCGGCAGGTATCAGGAGTTACTGTCGCTATTTGAGGCCAAGGCGGGCGAGCAGTGGGAAAAGGAAAGGGACCTGACCTCCTCCAGCGCCCTCTTCGCCGAATGCCTGGCCGAGCTGCTGCCGCAGCGATACACCACCGCCCAGCTGGCAGTCGAGATGTTGCGGATTTCCATGGAGCAGATCAGCTCCCAGCTCACAATCGAAGGGGTTGTCGACAGCCTGCTGAGATGGCTGGATGCCCGACAGCGGGCTGCCACAGGGAAAGCACCCCAACGGCTGGTGTTCGTTGCCGATGAGGTCGGAGCCTGGGCAGGGCGGGATCTGAGGCGGATAGAGCAGCTTCGCTCCCTGGTGGAGGTGCTGGGCGCGCGGGGACGGGGGCGCATCGGGCTGATCGTCACCTCTCAGGAGAGGCTCTCGGCGGTGGTGCAAAACACCTCGGCGGACCGGGAGCTGCTCCAGCGGCTGGAGGCCCGGTTCCAGATCAACGTCCACCTGGAATCCAGTGAGGTGGGCACGGTCATAGAGGATCGAATCCTGAGAAAGCGGCCCACCTCCCGACCAGCGCTGCTGGATCTGTGGCAAACGCGGGAGGCGATGCTTCGGGACATCGCGGAGTCGCCTGGACTGGAGCTGGGTGCCAACTACCCCAGACCGGATCGAGACCACTTCGTGGCGGACTACCCGTTCCTGCCCTACCAGATCGAGGCGGCGGCGGACATTTTCGGGGGCATGCGAGGGGTCAAGGTGAGCTCCGGTGCCCGCTCCATGATCCGGGTCGTCTTCGACGCCACCCGCGAGCTGGCCGATGGCGACCTGGGGGCCGTGGTGAGCTGGGACCGGATCTTCGACTCTGCCAACCGGGACAACGAGTTCGCCGACGAGCTGTACCTCGGAAGCCACGGTCTGGAGTACCTCCAGTCGGCGGATCGGGATGTGACCGGAACGCCCCTTCTGCCCTCTCGCCTGCTCAAGACCCTCTGGCTTGTTGACAAGAGCCCTCGCATCCCGCGCACCGAGCGCAATCTGGCTCGCCTCCTGGTCAGCCGCCTTGACTCGGACGTTCTCGACCTGGAGTCCCAGGTTGCCCAGACCCTGTCGGCGCTGGCCGGACGGAACTTCGTCCAGCAAGAGGTGACCACCGGACAGTGGAAGTTCCTGACCCAGGACGAGGTAACGGTGGAGAAGATCGTCCGGCGGATCGCCGACGAGTTGAAGGCGACTGAGGTGCGTAAGGAGGTCAATGGCCTCTACTCGGAGAGGCTTCTGGCCCTGTTCAGCGGCCGGATCACCCACGGCAAGAGCAACACCACCTTCGAGTACGGACTGTTCCTGAACGATGCCCCCCTGAAGAACGAGCAGGCATCTGTCAAGCTGCGTGTGGCCTTCTCGGGTACCCCATCAGGCCGCAGGGCGGCCGAAGAGAGCACTCTGTACCTGGAAGAGCCGGTCGTCTACTGGCTGGTGGAGCTGTCACAGAGGCTGGAAGAGCGGCTGCGACGGGCGATGGCCATAGAGGGGCTTCCCCAGGACGAGGAGTTCCGGCGCATCGCCACCGATAGGACCAGGAAGGAAGCCGAGAAGCTGGACGGCGAGGCGGCCCAGCTTCGGCGGGAGGCTCAGTCCGAGGTGGAGACGGTCTTCCGTTCCGGGGCACTCTATTACGCCGGTAGCCGGGCGGAGCTCGCGGAGCAGAACGGGGCGGCTCGAGCCAAAGTGGAGGCCGCAATCCGCGACAGGATAGCCGCCAAGTACCACCGGTTCGCGGACGGAGACAGGCAGTTCACGGCGGAGAACACGGACAAGCTGTTTACCGTGGCGCCGTCGGGCAGGGCCGGACTCGATCCAAACCTGGGCCTGTTCGACTCCGACGGCCGCATCCATGGGATGCACGTCCTGGTGGAGGCTGTAGCCGGCTATCTCAAGGCAACCGCCAAGAACTCGGGGCAGGAGCTGGCGGATAACTTTGCCCGGCCGCCCTTCGGCTGGCAGTCGGACCTGCTGCGCTACGTGGCCGCGGCGATGTTCGTGGACGGGAAGCTGTCGGCCACCGACCGGTCCGGCAGGCGGTACGACAACCCCAGGGACCCGGCGGCGCGGGCCCTCTTCGGCACGCAGCCCTTCAAGAGCACCCGGATGGAGGTGGAGGAGGAGGCCATTACCCCGGAGGAATCCACCCTGGCCCGTGCCCTTCTCACCGACCTGGGTCACGCCCCCACGGACGGTGGCGAGGTGGCGTTGAAGGAGGCCGCTCTGCTGCTGTGCGGCGATCTGAACAAGAGGCTGGTTGTGGTGGAGAAGGCCAAGGAGGTGGAGCTGCCATTTCCGGACATCTGCGGGAGGATCGGCCTGGTGATAGAGGGGATCCAGAGCGCCGGGTCCCGGGCGAAGGTGATTCGCGTCCTCCTGGCCGAGTCTCAGCCTCTCAAGGACGGCGTTGCCGCGATCCAGCAGTTGGAGGGTTTCGGGAAGCACTCCGGCTTCGCCCAGTACCGTCGGTCCCAGCAGCTACTGGCCGCGGCTCTTCAGGCGGGGCTGGCTGAAGACCCCACAACTGGTGAGAAGGTGCGGCAGGCTCGGGACGAGACGGAGGCCCTGAAGCAGCAGAAGCGGGTGCTGGACGAGTGGGACGGCAGTTTCCAGAGCTACCGTTTACAGGTCGTCGAGGCGTTCCAGGGAGTGTACCAGCCCCTGCGGAGAGAATTGGCCAAGAGCACCAAGGTGGCCCACGATGGGATCATCGAGATGTCTGAGTACAGGGCCCTGTCGCTGGGAGACCAGACGCTGGTGCGGACCAGGTTCCTCGCGGAGGGCAAGCCCCTCCACCCCGCGAAGTTGCCCGAACTGCGGGATGAGCAGCAGCTTCTGGATGCAAACCGCCAGTACAGCATTCCCCACCTCCAGGCGGCGCTCGCGGCCCTGGAGAGCCAGCTGAGCGCTGCCCGAGGCATGGTGATCAGCTTGTACGAGAAGATGCGGCAGGAGAAGGGTGAGAAGGCGAAGACGGCCACCTGGAGCGCGAACAGCGCCTTCGCGGGCAAACGGTTCGAAAGTCCAGAGCAAGTCGACGCGGTCTTCGACGCCGAGAAGACGAGACTGAAGACGCTGATCCTGGAGGGCAAGACAGTCCAGGTGGTGTAGCAGCGGGCGGTGCAAGGGGAACGCGATCAACAAGAAGGGCGGGAGCCGCTACGCAGTTCCCACCCAATTCCCGCTCTGGTGGAGCACGCCTTCACGGGGCGTCCCCCAAGGTTCGCGGGCACTTATTGTACCAGCAAGATACTAGCAAGAGCTAAAGAGGTGATGCCGCCCTTTCGGCGAAAGGCGGCAACGGGGATCGTCCTGAGACTGCACCCAAGGAGGCCAGCATGACTTCTTCGACCGCCCCACGCAACGACAAGGTATCGGATGCCGCCCGGAAGCTCCTCAGGGTGGCTATCCCGGAGTTGCGGGGTGTGCTGGAGGAGGACTTCCGAAAGCAGCTTACCGCGCTGGGCGTTCGGGAGGACGGGGTGGTGCCCCTGCCTGCCGGCCGGCCGCTCTCGCCGGCGGACCATCGGGTGCGGGAAGCTGCCGTCGCCGTCATAGAGCGGGAGGTGAAGGGCGACGCCTGCTACGGGCACGCCCTGGACCTCTTCATCCGAGAGTCCGCCTACACCTTCCTGAATCGGGTCTTCGGGCTGCGCTGCCTGGAGGAGAGGGGGCTGCTGCTGGTGGTCGGCCAGTCTGAGCAGGCGATCCGACAGGATCCGGTCAGGGGCGCCTCCCCTCTCTACTGGCGGGTGCGGAACGAGTTGCCCCCCTCCACCAATCCCCGGGAGGTGTGGCGAGAGACCCTGAGCCGGGCCTGGACCGCCCTCTCCGAGCGGGTGAAGCTGTTGTTCGATCCCACCTCGGAGCTGGCGGCGCTGCTCCCCCTCCTCCCCACCATTCAGCGGGTCGTTGAGCTGCTCAACCGGCCGGATGTGCCCTCGGAGAGCTATGCCCAGGACGAGCTGCTGGGATGGGTCTACCAGTACTACAACACTCAGGAGAAGGCCGAAGTCTATGCCCGCCTGGGTAAGGGTGCCAAGCTGGGGGAGCCGGAGGAGATCGCCGCGGCCACCTGCCTCTACACCGAGCGGTACATGGTGGATTACCTGCTCCAGAACAGCCTGGGGGCGCTGTGGGCGGCCATGCATCCCAAGAGCGATCTGCCGGGCTCGTGGCCCTATTTCGTGAGCCGTCCGCAGTCGGCGGCCAGCGATCAGCCGGGAGGGAACGGATCCCCTCTCCCCGTAGGAGACTCCCGCGATTCCCCCCTCCACCTGGGAGGGCTTGAACATGCCGCAGGTGTGGACATGCCAGTGCGCATATCCACGGTTCACGAGGGTGAGGGCGTATCCGCCTCCACCACACCCCGGTGGGTGCGGGAGATCACGCTGCTGGACCCGGCCTGTGGGAGCGGGCACTTCCTGGTGCGGGCCTTCGATATGCTGGCGGAGATGTACCGGGAGGAGGGGATTGAGGGGGAGGCGGAGATCCCGGCGCTGATCCTGGAGCGGAACCTCCACGGTGTGGATATCGACGCCAGGGCGGTCCATATCGCGGCGCTGGCGCTTTACATAAAGGGCTGCGCCCTGGCGGGGCCGGGGTTCCGCCCGCGCCGGTTGAACCTGGTGGCGGCCGATGTCCTGCTGCCCGGCGAGGCGCCGCCGGTCGAGTACATGGCCCGGTTCAGGGGGGACCCTGAGCTGGAGGAGCTGGTAAAGGGCATCTGGCAGGGGCTGAAGAACGCCCGGGAGTACGGCTCCCTGCTCCACCCGGAGCGGGCCGTGGACGCAGTGGTGAAGGTGCGCAAGGAGCGGGACCTGGGCGGGCTGTGGCAGCACGACGACGCCCACTGGGAGCTCTGGAAGCGGGACTTGCTGAAGGGGCTGCGGGAGCAGTTCGAGGCGGAGTCCGAGAGCGAGGATCTGGGTCAGCGGCTGTTCGGTCGGGAGGCTGCCCGGGGAGTGGGGTTGGTGGAGGCGCTGGGGCGGCGCTACGACGTGGTGGTGGCGAACCCGCCTTATGCGGGCAGCGGCAATCTGGGTGCCGGTTACAAGGCGTTCCTGGGGAAGGAGTACGCCGACGGCAAGCGCGACCTGTACGCTGCCTTCATCCTCCGCTGCATGGATTTCTGCCGCAGAGGGGGACGGCTGGGAATGGTCACCCAGCAATCCTGGATGTTTATCAGGTCGTTCGCCGAGTTGCGAAAGCGAGTCCTGGAAGACAGTATCATTGAGACCGTAGCCCACCTTGGATCGCGCGCGTTCGAGGAGATTAGCGGCGAGGTAGTAAATGTTGTTCTGTTCACGCTGCGCAATAGTCGGCCGCAAGGAGAGGAGCGGACGGTAGCCTTTCGACTGGTTGGTATGGACAGCGCCACGGAGAAGGCTGCCGCACTGCTCTCCTCACGTGCATCGCAGAGTGCATATCGCTTTCAGGTATCACAACGAGAATTCCTGTCGTTGCCGATGACTCCTGTCGTGTATTGGCTGAGCCATCGATTTCTGAAACTGCTTGCCAATGGGCCACACATTGGAGATATCGTCTCTGTCAAGAAAGGGCTGGATACCGCAGATAATGAACGATTTGTTCGGTACAACTGGGAAGTGACGAACCCGAACCATCGGTGGTTCCAGTTTCCTAAAGGGGGGGCATACAGCAAATGGTACGGGCTGAATCAATGTGTTGTAGATTGGGAGGAAAGCGGACGCGGGATCAAGACGGCGGGCCGTGGTACTCCAAGAAATGAGGCGTACTACGGCAAACCCGGGCTGACATATACGGAGTTCGGCCGAGGATCGCTAGGAGTTCGTCTGTTGCCCGAGGGTGCAATCTTCAATACATCATCTCCAGGGATCTTTGCCAAGTCAGATCTAGAACTCCTTGTAGCGGCCGCATTCATGAACGCCAGCATAAGTAGTTACGTGTTGCGTGCGATTCAGCCGGCGGCTCAGCATCTTGGCGAGGGATACGTTCCCTTAGTGCCTATGTCCAAGACTGCGCTTCGAGATGAGACCGTTGTCTCAATGGTCGAGGTTTGCATCTCTCTGAAGCAAGTGCTGTGTCAGTCAGTTCCGACTGAGGTGAGTTTCAGAGGATGCGATCTTGAACTCTCTAGAACTGCATCGAGTAGGAGCCTTCCGCGTGAGACTCTGGTGTCATGCTTATTGCACGCAACCGAAGCACAGCTTTCTGCCCTGGTAGTTGCATCATTGGACATTGGCGAGCGCGAACTCGCGGACGTCGCAAGTGAAGTTGGCTCGCCAACCGGAGCTTATCCCCTTGTCCTCGGCTATGATGGGATTCCCGAGGTACCAACCGACCTACGGTCGATTCCTGCTTCAGTTATTCAAGGACTATCGAAGCAGGAGCGGAGGACCGTCTCTACAAGCGAACTGGCTCAACTGAAGCGTCGTCTGAAGTATCTGTATGAGAGTGGTGGCGGCGCAACACCGGACGAAAGCCTTTGCGAGTCAGCAGTAGAGGTCGAGGAAAGCGACGAGCCATCCGGCGGATCAAGGGGAATACCTTCAGAAACCTTTCTCGAGGAGCTATCCCGGAATCTGAGGGTTCATCCGATATCTCTCTATTGGTTACTACAGGAAATGTACCAGGAAGAGGGGCTGGTCTGCCCACCGGAGCTGAAGCGCCAGATGGAGGATTATGCCTCCGTGTCTCTGCTGCGGTTGCTCGGCTACCGATGGCCAGAGCAGAACCGCCACGAGGCTGAGCACGGGTCGATCATAGATCCGGACCTGGTGGACGACGACGGCATCATACCCCTGGTCCCCTGTGGCAACCATCGGACTGCCGAGGAGTTGATCCGGATACGGCTGGAGCGGGACTTCGGCGAGGAGGGGGCCGAGCATTCCCTCAAGGAGTTCCGGCAGTGGGTGGGCCGTGATCTGGGGGATTGGCTGCGGCGGGAATTCTTCAAGCGGCACGTCCAGCAGTTCAAGCAGCGGCCCATCGCCTGGCACCTGGTGTCACCGAACCGCACCTTCGAGGCGTTCCTGCTCTACCATAAGCTGAGCCGGGAGACGCTCCAGCGGCTCCGCGCCCAGTACGCCGGTGGAGTGATCGAGCGGCTGCGGGCAGACCAGGAACGGGCCCGGACGAGGGGCTCCGGGGACGAGGTGACCCAACTCCAACTCCAGATCGAGGACGTGGAGGAGTTCCGCAGCCGCATCGAGAAGATCGAGCGGGGCGACGAGCTGAAGTACCGGATCCGCTGCCGGTGGAAGGGGGAGGAGGCGACTGGACGCCCCGGACCGTATGCTCCCGACATCGACGATGGGGTCAAGGTGAACATCCGGCCGTTCCAGGAGGCTGGGGTGCTGGCGGTCAAGCAGGTAATCAAGAAATGGTGATGGCCCCAGTCGGTTGCAGTCGCCGTGAGCTTGTGGCATTACCTATGCCGTAGTACAATCCACGTAAGACACCATGGGTAAGGAGGGCGCCATGCCGACCGTGACGAGCAAGGGGCAGGTGACACTGCCCAAGAGGGTGCGTGACGCCCTCGGCATCGAGCCGGGGACTGAGGTCGACTTTGACGTGGAGGAGGGCCGTGTCGTGATGCGGAAACGAATCCCCATCGAAGCCTTCGCCGAGTGGGAGGGCCGGCTGCGTGGGAAGCTCGCGGCCGCCTCCGTGGACGAGACGATGGAGATGATGCGCGGTGATCGGCTCGACGATGAGGGTGGCGGGTGAGGACGGCGGTAGACACCAACGTGTTTCTCGACCTCCTGGCGGGAGACTCTGCCGCTATAGCCGCCGCCCGAATGGCCATCGCCGATTCCCTCGGCCTCGGCTCGCTGGCCATATGCCCCGCGGTGTACGCGGAGTTGGCCGCGAACTTCCCTGACCAGGGCGAACTTACACGCTTCCTCCAAACTTTTCATATCCAGGTGGACAACTTCTCTGCAGACGCCCTTTTCCAGGCTGCAGTCGCGTGGAGACTCTACGTGCGTACACGCGGAAGTGAGTCGCAGTGCCCACGATGTGGCCATAGAACAGCTCTGGTCTGTCCCGGTTGCGGCGCTCCTCTCTCGTGGCGGCAACACATCCTTCCTGACTTCCTTGTGGGTGGCCATGCCGCGGTGCAGGCGGACCGGTTGCTTACCCGTGATCCCCACTACTACCGACGCTACTTTCCGGCCGTTGCGATCATCTCACCGTGAGGCGGGAGCGACGGTTCTTTCCGGCCGGACGAAGGCCATGGGCGGGCGCGGCGTTAGTGTATGAATGCAATCGGCCATTTTCTTACATCTGTTGGAGTCAGATGCCCGGAAGCTTAAGGAGCCATCGAGTGATTGCACGCCGGCCCCGAGGAGGAGGGATGCCATGAGTCTCGGAGGGTTGCTTGCGGCCGACCTGTTTGCCTGGATGGAGAAGGCCCCCGACGGCCTGCCCAGGGGGGTCCTCCTGTGGCTGGACCCCGAGCGTCAGTTCCTCCGACTGGTCGAGACGCTGAAGAGCGCGCTTGAGGAAGAAGGCCTCACGGTTCTTGAGCACGATCCGGAGGCCGGTGACAGCCAGCTGCGATTAAAGCTGGGACTGCTGGGACTGGAGTCTGAGCCATGCCGCCGGGCCGTTGTCTATCTCCCGGGAGCCCAGAGGGCCGACGTGGAGCCGCGGGGTGACGGGAGCCCGCCCCGAATGTGGAGTGTCTACGACTATCGCTTCAAGGGGTGCGTGTGGGGGAGAGGGGAGTTCTGGCAGCCCGGAGCGCTGCCCGAGCCACTCAGTCCTCTGGGTTGGCTGCAGCGCCATGGCATGGAGGCCGCGGACGAGAAGACCGCGAAAAAGCTCTGCGAAGGTGGAAGCGACTCCCTACTTGCCCGCTACGCCGTGCGGATGGCGAGGCGTGATCCTGGCAGCTGGCCGCGACCGCTCCGGCTGTCCGACGTTGTGGAGGAGCTGGGGGGAGACCCGCGAGATACGCTGCGGAGGCTGCTTGCGGCGCCCCACAATGAGGTGAGGCGGTGGGGCGGTGAGCGCCCAATGGTGCTTTCCCGATTGGCCTCGGAGTATGGGTTCAGCCTACCCGGCGAAGCTGTTGCTCCAGGCGGTGGTCAGGACCCGGAGTCCATGGTTGACGCGCTGGTCATCCAATTGGCTCTGACCGAAGCCTGGGACGCCTTCGGTCAGCCCGCTGATTTTCCCTTCCTCTCGAAGCTGCCGTCCAAGCCGCACCACCGCCGGCGGATGGCCACCTTCCTTCGGGATGACGTGCTTAACCACACCGAGTTGGGGCCTCGCTTCCGGGCTCGGATGGCCAAACTGGAGAAGAGCTACGACCTATCGGGATGGGCTGCGGAGCGGAAGGGACAACCGGCCGGACTCCCGACTCTGGCTCGGAAGCGATGGAAGTCCTTTCTCCAACAGGTCGAGACTGCCGCCAACTCTGGATGGAAGCCGGCCCGGGATCTGCTGACCGCCCAGCGCGAAACAATCTCCGATGGGGCAAGAGTCCCCTGGGACGGGGGTGAAGGCGAGAGCCAGTGGGGCGTGCTGGCGAAGCTGGATGAACTGTGCCAACTCGCCGCGGTCGCGACGGAGGAGGCCGGCGCCATGGGTGCGCCTGTTGCCCTCGTGGCGGCCTACCAGGAGCGGTGGTGGCGAGTCGATTGGCTGCAGCTGGAGGTGCGGGCAGCTTGTTCCACCACCAGCGGTCTGGAGCCGGCGCGACGGATGGCGGACCTGGCGCACTTCGACTATGCGGCCAGGGTGAATCAACGCTTCGCCGAGCTGGTGGAGGCCGAGGGCTCCTGGCCTCCGCCGGGCCTAGTCGGGGCAGACGGTCTTAGAGACAACCTCTGGCACCACGGCGAGTCCCGACTGGCAGTGATTCTCTGCGATGCCGTGCGGTGGGATCTGGCTCAGAAGGTTGTGGAGAAGCTATCCGGCCCGGACCATTCCCTGGAGGCGGTAATTTCCGTGCTCCCTTCCGAGACCATCTTCGGTATGGCATCCCTGCTGCCCCTGGGCGACGAGACGCTGACCGTGGACTACTCCGGCGGCGACGTTTCTCTCCGAGATCGCTCGGGGAAAGACCTCTCCACTCGCGAGGCCCGAAGGGCATTCCTGAAAAGTAGGCTGCTGGATAAGAATGGGAAGGCTGCGGTGCAGTTCGCTGAGGTGGAGTCCCTGCTGAAGGGTACGCCGGTACCGAAGGCCCGTGTGGTCGTGGTGTTCGACAACACGATAGATCAGCAGGGACACAAGATACCCGAGCAGTTGCCAGTGCTGGCCAGGCAACTGATAGGCAACGTCTCCAGGGTGGTGGAGCTGCTGCACGACGCGGGGATCGAGACGGTTCATGTGGTGACGGATCACGGTTTCCTGTTGCTGCCGCCGGTCCAGGTGGCGGCCCTCGGCACTCCCACGGTTCCAGTGGCGCAGGCTTTGAAGCGGGAGCCTCGTTGGGCCGCACTCAAACCCGACGCGCCCACTCAGGAGGTCATCCGTCTGCCTTCGACCTTCGTGCCGGCGCCCAACACCCTGGGGCTTGCCCGTGGCGTCCGCACCCTGGTGCAGCCGGAGCCATATCTCCATGGTGGGCTGTCGCTCCAGGAATGCGTGATCCCCCATATCGTGTCCAAGTCGATGTTCCGCACGACAAAGGTGGGGATGATACTCCAGGTCACGACGTCCAATCTGACGGCCGGGACAGTGCCGGTGGTCTTGCGTCCTGTGATCCCTGCGGAGCAGCAGTCTTTTGGCGGCACACAGCCCCTGAAGCTGGCGCTGTGGGTGGAGACCTCGGGGGAAGATGGCGCTGAAGCACGGCCGGTCACCGAGAAGCAGCCCATCGAGCTGCGCCCGGAAGTCGACGAGCTGAAACCGGCCGTCTACCTACAGGAGGGGCTCGGACTGGCGAGCGGCCAGAAGTTGGTGCTGAGGGCCGTGGACGCGGAGAGCGGGCGTGAGCTGGGATCCGTACCGTTGACGCTGCTCGTGGATTGGGGCTGATTGACGCGGAAATGGAGAGACTGAAATGACGACTGAGACGGTTGAGCTGGATAGGCTAGACGAAAAGGTGAGCAAGGCCTTCCCGGGCCTGATGGTTCGTAAGGACCTGGTGCGGAGACTGCGCTCTGCCTACGGTGTTCCCATCTTCGTTATCGAGTACCTGCTGGGTAAGTATTGCGCGTCGACGGATCCCACGGTGATCGAGCACGGGCTGGAGTTCGTGCGGAAGAGCCTCTCCGAGCGGTACGTCAAACCGGACGAGCGGGAGATCGTGAAGTCCAGGATCCAGCAGCAGGGCGTCTACACGGTTATCGACAAGGTGTCGGCCGTCCTGAAGGAGGTGGACGACAAGTACTGGGCCACCCTTCACAACATCAGCCTCGACTACGTGAACATAGAGGAGTCGACGATCCGAGATCACGACCGACTTCTGATGGGCGGGATCTGGGCCGAGATCTTCTTGCGCTACGATGGCAGCTACAAGTTCAAGGGCCAGACACGGCCCTTCTTCGTCGGCAAGCTTAAGCCGATCCAGCTCTCCCAGCACAACATCGGTCCGCTCCAAGATGCCAGGGCGGAGTTCACACGGGAGGAGTGGATCGACCTGCTGCTCAGGTCGTTGGGCATGGAACCTTCCCACGAGTACTTCACCCCCCGGCGAAAGCTGCTCTACCTGTCTCGCCTAATCCCTCTGGTCGAGCGCAACTTCAACATGATCGAGTTGGGACCGAGGGGGACCGGCAAGTCCTTCGTGTACCAGCAGATAAGCCCCTACTGCCACCTGGTGTCGGGTGGGCAGACGACCGTGGCTCAGATGTTCGTCAACCTGGCAACCGGACAGCGGGGGCTGGTTGCGTTGTGGGACACCGTGGCGTTCGACGAGGCGGCGGGCGTCCGATTCCAGGACAAGAACGGCATCAACATCATGAAGAACTACATGGAGGACGGCGCCTTCAGCCGGGGCCGCGAGGTGATCAACGCGGAGGGGTCCATCGTCTTCGTGGGTAACCTGGACGGTGACATCGCCACAATCGTCCGCACCTCCAACCTCTTTTACCCGATGCCAAAGGAGATGGACACGGCCTTCTTTGATCGCATCCACTTCTACCTGCCGGGCTGGGAGCTGGGGAAGACCAGGGACGAGTATTACACATCCCACTTCGGGCTGCTTTCGGACTACCTGGCGGAGATCCTGCGGGCGTTGCGGCGGACCAGCTACGTGGATTTGCCGGAGCGGTACTTTGAGTTTGGTGGCCACGTGGGGGGGCGCGATGCGAAGGCCGTTCGGAAGACCGTGAGCGGCCTTGTGAAGCTGATCCACCCGGATGGCAATGTGGCCAAGGAGGAGATAGCCGAGTACCTTGAGTTCGCCCTGGAGATGCGCCGTCGGGTCAAGGAGCAGCTGAAGAAGATGGGTGGGCTGGAGTACTGGGACGTGAACTTCAGCTACACGGACCGCGAGACCGGAACCCAGACTTTTGTCACCGTGCCGGAGAGTGGCGGCGGGGTGATGATCAGCGGACAACCCCTGCCCCCGGGGTCGGTGTACACCATCGGTATGGATACCACCGACCGGAAGCTGGCCCTCTACCTGATCCAGACCCAGGTCAACCCTGGAAGCGGGCGGATGATCGCACTGGGCAGCCTCTCCCCGATCATGAAGGAGGCGTTGAAGGCTGCCGATGCCTACCTGAAGGCCCACATCAAGGATCTGGGGATCGACCGGGACCCCAAGCAGTATGACTTCACCGTGCAAGCGGTGAACCTGAACCAGGGGAAGGAGGGGGCGGAAACCGCTGTCGCCTTCTTCATCTCAATGGTCTCCGCCATTTTGGAGCGGCCGACGGACCCGGCAACCGTGGTGGTAGGCGAGATGAGCGTGAGAGGTCTGCTCCAGAAGGTGCCGAACCTGGCGGAGCGGCTGGAGTTGGCTCTCGAAGCCGGGGCGAAGCGGGTCCTGATCCCCTCGGAAAACAAGCGGGACTTGGGCGACGTCCCGGACGAGGTGCTGAACCGCATCCAGCCCGTGTTCTACATGGACCCCATTAACGCCGCGATCCGGGCGATGGGGCTGGAGTGATTCCTCGCCGCGCTTCTCCCGCCGCGCCTATCGAGCAGTCTCCACTTCTTCGTTGCCAGGCCCTAGCCTGACTACGATGGTGTGGTTTCCACCGTCTTCTTCCAGCGTCACCACCTGTTCGGAAAGGCGCCGGCCGTCGAGCTCGACCCAGGCCACGCCTCGACCGACCTGGTCGGGGTTCTCGACGCGGATCTCGTAGTGAGCGCCCCGGAGCCGGCAGCGGAGCGTGAAGCCCGGCCAGCCGGTCGGAATGACCGGGTCGACGCGAAGCGTGTTGCCCCGGATGTTTAGCCCAAGCACCTCCTCCAGCCAGACCCGGTACATCCAGCCTGCCGAGCCGGTATACCAGCTCCATCCACCCTGGCCGACGTGGCCCTCGAGGGAATAGACGTCGGCCGACACGACGTAGGGCTCGACTCGGTAGCGCTCGGCCTCCTCGGGCGTGCGCGCGTGCTCGACCGGGTTGAGGAGCCGGAGGATTGCCACCGCCCGATCTCCCTCACCCTGGCGCGCGAGGGCCATCGCCACCCAGAGCGCGGCGTGGGTGTACTGGCCACCGTTCTCACGGACGCCCGGGGGGTATCCCTTGATGTAGCCCGGGTCGACCGGCGATTTATCGAAGGGCGGTGTGAAGAGGAGCACCAGCCCATCGGCCGCGCGGACGAGCTGCTCCTCGACGGAGCGCAGGGCTTGCTCGGTGCGCTTCGGGTCCGCCTTGCCGGAGATCGCCGCCCACGACTGCGGCACAGAGTCGATCCTCGCCTCCTCGTTTTCCCGTGAGCCCAGCGGCGTCCCGTCGTCGAAGTAGGCGCGGCGATACCATTCGCCGTCCCATGCGTGCTCCTCTACGGCGGCCGTGAGTCGCTCGGCACGCGTCCGGCACCCCTGCGCCTCTTCGCTTTGCCCGCGTCCCTCCAGCAGCTCGGCGAAGCTGCCGAGCAGGTCGACGAGGAACCAGGCCAGCCAGACGCTCTCTCCTTGGCCCGCGGCGCCAACCCGGTTCAGCCCGTCGTTCCAGTCGCCGGTGCCGATGAGCGGCAGTCCGTGCGGGCCGGAGGGGAGACCCTTGGTGATCGC
>Ga0209429_10001202_pt1 | contig 16464 bp, 17 predicted proteins | sample BarGraNGADG00212_3_FD_184493 | JGI IMG/M metagenome (GOLD analysis project Ga0209429, IMG submission 184493) | Arctic peat soil microbial communities from Barrow, Alaska - Barrow Graham LP Ref core NGADG0004-212 (SPAdes) (version 2) | ecosystem: Environmental > Terrestrial > Soil > Wetlands >... | reverse complement strand
CGAGCGGCAGGTTGTGGGCGAGGATCACGCGCGGCGCACCGTCCTTGGCGAATTTGCCGATGCGTGGCCCCAGCACCAGCGCCCCGGCGAGGGCCGAGAAGCCGCCCACGGCGTGGACGACTCCCGAGCCGGCGAAGTCGAGGGCGCCATGGCCCAGACCGAGGTTGCGGCCCAAAGCGCTCAGCCAGCCGCCGCCCCACACCCAGTTGCCGTAGATGGGGTACACGATGGCGGCCATGAAGAAGCCGTACACGACGAAGGACGAGAACTTCCAGCGCTCGGCCATGGCGCCTGTGGGGATGGTGGCGGCGGTGTCCATGAACACGAGCTGAAAGAAGAAGAAGCCCATGATCGCCACATCGTAGCTTCGCCCCAAGAGAAAGAAGCCCTGGTGACCGATCACGCCCCACCCCGGAGCGATCTGCGTGAGGCCGGAGAGCGGCTGCGTCGCGCCGAGGGTCGTGAGCGTGCCGACGCCGCCGAACTGGAGGGCAAAGCCCACCGCCCAGTAGGCGACGATGCCGATGGCGAAGATCACGAAATTGGTCATGATCACGTGAACCGCGTTCTTGGAGCGGCAGAAGCCGGTCTCCACCATGGCGAAGCCGGCCTGCATGAAGAACACGAGGGAGCCCCCGAAGATCAGGAAGAAGAGGTTGAGGGCGGTCTTGACATGGCCCAGCTCGGCCACCGTCTCGGCCGCGCTGGGCCGGCCGGCGACCCTGGCGGTCACGTCCGCAGCGCCGCCGGTGGCGCCCCCGCCGCGGTCGCCGGCGTAGGCGAGGCCGGCGAACAGCAACGTGAGGACGACGCCGAGGAGGAGAGCCTTGAGACAAGCTCGTGCGAGTGAGGGCCGCGCCCAGAGCGACAGCGTCGCGGGCGCGGCGTAAGGGGGGGTCTTGGTCTTGTTGCCACGGGTGATCGTGGCGGGTTTGGTGGCCCACAAAGTGCTTGCGGACCCTGGCCTGGAGCTCTTCATAGTAGTCATCCTTTACGGCCTAGGGTTCGGGGCGCTCGCAGAGCGCGTATGCTCGGGCCGAAGGCCGCGGCAGAGACAAGGGCGGCGGCTTCGGCGGTGGTGTCAAGTCAGGTCGTCTGGCGCCTCCCTGTGTCGGTCGTCTCGGCAAGTCTGCCGATTCGGAAGAGATGATGGGGCAGTGTGAAGCGCGCGCCGCACGCTGTCAAGTGGCGGACCGGCGTCGCGACCTCCGGCCGGCGGCGACGGCTTCGCGGATGAGTCGGACTCCTCGCGCCGCGTCGTTGGTCCACAGGTCCGCCCCGGTCCACTCGCGGGCCTGCTCGTTGATCTGCCCGCCGCCGATGATGACGGGCACGGGGCGGCCGAGATCGGGCGCTACGCGGCGCAGCTCGGCCACGGTGGCCTTCATGCCCTCTACCGCGGCGCTGAGGAGGCCCGACAGGCCCACGATGTCGGGGGCCAGCGCGACCGCCTGGCGAGCCACCTCGGCGGCGGAGACGTCGACGCCGAGGTCGTGCACCGTGAACCCGTAGGAGCGGAGCAGGGTCTCGACGATGCTCTTGCCGATGTCGTGGATGTCGCCTTGCACGGTGCAGAGCAGGATCGTGCCCGCCTCGCTCCGCGTCGGCGCCTCGGCGAGACGCGGTTCGAGGATCTCCATCGTCTCGCGGAAGATCTCGCCGGCCATGATGAGGCCGGAGATGAAGTAGCGGCCCGACTGGTAGTGCTCGCCGACGTAGCGCATGCCGAGCTGGCAGTCCTCGATGATGGCCAGTGGGTCGTCCCCCGCCTCCGCGCGCGCCCTGACCGTGTCGAGGGCGCCCTGTTCGTCCAGGGCGGCTATGCGGCCGACGAGCGAGGCGGGGTCGTAGTCCGGCACGGGAGTCATCGACGCCTCCTCTGTTGGACGGACGGCTCGTCGGGCGCCTGTACGCCGACACTCGCCTTGAACTGCAGCAACTCGCCGCGGCACACGAAGCGGCCCCAGCTCATGGGCTTGTCGTCGAACCCGTAGAAGACATGCTCGAGGACGAGGGCGGCGGCGCCCCACGAGCCGCCCACGTGGCGAGCTTCCACCTCGGTCAGCACCGAGGCATGGATGACGAGCTCGCCGCGTTTGGGCCCCGCTCCGGCTCCGCCCTCGAACATGTCCCGCAGTGCCGTGACGCTCAGCTCGGCCTCGACGATGGGCCGCTCGGGGTCGTACAGGAGCGACTCGCGGTGGTAGATGAGCGGCTCCCCTTCTCTCTCCAGAAGCCGCCTGATGGAGACCACGCGCTTCCCCTCCGGGATGGCGAGGTTGGCGGCGGCGTGTGGTCCCGCGACGACGATTCGCGCCTCGAGGAGTCTGGCGGTAACGCGCTCGTCGTCGAGGAGATCGTGGAACTCGCTGAGATCGAACGACGCGGCCGCCAAGCGCATGGGCTTGACGAACGTGCCGCGCCCGCGGATGGTGCTCACGGCCCCTTGGTCGAGAAGCACGTTGATGGCTCGGCGGACGGTCATCGGGCTGACGTCGCAGGCGGCGCGGAGCTCTGCTTCCGTGGGGAGCTGATCGCCGGCTTGGTAGACCCCGGCGGCGATGTCGTGGCGCAGGATGTTCACCAGCTGCATGTATGCGGGTTCGTACGAGGAGCGATCGATGGTGCGGCTCGTGGCCTTCGGCCGCTTGCCGCTCAGTCTGCCCCTGCTGCTCTCCACGTCTCGCATCGAATCAGTCCCGGTGTTGATTGCTTGCACTTGGTCACTTTATCTATATATTATGCGGAGGAGTGTGCGAAGTCACGCGGGAATCGTCTCGCACGGGATCGATCTGGGAGGACTGATGTCGAGAGAGCTCACCGAGGCCGTCATCGATCTGCGCGAGGCCGACGCGCTGCAGATCACCGACGAGCTGCTGGAGAGCGGGGCCGACCCGCTCACCATCGTCGCGGCCTGCAAGGAGGCGATGGACGTCATCGGCCAGCGGTTCGCCGACGGCGAGGCGTTCATCCCCGAACTGGTCATGGCCGGCGAGATCATGCAGGCGATATCGGGCAAGGTGAAGCCCCACCTCGCATCCCAGCCGGCAGAGGCCAAGCTGGGCACCGTCGTGCTGTGCACCGTCAAGGGCGACATCCACGACATCGGCAAGGACATCGTCGCCAGCATGCTCGGCATCGCCGGCTTCGACGTGGTCGATCTCGGTGTCGACGTGGCCATCCCAGCGGTTGTGCAGAAGGTGCGGGACCTTCATCCTCAGATTCTCGGGCTGAGTGGTCTGCTCACGATCGTCTTCGACTCGATGAAAGCGACGGTCGCGGCGGTCGGCGAGGCCGGCGTGCGTGAACAGGTGAAGATCATGGTCGGCGGAGCGCCGGTGAACGAGGACGTGTGCGCCTACGTGGGCGCGGACGGCTGGGGTAAGGATGCGGTGGCCGCCGTCCAGTTGGCCAAGACCTGGGTGGGGGGTGCGTGAGGATGTTCACCGACGACTGGAACGACTTGACTCCCGATCAGCGCCTGGCCGCGCGCCTTGACGCATGGCAGAACGCCCCCATCGAGTTCGCCTCGCCCGAGGTCAAGCAGGCCTACGTCGATCGCGTCCAGCTGTGGCGCGATGCGATCGCTCTCAAGAAGCCGGCGCACGTGCCCATCACGCCGTGGATCGGCCTGTTCCCGATGCGCTACTCCGGGTTCACCGGTCGCGACGGCTACTACGACTACGACAAGCTCGCCCAGGCGTGGGACAAATACCACGCCGACTTCCAGCCAGACTCGCTCGCCATGACGCTCGCCATGGTGCCGGGCAAGGTCTTCGAGATCCTCGACTACAAGATGTACGACTGGCCCGGTCACGGCACCGAGGAGGACACCAGCTACCAGTACAACGAGCGCGAGTGGATGAAGGACGACGAGTACGACCTGCTCATCAACGACCCGTCCAACTACTGGCAGCGCTACTACGTGCCGCGCATGTTCGGCGCCCTGGAGCCGTGGAGCATGCTCTCGCCGTTCACCGACCTCTGTGAGATCCCCTTCACGGCGCCGTTCTTCGTACCGTTCGCGTTGCCTCCCGTGAAGCAGATGCTGCAGAAGATGATGGACGCCGGCGACGCCGCCATGGAGTGGCTGCAGGCCTTCATCGCCATCGACGGCAAGCAGATGGCGACGCTCGGCATCCCGAGCCAGGCCGGCAGCTCCACCAAGGCGCCCTACGACATCCTCGGCGACACCATGCGCGGCACGCGCGGACTCATGCTCGACAAGTTCCGCCGCCCCGAGAAGATGAAGGCGGCCATGGAACGACTCGTCCCGCTGGCCGTCAGCTGGGCGCTGCGCTCGGCCGACGCGACCCGGCACCCGGTCGTGTTCATCCCCATCCACAAGGGCGCCGACGGCTTCATGTCCAACGAGGACTACCGCACCTTGTATTGGCCGACCTTCAAGGCCGTGCTGCTCGGGCTGATCGAAGAGGGCCTGGTGCCGCTCGTCTTCGCCGAAGGCGGCTACAATGAGCGGCTCGAGGTCATCGCCGACCCGGACATCCCGAAGGGCCGCATGATCTGGATGTTCGACGAGACGGACATGGCGCGGGCCAAGAAGATCGTGGGCGCGCGCCAGTGCATCGGCGGCAACGTGCCCGGATCGCTGCTCGCCATGGGCGAGCCCGCGCAGGTGGACGCCTACGTCAAGGACCTGCTCGCCAAGGTCGCCGGCGACGGCGGTTTTCTGCTCGGCACCGGTATCGTGCTCGACGATGCCAAGCCCGAGAACTTCCGGGCGTTCATCGACGCCGGCCGCAAGTACGGCGCCGACGCGTAGAGCGAGCGGCCGGCCGCAGGGCTGACCGCGAAGAGGTCTGATGCGTGAAGCGGGGCGGGCGAAGGCCCGCCCCACCTCTTCGCCTGATGCGCCACCGCCGCCCTCGCTCCCGCCTGGGCGACAGTCAATGCCACTGCTTGGATACGTCCACCTTCACCGACCACGACGATCTCGTCCTCGACGTTGGCGAGACGTCGCCCCGTCTCCGCCATGGTCCGCGCCGTGGTCGAGGCCACCCACGGCGACTACTCGTCCGGCATCAGCTCGGGGCGAAAGTCGTGCAGGGTGAGCTCGTGGCCGGGAGGGGCGACGAGGAAGTCGTCGCCCCAGTCGCCCTCCACGAGCGCATCGAGGATGCGCGTTGTCCCGGGCACGTCTTCCACAGCGAGGTCGAAACGGTCGGCGAACTCGGCCACTCGGGCGCGATACGGCTCGAGGTCGTACCTACCGGTATCAATGAGCACGACGCGTGTGTAGTGCGCGAGCAGCAGGCGCATCATCTGCTCGGCGCGTTCGACCCCTCGTTTCTCGATGAGCTTCTCGTGCTCACTGAGGATGGTGTCGCACTCCTCGAGGTATGCCTTGGCCAGATAGTACGTGCCACAGGCCTTCTCGGATTGCGCCGCGAAGGCCGCGTTGGAGCCCAGCATCATGGCGATGCAATCGTCCACGCGCGGCACCACGAGCGTGGCGTGCTCGGTCTTGAGGCCGAGCACGGCGTTCGAACACATGCCGTAGCCCAGCACGATCGTGGCGCCGGGCTTGTCGGCGTCGGCGACGGCGGCGCGCAGCGCCTCCTTGAGCCGCTCGGGGCGCACGTGGAGCTGGGCCTCGAGCTTCTGGCAGTCGACGCCCTCGATGGCGCCCTCGGCGAGCTCGCCGAGGACGGCCGGGCAGGCGATGAGCTTGAGCCCACCCGGCCGGTCCTCGGCCCTTTGGTTGTCGTTTCTCGTCGAGTCAGTCATGGCTTGCAGGTCGCTGCCCGCGCCGGCAGGGGCGGACGATCGTCAGAAGACGCCGTACTCGTCCGCCGCTTCGCGGAGCGCCAGCATGTTCTCGGGCTTGGCCTCGTCGGGCACGCCCAAGCCGCAGTCAAGAATGAGAGTGCCGGTGTCGCCGAACAGGTCGATCAGTTCCTTGACGTCGTCCTTGACCTGCTGCGGCGTGCCGGTGCAGAGGACCGAGGGCGCGATGTTGCCCCAGAAACACATCTTGTCGCCGAGGATCTCCTTGAACTTCTTGCGGTCGACCTTGTCGAAATGGCTGGCGACCTTGCCGGGGGGCAGCTCGGCGAGATACTTGAGACGCGGCGTGTAGTCGCCCTCGAAGAGCGGGCAGGGCACGCCGCCGGCCTCGATGATCGCCAGTACGAGGCCCTTGAACGTCGGCCAGTAGAACTTCTCGAACTGCTCGTCGCTCATGAAGCCGCCGGCGCCGCGGTGCATAGGGATAAAGACGCGAGGGTTGCCGGTGATCTGCATGACCATCCTGGCCAAGCCGATCTGGGCTTGCTGCATGAGGTCGATGGTGGCCAGCAGCTTGTCGGGATAACGGTACATGTCGAGCGTGCTGCCGCGCAGCGAGCGGAACATGTCCGAGACCATGTCGAAGGCGCAGACGATGGGCGCGCCCCACGTGCGCGGGTAGCCGAGCGCGGCCATCTCCTGCGCGTTCGCCGCATCCGCCGCAAAGTACGCGCCCACGGCATCGGACATCGCCAGCAGGCTCTCGATGGCCTTGCGCAGCGGCGGCGCTCCGAGAATCGCGCCACCCACGTTCAACAGGTAGTAGGTGTTGGCCATCCAGAACAGTGGCGGGATCGGGACTTGCCCGAAGCCGGCCAGGTTGCTGGCGATACGCGGGAAGATCTTCGTCAGCGTGAATCCGTTGGGGTCTGCCAGGAACTCGTCGTACTCCTCGGCGAGCATGTACTCGTCCTCGACAAACTGGAAGCCGACGTCGTCGGGCAGGTCGCCGCCCGGCCAGCGCAGCTGCGTGGTGCCCAGCGCCTGGTAGCCATCGGCGGCGAAGAGAGCGTTGGTCGGCACGAACTCCCAGCCGAACTCGACTGTCACATCCTTGATCGCGTCGTAGTGCTGCTTATGGTTGTAGCCGGCCTCCCTTTGAGAGAAGCCTTTCACCTTATCGGCGAAGTAGTGGATCGTGTGCGCGATGACGGGCACGTGGTCGGGCTTCTTGAGCGCGACGATATCGTTGAAGCGCTGTTCGCGCTGCTGGTAGAGCTCCTCGCCGGTGGCGGTCATCGGGCCTCCCCTGCAGTCCACGCGTCGGCCAGCTTGAGCGCCGCGGTCACGTCGCTGCCCCAGCCGTCAGACCCGGTGTAGTCCTGGACCTGCTGGTCGGCCGGGGCGCCGCCCACCATGATCTTGACCTGGTCGCGCAGGCCGGCGGCGCTGATCGCGTCCACCGTGCCCTTCATCGAGTCGAAGGCCAAGGTCAGAAGGCCGGAGAGACCGACGACCTCCGGCTTGTGCTCCTTGATGGCCTCCACGAACGTCTCCTGCGGTACGTCGATACCCAGGTCGTGGACCTCGTAGCCGTTGATGTCGAGCATCATCACGACAATGTCCTTGCCGATGTCGTGGATGTCGCCCTTCACCGTGCCGATGACGACGGTGCCGCGCTTCTCGCCTGCGCCGCTGCCCTTCAGGTGCGGCTTGAGTTCCTCGGAGATGCCGCGCATGATCTCGCCGCCCATGATGAGCTCGGGGATGAAGGCCTCCTCGCACTCGAAGCGGCGGCCGAGCTCAGTCATCCCCTCCTTGGCCTGCTCCAGCACCTGGGTGGGCGCGGTCCCGGCGTCGAGCATGCGCTTAACGAGGCCCAGGGCTTCCTCCTCGTGCATGTTCACGATGGCGTCGGTCAGCTCGTTTGACATCTGATCCTCCCTGACGTGGCTCTGTCCGGGTCGCAGCATACACCATAGTGAGCTACTGGTCTAGGGAAGTTATCACGACGTGCTATGATGCCGTGCGAAGGAAGGAGCGGGAGGCCGGACCACCGCGAACCGATGAGCGCCGTCAGTCACATAGACAGGTCGTCCTACGAGCCCCCTTACGCGCAGCTGGCGCGACTTCTGCGCGAGCGCATCGCCATGGGCGAGTACAGGCCGGGCGACCGTCTCCCCTCAGAGGCTGAGCTGTGCGAGACCTACGGCGTCAGCCCGATGACCGTGAGAAGAGCCGTCACCCAGCTCGTGCGTGAGGAGGTCGCGACCACCGAGCAGGGCCGCGGCACCTTCGTGAAGTCGCCCGACCTCGGCGCTGCGACCTTCGACCTCAGCGACCTGCGGCGCTACCTCGTCGACGCCAGCACGGAGGTGAGGATCCTTGAAGCGCGCATCGTCTCGCCGACGCCGCGCGTGAGCAGCAAGCTCGCGGTCGATGAAGGTGCGCGGGTCATCGCGATCAAACGTCTGCTGAGCAAGGAGGAAGAGCCCATCTTCTACCACAGCGAGTACCTGGTGTTCGATCCCGCGCGTCCGCTGGTCGAGGCGGAGCTCGGCGTGACCGCGTTGCAGGACCTCTTCTCGGGGGCGGGCGGCTCGGGCCCCAAGTACGGTCGCCTTACGCTGCACGCCTCCGCCTTCACGGAGAAGGAGGCGGCGTATCTCGGCGAGCAGGCGGGGACGCTGGCCTGGGTGGTCGAGCATCTCTTCTGGGATTTCGACGATCGCCCCGAGAGCTGGGGACGGTTCATCGGAAGGGCCGACCGCCTGACCTTCTCCACCACGGTCGGCATCCCAGGTGGCGAGGGATCGTGACCTCATGACGCCGCCGTCGCGCGAGACGAATCTGGCCGAGCTCATCGTGAACATGGACGAGCGCGGCAGCCTCGAGGCCATCCGCCGGCGGCTCGACGCCGGTGACGACCCGCAGGCCCTCATGGACGAGTGCCGGGAGGGCATGGAGCGGGTCGGGGAGCTGTACGAGCGCGGGAAGTACTTCATCTCCGCGCTCATCATGGCGGGCGAGATCTTCCGTGAGGCCGCGGAGATCCTCATCCCGCGTCTGGAAGTGCCTCCGCGGCCTCAGAACTCCGGCACCATCGTGATCGCGACAGTGAAGGGCGACATCCACGACATCGGCAAGAATATCGTCATCACGCTGCTCGACGCGCATGGCTTCGCGGTCGTCGACCTCGGCGTGGATGTCACCCCTGACCGCATCGCCGATGCGGTCGTGGCGGAGCACCCGGACGTCCTGGGACTCTCGTGCCTGCTCACCACCGGCTTCGAGAGCATGCGGCAGACGATCGACGTGGTGCGCGAGCGCACCGCGGGCTGGGAGCGCCGCGTGCCCGTCGTGATCGGCGGCGCGCCGATCGACCAGACCGCCGCCAACCAGACCGGCGCCGACGGCTGGTCCACGAACGCGGCCACCGGAATCGACGTCGTGCGCGCGCTGCTGCGCTGACGGGGCGCGGCGCACATGCGCGACCACCAGCGAAGGAGACGGCAAGCATGGAATTCGAAAGCGTCATCCGCGGCCGGCGGAGCATCCGCGCGTACAAGCCAGACGAGGTGCCCGAGGAGCTTGTTCGCGAGATCCTCGACGAGGCGCGCTGGGCGCCGTCGTGGCGCAACATGCAGGCGTGGAACGTCTGGGTGCTGACCGGCGACGCGCTGCAGCGCTACAAGGACGAGTTCAAGGCCGCCGCGGAGCGCGACGATCCGGCGCAGCTCGACCTGCCGGCGACGGCCGAGTGGCCGCAGGCCTGCTCGGCCCGCATCGCGGCCACCATGAAGAGCCGGGCGGCGACGCTCGAGGCCGCGGGAGAGCCTGCGGATCCCGCGGCCGCCCTGGCGCGCATGGCCGACCTCTTCGGCGCGCCCTGCCTGCTCGTCTTCGGCTTCGAGGACTGTCTCGCCGAGGCCTACGCCAGCTTCGACACCGGCTCGTTCGTCCAGAACGTGTGCCTCGCCGCCTACGACCGCGGCCTCGGTACCTGCATCGTCGCCACGGTGATCCGCTATCCGGACCTGCTGCGCCGGCTGCTGCCCGGCGCCGAGGGCAAGCGCTTCGTGGTCTCGGTCACGCTCGGCTCTCCTGTGGCCGACTCGCCGGCCAACAGCTTTGAGCGCTCGCGCGCCGGCCTCGACGAGCTCGTCACCTGGGTGTCGTGACGCTGGCGATCTGACGCATGCCGCTGTTGCACCGCATCACCGACGAGGACGCGCACCGACGCCGCTGGGAGCTGCTCGCGCTGACCTCGATCGGCGCCTTCATGGGGCCGCTGGACGGCTCGATCGTCTCCGTGGCGTTGCCGGTCATGAGCCCCGACCTGCACCTGAGCTTCGCCGCCTCGATGTGGGTCCAGGCGGCGTACCTGCTGGCGACGGCCGTGCTGCTCATCCCGCTGGGGCGGCTCGCCGACCAGCACGGCCGCGTGCGCTTCTACCTCATCGGCACCGCCGTGTTCACCGCCGGGTCGCTGCTGGCCGCGCTCAGTGTGAACGGCGCCTGGCTCATCCTCAGCCGCGTGATCCAGGGAGGGGGCGCGGCCCTCATGATCGCCACGTCCGCCGCCATCGTCACCGCCGTCTTCCCGCCGCGGGAGCGCGGCCGTGCCCTGGGCATCAACGTCATGGCCGTGTACATCGGCCTCAGCATCGGACCGCCGCTCGGCGGCATCCTCGCGGACACCCTGGGGTGGCGCTCCATCTTCCTCATCAACCTCCCCATCGGCCTCGTCGTGCTGGCGTGGGGCTGGATGATGCTGCCGCGCGGCGAGCGGGCGCAGGACGCTCCGCGCGTCGACTTCGCCGGCGCGGCGCTGCTCGGGGCCTTCCTGATAAGCCTCCTCGTGCCGCTCATCTTCGCGTCCGAGTGGGGGTGGGCGGCACCGCTCACGCTGACGCTGCTGGCGCTCGCGGCCGTATCGCTCGTCGGTTTCGTGGTCGTCGAGCGGCGCGTCGACGCGCCTGTGCTGGACCTCGACCTGCTGGTGCACAACCGGCTGTTCGCGGCCGCCAACACGGCGGCGCTGCTGAACTACATGGCGCTGTACGCGATCGGTCTGCTCACGGCCATCTTCCTCGAGGTCGTCCAGGACCGTTCGGCGTCCCTGACGGGCTGGCTGATGCTCAGCCAGCCGCTGCTGATGGCCGCGCTCAGCCCGTTCGCGGGACACCTGAGCGACAGGGTCGGCTCGCGCGTGCTGGCGACGGGCGGCATGGTTACCATCGCCTTCGGGATGGTGCTGCTGGCCGCCATGCCCACCACTGCCCCCGTGTGGCAGGTGGCGGCGGACCTCGCTGTGGTGGGGCTGGGGATGGCGGCCTTCAGCGCGCCCAACACGTCGGCCATCATGGGCAGCGTGCGTCGCGACCAGCTCAGCGTGGCGAGCGCGTTCCTCGGCGCCATGCGCACCGCAGGGATGGCGCTCAGCGTGGCCCTGCTCGGAGGCATCGCCGCGAGTTCGCTGGGCGCCGCCGGCGGGCGCCTGCTCTTCACGCACGGGCGCGATGGGGGAGCCGCCGGCCTCGCGGCGCAGGCCGTGAGCGGCTATGCCCAGGGCTACCGCTACGCCATGATCACCGGCGCCGTCCTGGCCCTCGTCGGCGCCGCCGTCTCGCTCACCCGCGGCGCTCACGACGCGCGGGTCTGACCGGGGGGTCGACCCGCGAGGCCGCGCGCGTCTGAGACGCGGTCCGCGAGCCTGCCGACGCGCCACTCACGTTTTTCACTATGGTCACAGGCTTATCCCGCAGGGCCGGGGGCCATGTGCCATGTATGCGGACGGGATCTGACCCGTCACACGAGGAGGGCGCGGGCACTGTCGGGACGGCATGGCCGGCGTTCGGAGGTGACATCATGACAAGCACAGTGCAGAGACGGATCGCTGCCACCGGCGGCGTCGTTCTGCTTGCGCTGGCGGTGTTCGTACTGGCGGTCTCGATCGCTCAGGCTGCGCGACCCTTGACGCAGTTGCAACGAGCCCACGGCAGCGCCGACGTGGCGTACGCCACGACGCCCTTGAGCCAGCTGCAGCGCGCTCACGGCAACGCCGACATCACCTATGCGGCGGCGCCCCTGACGCAGCTGCAGCGGGCGCACGGCGCCGCCGACGTGACGTATGCGGCGGCCGGACCGGCCGGCAGCGCCACCAACGTCGGCGGGGACGGGGTCTTCGTGAAGACGACTCCCGTGGCGGCAAGCACGGCCGGGATCATCGGCGGGATCGCAGTGACGGCGCTTGTCGTCGCGCTCGTCGCCTTCCTGGCGTCGGGCCGGCGCGCGAGCAGGCGCGGAGAGCTGGTGCCGGTCACGAGCCTGGTCCAGTCGCCTAGCGGGAGCACGGCGACGCAGTACGAGGAGCGGGAGCGCAAGGCGGCCTGACGGCCGTGGACTGATGGCGCCGCCCTCGCTGTCTGAGGCCTCGGCGCTCTCCGCGACGCCGGGTCGCGCTCTGCGCCCGGCGCTCAGCGCCAGGTCAGCCAGCGCGCCGGGTTCTCGGTCATGAGCCGGCGCAGCTCGGCGACGTCGACGCCGTACTCCGCGAGCTGCATGCGGGTGACCACGTCCTGCGAGAGCAGCACGCGGTCGCGGTAGCCGGCCTCCAGCAACTCCGCGACCCCGGCCACCCGCTGGCGGTCGCTGTGGACGAAGTGCTCGGCCGTGGCGGCGATCTCGCCCCAGCCGAAGAAGTCGTCCGCAAGGAGCGCGAGGACCCAGATGCCCACCGTCAGTCACGGCCTCCTTGCGGAGCCTCGCGGCAATGTCGTCGTCGAGAGTCTCATCAGTACCCCTCGCTGAGACGGTCCCGCGCGGGTGCGCGCAACCGGAGTCTTGTTGTCCCGATAAGGAGGTGAGTGCCCGGGGATGGTGGCACGGAAACGTCGCGCCCGTCCCCCAGTCACGGGCGGCGGGCGCTCCGGCGCGGCGCGGCCGGCAACGGCAAACGGGCCGGGGAGGCGGCTACGCCTCCCCGGCCCGTTTGCGGACCGACTACTGCTGGCTGGCCGTCACGTCACCGGCGGAGGTGGCGGAGGAGTGGGGCTCTCCGGCGGTGCCGGCTCGGCCGGCGGCGGCGTGGGGGCCGCAGCGTCGGCGGGCGGCGTCGTGGGAGGCGCAGGCTCAGCCGGCGGCGGCGTAGGCGGCGCGGCCTGGGCTGGCGGCGGCATCAGCGGCTGCGGCTGCACCGGCTGCCCGAGAGGCGGAGGCGGAGCCATCGGCTGCCCGGGAGGCGGCGCCATCGGCTGACCCATGGGCTGCCCCATCGGTTGCCCGTATCCCGGCGCTACGTTCGCGACCTGCTTGTACTGGTAGTTCCCGAAGCCGAGGACCAGGTACATGATCGCCGAGAACAGCCAAAGCAGGATGCCGAAGCCCGTGCCCTGGCCGAAGTTCTTGGCGACGTCGAGGGCGAGGAGCAGGGACAACACCCAGACGCCGATGAGGAGGATCCAGCCGAGGATGGGGATCCAGCCGAGCAGCACACCGCCCAGCATGACCCAGAACCACCAGATCGGCCGCCCGGCGATCTGCACCCAGATGTACATGTTGTAGAACGGGATGATCGCCGCCCAACCGGGGTGTCCGGCCTTGATGAAGGTCTTCCAGAGTCCGATGACGACTATGACGTAGAAGGCGATCATCAGCAGGAACATGACGGCTGCCCCTGCTCCACCCGCCGAGTAGCTGTAGCTGTAGTTCATGAGCTTCTCCTCCTTGCATTGGCCCAGTCGGGTCGTTCGCGTGAGTCTTCAGCGTTCTGCGTGGATATGATTCATGACTGCGTGTTCCCTACCTGCGGCACGCCTCCTGCACTGCCGTTCTTATCGGGTTCATACGACTCGACCTTGAGTCCGGCGACGGGCCTGCCCTCGGACCGGCGCGAATGCGTATACTCCAGCCACGGGAGCTCGGTGCGGCCCGCGGTCCACGGGGGCGACAGAAGGGAATCGCGGTGAAGTGTGAGTCACGGTGGTGCAAAGCTCGCGGCGTTGTCGGAGTGCCGGCATCTGCGGCTTCTACACGGGAGCTCGCCGGATGAGCCGGCTGCCACAGCGCATCGCCACGGGCGTGTACCAGATCGCCCTGGGCGGCGTGAACGCGTTTCTGATCGACGTTGACGACGACGGGGTGGGGACGGCGGCGCCGGCCGCCGGCGGGGGCACCGCCCCCGGCGGCCTCGTCCTTGTCGACACCGGCGTGGCGCGCAGCGCCGCACGTATCGGCGCGGCCATCCGCGACCTCGGCCGCGCGCGGCGACGTGCGGGCCATCGTGGTGACGCATCTGCACCGCGATCACACGGGCGCGCTCGCCGAGGTGAAGCTCCGCACCGGCGCCGAGGTGTGGATGCACCCGGCCGACGCGGCGCTCGTACGCGAGGGCGTGTTCGCGCGCCCGCTCGAGCCGGGGCCGGGCCTCGTGCGGAGCGCCATCGCGCGGCTCAGCGAGAGGCGGCCGGCGCCCAGTGGCGAGCCCATCGTCGTCGAGCACGAAGTGCACGACGGAGAGACCCTGCCGTTGGCCGGCCTGCGGGCCGTGCACACGCCGGGGCACACGGCCGGTCACCTGGCTCTGTTGCTGCCGCGCGGCGGCGGCGTCCTCTTCGTCGGTGACGCCACCACCAACTTCCTGCGCCTCGGCTGGGGGCCGATCTACGAAGACGTGGGGGAGGGGGAGCGGAGCCTGACCAGACTGGCGGCTCTCGACTTCCAGGTGGCCGCCTTCGCCCACGGCCGCGCGATCCGCGCGCACGCCGGCGAGCGCTTTCGCGCTCGCTGGCCCTCCGCGTGCTGACGCGGCCGTGCAAAGGCCCTCGAGCTAGTCACACCAACCGAAAATCCCTTGCGTTCACGCGGTTCTGGATGCGGGCCAAGGGCGCCAAACCCAGGCTCACCACCTACAAGCGGAGCTACGCTGCGGGTGAGCCCATCGAGGTCTTGTGGGAGAACGCGCCCGCCAATCGCTGGGACTGGCTCGGCGTGTACAAGGCCTCGGCGGCCGACCCCATGGTCGACTCCTACCTGATCTGGCAGTACACGGGCGCCGCCGCCTCGGGCACGATGGCCGGACCTCCCGCGGGCGCACTGGCGCTTGACGACACCGCCTGGGGCGAGCCCTGGCCGCTGCCGTCGGGCAAGTACAAGGTGTTCTATTTGCTGGCCGACGGCTACGAGTCGGTGGCCGGGGCGAGCTTCACGGTGACGATGTGATCGCCGGGAGACGGCGCGACCGGGTCGCGCCGGTCACCGGCCGGACCTTCGTCCTCGACGGCGGGCTGAAAGGTTAGTCCGCCGCGGCGACGAACGCGTCGATCTCCGCGAGGAGCTGGGTCTGGCGCGCGGCGGGCAGCCACGACGCCGTGATCGAGTTGCGCGCCAGTGTGGCGATGTCGTCCCGGTCGAGGTCGAGCGCGCGCTGCACGGCGGCGTAGTTGGCCGCCAGATAGCCGCCGAAGTACGCGGGGTCGTCCGAGTTCACGGTGACGCGTACGCCGGCGTCGAGCAGCCGTTTGAGCGGGTGCTGAGAGAGGTCCGGCGTGACCTTGAGTTCGAGGTTGCTGAGCGGGCACATGGTCAGCGGGGTCTGCTCGCGGGCGAGGCGCTGCTGCAGGGCCGGGTCGTCGATGGCGCGCACGCCGTGGTCGATGCGCGCCACCTTCAGCAGATCGAGGGCCTCGGTGATGTACTCCGCCGGGCCCTCCTCGCCGGCGTGGGCGACCGTGAGGAACCCGGCCTCGCGGGCCACGCGAAAGACGTCCTCGAAGTCGCGTGGTGGATGGCCGACCTCGGCGGAGTCCAGCCCCACGCCGGCGATCACGTGGCGGTAGGGTCTAGCCATCTCCAGCGTGATCATGGCGCTCGCGGGACTCTGGTCGCGCAGAATACACATGATGAGGCGCGAGCTGACGCCGAGCTGCTGCTCGGCGTCCACGAGCGCGCGCCGGATGCCCTCGACGACCACGGCGAACGGCACGCCGCGCGGCGTGTGACTCTGCGGATCGAAGAAGACCTCGACGTGCCGCGCGCCGTCGGCGTGGGCGCGGCGTAGGTACGCCATCGTGAGCTCGTAGAAATCCTGTTCGGTGACGAGCACCTCGACGCCGGCGTAGTAGAGGTTCAGGAAGTCCTGCAGGTCGTTGAAGTGGTAGGCGGCGCGGCACTCCTCGGCGGAGGCGCAGGGCAGCGCAACGCCGTTGCGTTCGCCAAGCTCCAGCAGCATCTCGGGTTCGAGCGTGCCCTCGATGTGCACGTGGAGCTCCGCCTTAGGGATGTCGCGGATGAACGCGTCCATGGTGTGGTCGTCGGGCACGGGTGCCTCCTGCGTCACGGTTGAGGGGCTTCTACCCACCCGCGGTTCCATCGTCACCCGGTGATACGCTGCGAACGATGAAGAGCGGAGGATCACGGGGATGACGGCCGGGAGGAGCCGGTGACGCGGGGCACGGCGCCGCGGAGAACGGCGCTGCTGAGAACGGCGCTGCACCTGAAGGCGCTGGCCCTGGCGCTGGCCCTGGCGGCCGTCGTGCTGCTCGGCGGCTGCGGGTCTGCTGCGACGACGGCCGGCTCGGGCGCGGACGCCTCCGGCGGCGTCGCGGCGACGGGCGCGGCGACGCAGGCGCCGTCGGCGCAGCCGACGGCCGAGCCGTCGCCGGCGAGAACGCCGAAGACGCCCCAGCCCACGCCGTCGGCCACCCCGACCGGCTC
>Ga0209429_10001200_pt1 | contig 16472 bp, 18 predicted proteins | sample BarGraNGADG00212_3_FD_184493 | JGI IMG/M metagenome (GOLD analysis project Ga0209429, IMG submission 184493) | Arctic peat soil microbial communities from Barrow, Alaska - Barrow Graham LP Ref core NGADG0004-212 (SPAdes) (version 2) | ecosystem: Environmental > Terrestrial > Soil > Wetlands >... | reverse complement strand
AAAACTTGCGCGTGAGGCTGAGATATGTTACAGCATGCTCGCCACTGTTACTGATTATGATGTCTGGCATGAAAATGATGTAAATATCGAAACAGTCATTTCCAACGCAAAGAAGAATGAGGACGCAGTGCGCAAGATCATAAAAGAGACTATCCCAAGGATATCACTTGACAGAAATTGCGTATGCTCAAATGCCCTGGCAGGATCAATTGTCACCGCCCCCGATAAGATCCCGGTTGAGACAAAACGGAAATTGAAAGACCTGATAGAGAAATACCTATAATAAATATCAAGGATAATATACCAAACCATGGTAGATGAATAATTTTGAAAAAAGAGGTTTCGGAAAAATCTGATCTTTTTCGGGATGGAAAAGAAGTAATTGCTATTGACCTGGGACGCGACGATATGATGGTATCCCTTACACTTCGCAAGATCATGATATGGTTTGGCAGGCAGGCAGCTGAATCATCAATACGTGAGGTTATTTTTGGAATTTCAAATATTGATCCGTTAGTAAATCTTGAACAGGAAATAATATGTGAGTTCAAGAACATAGCAGAATATGAGAATATGGGGTATGTATTGACATCATATGCGAAAACAAAATCAGATTACAGGGCTATTTTCAATATCCCTTTTTCAAGGAAAATCGCGCTTGCTCATTTCGTTCGTTCTATCGTTCTTAAGCTTCGGGAAAATGATGTGAAGAAAACCCTTCACTGGGATGGAAACCCTGCCAAGATAAGCCTGATATACAATAAATTGAAGAACATTGATGGGTGGGGAATAAAAAGGATCGAATTTAAAGAGAAAGAGGTACCGGTGTTAAAATGAAATCAGAAAAAAAAGAATGTAACGCAACTATTGAATCGATGAACCTTATCGCCGAGCATATAAAAAAAGTAGCATCAAAACTTGATACGGGCTCTGTAACATTGCTTGTGAATGGAATAATGGGTTCACAGAAAATATTCCTTATGGGAGCTGGACGGTCAGGACTTGCATCCAAGGCTTTTGCAATGAGGCTCATGCATCTTGGTTTTAACGTTTTTGTAGTCGGTGAAACAACTACCCCGGCAGTTGGTCCGGAAGACTTTGTTATTGGTGTTTCAGGCTCAGGCGAGACACCTTCAATTGCAAATCTGGGAGGGATCGCAAAAAAGATCGGCTCAAAACTTGCGGTCATAACATCCAATAAGGATTCTGCCCTCGGACATATTTCAGATATAGTCGTCATTATTCCGGGAAGGCCGAAAGAAGATGTCGTGTATGAGGATTATCACGAACGCAGGATGATAGGTTATCCCCAGTTGGCACCTCTTGGTACGATCTTTGAGATATCAGCGCTTGTATTTCTTGATGCCGTGGTCTCGGAATTGATGGTCAGGACGGGAGCAAGCGAGGCAGAATTGAAGAAAAGGCATACGGTATTTGAGTGATCAAATGTTCTCAGAACGTGTAAAAAATATTGATATTTCGGGCATCCGCAAGATGTTCGAAGGTGCAGGTCCTAATTCGATCAACCTGGGGATCGGGCAGCCAGATTTTGATACGCCGCAGCATATCAAGGAGGCAGCTATAAAGGCTATTAACGATGGATTTACCGGGTATACAATGAATCTTGGTTTTCCTGAGTTGCGTCTTGCTCTTTGTAAGAAGTTTGAACAGGAAAATCATTTCAAAGTCTCACCCGAAGAGGTCATTGTTACGTCAGGTGCTTCCGAGGCGCTTCATCTTGCGCTTTCGGCTCTGGTCGATAAAGGGGATGAGGTCTTAATTCCTGATCCTGGTTTTGTTTCATATCTTGCCCTCACAAAGATGGCTGGGGCAACGCCAGTGAATGTTCCTCTTGGTGAAAAATTAACTATGACACCTGAGGCCGTAAATGAAGCTATCACTCCACGAACTTGCGCGATTATTGTGAATTCACCATCAAATCCCACAGGCACAGTGCAAACGAGGCAGGAAATAAAAGCGTTAGCCCAGATCGCACATGATAATGATATTACGATAATCTCTGATGAAGTGTATGAGCATTTCATTTATGAAGGCGAGCATGTCAGCCCGGCGCAATTCACAGACAATGTGATAACGATAAACGCCGTTTCAAAGACATATGCCATGACCGGATGGCGCATTGGCTATGCAGCAGCGCGAAAGGATTATGTTGAGCAGATGCTCAAGATTCACCAATATATCCAGGCGTGCGCAAATTCAATCGCCCAGAAAGCGGCGCAAGCAGCCTTGGAAGGATCGCAGGATTGTGTAAGCCAGATGCGCGAGAGTTTCAGAAAGAGGAGAGATCTACTGATGGAAGGCTTTAGGGATATAGGTGTCAAATGTGTAAAGCCTCAAGGAGCGTTCTATGCTTTCCCTGAAGTTGAAGATGAGGAAGCAGCGCAGAAATTGCTGAAAAATGGGGTCATTGTTGTTCCAGGCACGGCTTTTGGTGAGAACGGGAGGGGACATATCAGGATATCTTATTCGACTTCAGAAGAGAATTTGAAGAGGGCGATTATGGTGATGAGGAAGGTGCTGTAGAGTTTTTCTAAGCCAGCAACATTCATTATTAATGAATATGAATATAGGATTTGAATGGATAAGAAGTTAAACTAAATATATAAACAAAATCCAATTATCATTATCAATAAAGATATATACTTCTAGATATAATAAGAATTAGGAAGAGTTTGAATTTCATGGAACTTACACCAATACAAAAAGAAATATTAACAGCATTAATTAATTTATATCGAACAAGAAAACACGCGATCAAAGGGGAAGATATTGCCCAGGTCATAGAGAGAAATCCAGGGACTGTTAGGAACCAGATGCAATCGTTAAAAGCCCTTGGATTAGTAGAGGGTGTGCCCGGGCCAAAAGGCGGATACAAAGCTACAGGTTCAACATATCGTGCCCTGAGCTTATCAGATATGGATAAAGAGATGAACGTTCCTCTAAAAAGGAATGATGAAATAATAGAAAACGCCACTGTAGCAGAGATAAGTTTTACCACCGTAAGACATCCTGATCTTTGCAATGCAACTGTTCATGTCATTGGAGATATAAGAAAATTCGAAGTCGGAGACAGCCTTATGATAGGGCCAACTCCGGTAAATCATTTAGTGATAAGGGGTTCCGTGATCGGAAGGGATGATACCCAAAATACAATATTATTTGTAATACAGGAAATGGTCTCCCTTCCCAAAAAACCAGTCAGGAATTATATCAATGAAAATCCCATATTGATCCCGGCTACAGCCACGATCCAGGAAGCTTCAAGGATCCTTGTTACTAATAACATTCACGGAGCACCCGTGAAAGACAAAGATGGTATCGTAGGAATAGTAACCCTGACAGATATCGGTAAAACGCTTGCAGAAGGGAAAACAAGCCTTAAGATTAAAGAAATCATGACAAGGGATATTATCTCAATTGATGGCGACATGCCACTTTACGAGGTTGTAAGGGTATTTAATAAAGAAAAGGTTGGAAGGTTGATGATAAAAGTTAACGGGGAACTTGTTGGGCTTATATCAAAAACTGACATACTAGCCAAACTGGCAATATATTGAAGGTAATTAAGTTCATTGCCCAACATTTGTCATTCCATTCTCATCATCTTTTTTAAGTCTTTTTGTGATCTCGACAAGAGGATGTTTAGCATAGTCAAGTATCCTGACATCCGACATCGTATGAAGCCCTGATAATCTAGCGGTCTTTTCCATGCCAAGATGGATCTCATCGCTGATTGGTATGACATAAGCATCCATGCTTTTAATACCTAATTTCCTGGCAGCAATTACCCTGTGATGACCATCCACAAGAATTAATCGATTGCTTTTTCTTATTACCACTATTGGTTCAGTCAAGCCTTTTTTCAATTCATATATCCTTCCATCGAGCTCATCCGCATAGACCTTGGGCTGTGTGGGAACGAGTTCATCAATATTTACAGTCTCCCTGATCACATCGACATGGATATTATGTATGGTTTCAAGTGTTTTTTTAAGTGTCCAGACTTTTTGTGGGCTTGTTCTCTCAATATGGGATCTAATAACATCAGAATTTGTAATAATACCCCTCAGATGCCCATTATTATCTACAACTGGCAATTTTGTTTTGCCTGACCTGAATATGACACGCGCCACATCACTCATATCCATTTCATTATCTGCCACTAACACATCCCTGCTCATCACATGGGAGATCTTTTCATCCAGGGCTTTTTCAAGCAAACCTGACGCTGATACGTATCCTGTAACCTTTCCGTATTCAACAACAGGAAAACCATCATGTCCGGTCTTTTTAATAAGTTCTATGACATCCTTGACAGTATTTTCCGGGGACACCGTATCTACTTCCTGTGTCATGTAATTTTTAACTTTGGGGTGGTCTGTCATGGTAGCTTTCATAATCACATGGTTTTTCCCCTTTTTATAAATTCACATACTAATCTTTATTACCTATTGGATCAACCTTTAAAGGGTGACTCACACGAACGACATGAATGTGCTTCTTGATAAGGGAAAGCATAAAGAAACGCTTGAAGATGCCATGTATTACCTTGACCAGGGTGGGTCATGGTATGGATATTCACCTCCCACCCTTGAGGGTTAACAGTGGTATTGCTTTTTGGCACTGGTGGAACACCCTTAAGTTCAAGCGGCAGTGACAGTCTTTCTGGAATAAAGCGTATCCATGAGCTTGGTCTTGGGTGCATGGAGCTTGAATTCGTCCGCGGCGTAAAGATGAAAGAAGAGACTGCACGAAAGGTAAGCGTCCTTTCAAAGGAACTTGGTATAATGTTGAGCGTGCATGCCCCGTATTACATAAATCTAAACGGTGAAGGTGAAACCCGTCTCAAAAGCAGGGAACAAATACTTAATTCTGCGCGGATAGGGAGTATTTGCGGGGCAAGTTGCGTGGTAGTCCATGCGGGTTTTATTCAGAAAGATACGCGTGACGATGCATATGAAAAAATAAAAAAAGAGCTTATCCGGATCCGTGAACAAATGAATAGTGAGGGATTGAGTATAGCACTTCGTACAGAAACTATGGGGCGGATCTCACAGTTTGGAACCCTTGATGAAGTTATTGCTATTACAGAGGTTGATGGCGTTTTACCATGTATTGATTTTTCGCACCTTCATGCTATTTATGGAAAAAACAATTCCCCGGAGGAATTTGACCAAATTCTTAGCAGCATTGAGAATAAGCTTGGGCGTGAAGGACTTAACGATATGCATATACATGTTTCAGGAATAGAATATTCCCAGAAGGGAGAAAAAAGACATCTTGAATTGGAGAAATCTGATTTTAATTTTCGGGAACTGACCCGGGCTTTTTCGGATTTTGATATTCAGGGGACTGTAATTTGTGAGAGCCCCAATCTTGAAGTTGATGCAATGACGTTAAAAAAGGAGTATGAAAGATCCAAAAACACAACTCTTATCACCAATAAATCCCTCATAAACACCTGAATACAGGAGAAAACAAATGCCTAAAATAACCATCATCGGCGCCGGCGCGGTTGGCGCAACAGCAGCGCAAAGAATAGCGGAAAAAGAACTTGGCGACGTTGTCCTTACAGATATAGTTGAGGGGCTGCCCCAGGGAAAAGCCCTTGATCTTATGGAATCCGGTCCTCTTTTTGGTTATGATTCAAAGGTCACAGGAACGAATGATTATAAGGATATTGAAGGTTCGGATGTTGTTGTCATCACGGCAGGGATTGCAAGAAAACCCGGAATGACAAGAGAAGATCTCCTAAAAATAAATACAAAGATAATAACCGATGTTTCAAATAACATAAAACGCTATGCGCCCAGTTCAGTTGTCATCACTGTCACGAACCCTCTTGACATAATGACATATGTGACCCTAAAAACTACAGGTTTTAAACCAGGACGTGTTTTTGGCATGAGCGGAGTCCTTGATTCAGGAAGGTTTGCCACATTCATCGCAATGGAACTTGGCTGCTCTGCCCGGGATATAAATGCGATGGTGCTTGGAGGTCACGGGGATACGATGGTACCTCTGCCAAGGTTCACAACAGTGTCGGGTGTCCCGATCACTGAGCTTATGTCACAATCCACTATCGATCGCCTTGTTGAGAGGACAATAAACGGGGGCGTAGAAATAGTTAATTTATTGAAAACCGGAAGCGCATTTTATGCCCCATCGGCTGCGGTGACCAACATGGTCGAAGCAGTTGTAAAGGACACAAAACGTATCCTCCCGGTTTGTGCCTATTTGAACGGAGAATATGGCAAGAAGGATATTTACCTTGGCGTTCCCGTCAAACTTGGAAAGGGCGGCGTAGAGGAAATCGTGGAACTAAAATTGACCAAAGAGGAAGAAAAAGCTCTTGGGGGATCTGCGCAGGCTGTAAAGTCAGGAATAGCTTCACTTAATATTTCTGGTTAATGGAGTAATTTACTCAAGAATTTGTACGGCATTAGATTTCTTGTGCTGCGTGATGTCTGTAATTGCAGTACGGACCTCAGGTGTTCCCTCTCCGGTCTCCATTTTAATACTATTTAGTCGAGCAAATAGGATGGTACCAACCTTTCGTCTTAGATTTAGCTCGCAACTTTGCTCATCCCAACTATTCAATGCACTTGATATGTGGCGATCCCACAATTCAAGATCTTCTGGCATCACAAAGCTCCTGAATTCACGTTTCATCAGTTCCTGGCGTGCAAGTCCAAGAAGCACACCCCCTGTGAGGTTCACCTCACGGATCAAACCATTATAAGTGAAAGTAAAGTATCCGACGGGGGCAAAATCATAAAGTTCAATGTACCTGTTCTTGATCTCTTCTATATCTTCAAGGTACTGCTTTATCCGAAGTAGTGACTTCACTCTTGCATATAATTCAATCCAATCTATAGGCTTGCTTAAGAAATCATCGGCCCCAGCCTCGATCGCTTTTACTCGGTCATCCCTTTCATTCAGGCAGGTCACCATTACAATAGGTATGTTCATGGTCATCTGATTGCTCTTAAGCTGTCTACAAACCTCGTAACCGTCTATTTCCGGCATAATCACATCAAGAAGTATCAAGTCAGGAGAAGTATCTTTTGCTTTTGTAAATGCCTCTTTCCCATTTGCTGCAGTCTCGACGTCATACTTTTTTGACAGAAGTCCCTTGAGAAGTTCAACATTAAAGGGTTCATCATCCACAACAAGAATTTTTTTCATTTCAATTTTTCCTTCCAGATGTCATTAATTAGAGGTGTTTCTATAGTCATTATTGTAATTATCATACATATAGTTTGTTTATTTCTTGGAGAATATTGAGCCGTTTGCGATAAAATATTCCGGAATTTTACGAAAAAGATATAAGTACACTGCATGAATACACGAACATATTTATTGAGGTCATCCAGGTGAATCTTAACATACAACCCATAGGCGTAATAAAAACATCCGATTCAGGATTGGCTGATGTTTTAATATACTCTGATTTTGAGAATGTCCTTGGTGACATGATGGTTGAAAAAGGGACAAAAATGCTGATCGTTCATAAGAACATGGAATCCTCTGACCCCCATCAAGTGCAGGTGTCTGCTGCTGAATTGGTCCACCGTAAAGGCAACCTTTTGATTGTTAAGGGCATTAATGCAGATAATGATTCAGTGATCGATGTCAGGTTGTCTAATTAATTTGAGGAAAATTTATGGGAGTTGACCTCGGGGACATTTTTGAGAAAAAAGAGATCGAGTTCTCTGACCTGAAGGGTAAAATCATCGCAATTGACGCATTTAATACTCTTTATCAGTTCCTGAGCATAATCCGCCAGCGCGACGGTACACCGCTTAAGGATACGCACGGTGAGGTCACATCCCATCTTTCAGGTTTCCTGTACAGGACGACTAATCTCATAGAAGAGGGCATAAAGCCAATATTCGTTTTTGACGGGACGCCCCCGATCTTAAAGAATAACACTATCGAGAAGCGCAAGAAAATACGTATCGAAGCGCAGGAAAAATATGTTGAAGCAAAAGCAAAAGGTGATGATGAGGCAGCATTCAAATATGCTCAGGCGTCTAGCCGACTAAAAGGCAACATGGTAGATGATGCAAAGCTCCTGCTTGGATTTATGGGCATTCCCGTTGTCCAGGCGCCCTCAGAAGGGGAAGCTCAGGCCGCCTTCATGGCGCAAAATAAAAGCTCATATGCGGCAGGATCGCAGGATTATGACGCGCTATTGTTCGGGGCGCCATATGTTGTTAGGAATCTTGCGGTAACAGGAAAAAGAAAGCTTGCAGGCAAAGGAATCTTCGTTGAAGTCAAGCCTGAGTTTATCGAGCTTGAAAAAGGGCTTGATGCACTTGGGATCTCGCAGGAACAACTGGTAGATATTGCTCTTCTTGTTGGCACTGATTATAATGAAGGAATAAAAGGCATCGGTCCGAAAAAGGCACTGAAACTTATAAAAAAACACGAGGGCATAGAAGAAGTACTTCGTGAGTTGAATTCCCAGATCAAGAACTTCCAGGAAATAAAGGATCTATTCCTTCATCCTGATGTCACCCCAGATTATGAGGTAAAGTGGAAAAAAGCTGATGGAAAGGCGATAACGAAGTTCCTTTGCGCAGAACATGATTTCTCAGAAGCTCGTGTATCAAAGGCCGTTGAACGGTTGCTTGAGGCGTCGGATGAGGGGCAAAAGACGCTGGATAAGTGGTTTTAGATTACTTCTTCTCCCATTTCTCAAGATATAATACTTCAGACAGCGTTTTTCCTCTCTTTATTTCATCCCGTATCCGCCGTTCGTTCTTCTCAACTTCAAAAGCCCGCCGTGCGATCTCATAAGCACGCTCCTGAGGTATTACCACAACACCATTGTCATCCCCGACTATGAAATCCCCTGGATTTACGGTCTGCCCACCGCATTGTATCTGGGCGTTTATCTCACCAAAACCTTTTGGCTCACCTGCATTCGGGACGATCGATGTTGCAAAAACAGGGAAATTAATTTTCCGGATATCATCAACATCTCTCACCGCACCGTCTATTACAACGCCTGCAATCCCTTTATTGATACAGCTCAAAGTCGCAAGTTCCCCCCATGGAGCTACATGAGGGCTGCCATTGTAAATAACGATCACATCTCCGGAGACGGCGACATCGATTGCCTCTACGGTCTTTGCCCAATCCCCTTCAAAAGTTTGCACAGTGACCGCCTTACCCACGGTTTTTATCCCAATGCATATCGAATGGATGTTTTTCATTGCGCCTTTCCTGTGCATGGCATCCGATATATTGGGCGTGGATACATGTTTTAACAGTTCGATGGTTTTCTCATCCATTGATTTTTCAGGATCCGGGGATAATTCAGGATTATCGATACTTTCTCGAATGGCTTTTGCCGAGGCTGTAACGTTAGACGAGCGAACGATATTTCCCCCAACAATAACCACACTTGCCCCGGACAACACTGCATAAGCTGCGCTTTGTGCATCAAGACCACCGGCAACAGCTATCGGCACATTTAACTTAAGCGATTTCAGGATCCACAGCGGATCTTCACCCATCATCTGCTGGTCAATTCCTGCATGAATATTAATATAATCAATCCCCAGTTCTGCAAGTTCTTTTGCTCTTTTTGCGGGAGCGTGAGCAGAAATCAGGTCTGCCATTATTTTTACCCCATATTTGCGGGATGACCTTATGGCCTCATTAATTGCTGAGTTATCGGCACTTCCTAGAATTATAACAATATCCGCACCAGCTTTGGCGGCCATTTCCACTTCCATGGCACCCGTGTCCACAGTTTTCATATCCGCAAGGATGATATGGCCAGGAAAAGCTGCTTTTAGCTTTCTCACAGCGTCCATCCCCTCACTTTTTATAAGTGGGGTTCCTGCCTCGATCCAGTCCGCTCCGCCTTCTATAGCTTCTTTTGCTATCTGTATTGCCCGTTCTGTTTCCAGAACATCAAGAGCTACCTGGAGTATTGGTTTAATAAAATCACCTTTACATCTTTCATAACCGGTCATTATTAATATTCAGGGATTTCTATGTATCTTCCCTTTTGAATAACTACTTCCATTCAGTTTACCTCTTTTTGATTTATTTCATATCCATAAATGGTTTGTAATCAATAAAAAATTATGCATAGATGAATCTGACTTATGTTTTTCGGCGCGCGCCTTCGGCTTTGGGGCTGACGCACGCAAAGCCTCAGAGCTTCGCTGTTTGCTGTGTTAGTGGTAACGAACGAGTTGTAAGGAATAAAGTGGAAAGTGGTTACAAAATCCTCAGGAGGCGAAAGCTGAGGTGGAAACAGCGGGCGGCCTGGCCAAGTAAGTCGCGATGCGCTGACCGGCAGTCCCTGGTGCTGCTGCCCCCGCTGCCGCCACGAACGACGCGGTAGGAGCCATCTCCACTTTCCCATGCATTAGTCAGTGGGTGCGCCGTTATCGTCACTATACCAACTATCCTGCGCCCATTCCAAGACACTTCCATCAGCACCATTAATTATAAGTTTTTACTAATCCTTTAAGAATGATTAGCGTTTGTTAAGTATAATTTATCCAATACTTCACAGGAGAAATCCATATAATCTCTATTGAAAACCTATCAAAAACGTTCGGCACTAATGTTGTCCTTAGAAATATCAATCTTAAGATAGAAAATGGTGAATTCCTCACAATATTCGGGCCAAACGGAGCAGGAAAAACCACCCTCATAAAGATACTGGCAACACTTGTCACCCCCACATACGGAAAGGTCACGATAGATGGTTTTGACATCAAAGAGAATCCTATTGATATCAGGAAGAAAATTGGCGTCATCTCGCATGATACCTATCTTTACCATGAATTGACAGCAGCCGAGAATCTCAGGTTCTTCGGACGAATGTATGATACGCAAAAGCTCGAACCACGTATTGATGATATGTTAAAGCAGGTAGGTTTGACTTACAGGAAAAACGACCGTGTGAGAACTTTTTCCCGCGGGATGAAGCAGCGCCTGTCAATCGCAAGAGCCCTGATACATGATCCACCTATTCTTTTCCTTGATGAACCCTATACGGGATTGGACCAGCATGCGATCGCAACATTTGACCGGATACTCGGAAGTACAAATGCGCAGGACAAGACGCGAATTCTTATTTCCCATGATATCGAACACGGGATTTCATTATGCGATCGGGCGATAATCCTCACAGGCGGGAAAATTGCGCATGAGATGAACGAAAATGAGATAAATGACCTGATGCAGTGCAGGGCAATATATGATAAACACGTGGAGGAGCAAAAATGAAGTTCCTTGAGATCGCAAAAAAGGATCTTCTGGCAGAATTCCGTACAAAACAAATGCTTAACTCCATGGTCATATTTGCTCTTCTTGTGATCGTGATCTTTAGTTTTGCATTCGGAAATGAAGCGACAATATATATTCCAAACCTCAAGAAGAAAATCATAGATATACTTGCGCCGGGTATGCTCTGGATAGCTTTTACTTTTGCAGGGATGCTTGGCCTGTCAAGATCATTTGCCGGGGAAAAGGAAGAAGGATGCCTTGATGGATTAAAACTTTGCCCTGTTGAGAGGAGCGACATCTATAACGGGAAAGTCCTGTCCAATGCAGTGCTTATGTTCCTGATGGAAATTGCCACTTTGCCTATTTTTATTGTGCTTTTCAGCTATGATATTAAGAATCTGCCCGGTCTTATCATAGTAATAATACTGGGGACTTTCGGTTTCATCTTCGTGGGAACACTTCTCTCGGCGCTCACCGTAAATACCAGGACGCGTGAAATACTTCTTCCTGTGATCTTATTTCCGGTTCTTATCCCTGTGATCCTGTCCGCAGTAACCGCAACGGCGGCAATGCTTGCAAATGGTGATCTTTCGGATATTTCAGGTGAGCTACAGATACTTGTGGTGTATGATATCATTTTTTTTGTAGTTGCACAAATGGTGTTTGAATATACAATAGAAGATTGAATCAGAACGATAGAACGCGGATTTCTCGGATAACGCGGATCTACACGGATAACAACATTTCGTCATCCTTTGATGAAGAGGATTTATATATGTCTAGTTACATTTAAATAATGTATGACAACTAATGCAGTACAAATAAGAATGCCATCTGTATTACTGAAAAACATAGAAGACCTTGTTAAGCAGGGATTTTATAAAAACAAAAGCGAAGCGATTATTGATGCTGTCCGTCATTTTGTGGGTTTTGGGCAGACAAAAAGTGATATAGCGATATTCATAAAAGAAGAGCTGCATGGAAGAAAAATAAAGCGGGATTATTCAAAAAAAGATTTAGATGCTATATGGGAAAAAGTAAGACTCGAACATGATTGGAAAGAACGCTTCGGAACTGATGCCGATAGCGTTATGAAAGAACTCAGGAGAAGGAAATGATATTCATAGACACGGATATCTTTGTGATCGAAAAGCTATTCTAAAAAGATGAAAGATACATCGTCACAAATGAGTTTATAAACAGCGGTCTAAAGGATAAATGCACTTCAATTTTCAACCTGTTTGAACTTCTAGGCGTTGTATCTTTTAATATGAGTACAACCGATTTGAAAAAACTGCTCAAAGGATTTTCTGAAGTTTATAATATAAAGATACTTTTTCCCGAAACTTCATACGCATCGCCAGATGACTTCATAGAGCAGTTATTCGATAATGTTTTTGAAAAAATAACCATGAAGATGAGTTTTTCTGATGCTCTGATATTGAGCGTTGCAGAAGAACACTCCTGCTCTAAATTTGTGACATGGAATGTAAAACAATTTGAAGGTGGGACAGATATTCCTGTGAAGACTCCAGAAGAGATGATGAAATCATAGATTGAGAGAATCGAGAGACTGAAAGGATGGACAAACAGGCTCTGTTCCTTTCAATTCGCTTTACATAATACTTTCCCGTGATTATCAATCTCCCCTTTCCAGATACGTGTGCTGGATATTGGTAAACCGTCATCAGCAAGAACACAATCAACAAGCACAATTTTTAACTGTTTTAAGTTCTTTTCACTGCGTATCTTGTTGATCTTAAGTCCGGATGGGTGAGTTTCCGGAGATACAACGAGATAATCGAAATTTTCCCTTACAGTCGGACCGTATGGGTCGTCAAGCTTTACAATTGTTGGGATTATCCCAAGAGTCTTGATAAATCTCATGACATCATTTAAACGCGTGTGATAATCGTCCACTTCATGATCCTTTTTCCGTGTCATTTCATCAGATGTCAGCCCGATTAGCAGTTCACCACCACGGCATAATTCTACTGCTTTCTTCAGCAGGGCAATATGTCCGTCATGCAAAGGATTAAAAGTCCCTCCAACGGCTACTCGTGACATATAGTCCTGATTGGATAATTAAACGATAAGAGTATCTTTTAATATCTCTTATGTGATTTTAGGGGTCAATGACACAAGAGACAATACACTGGGCAGATGTTATAGCGCAAAACGTACTTTCGCGTGGAAACAAACATACTGTGGCATCGGGAATTACTCCTTCCGGCCCGATACACATAGGGAACATGAGAGAAGTGGTAACTGCGGATGCGGTATATAAAGCGCTTGTGGATAAGGGCGCAGATGTGCGTCTTATTTATATCGCGGATACATTAGATCCTCTTCGTAAAGTATATCCCTTCCTTTCAAAGGATTACGAAGCCCATGTTGGAAAACCACTCTCCGATATCCCATGTCCATGTGGGGGCCACAAGAGCTATGCTGAGCATTTCCTTCTTCCCTTTATCGAGGCGCTGCATACTCTTTCTATTAAACCTGTTGTTTACAGAGCAGATGTCCTTTATAAAGAGGGAAAATATGTTGAAGCCATCAAGAAAGCGCTTACTAGCAGGGAGAAAATAGCAAAAATAATGGCAGAAGTGGCAGGACGCGACATTGAATCCGATTGGAGTCCATTCAATACGATATGTAAAGAATGCGGTCGACTTAGTACAACAAAAGTAACGGGTTTCGATATAGAAAATGAAACGATAGATTATGTCTGCAAATGCGGTTCTACTGACACTGTATCCATGACAGGGGGCGGAAAACTCAATTGGCGTGTTGACTGGCCTGCGCGTTGGCCGATTTTCGGGACGACTGTTGAACCTTTCGGAAAGGATCATGCGACAGCAGGCGGCTCATATGATACCGGAAAAAGGATCGCACGTGAGATATATGCTTATGAGCCCCCCCACCCGATCGTTTATGAGTGGATAATGCTAAAAGGCAAAGGTGCTATGCATTCATCCACCGGTCTTGCAATATCCATTAACGATATGCTTGAGATCGTGCCGCCAGAAGTCCTGCGCTACCTTATCCTCAGGCAAAAACCTGAGAAACATATTGAATTTGACCCCGGGCTTGCTTTCCTTAATCTTATTGACGAGTATGACCAGGTGGAAGGGGATCAGAGGGCACACCAGCTTTCACGAACGGAAGGGACTATACCTTCAAAGATCCCATTCAGGCACATGGTCACAGCTGTGCAAATAGTGGATAATAGGGGTTTTGATTATCTTCTCACTGTTCTTGGACGTACTGGTTATGATACATCCGATAAAGAGGCGATAAGGCAAAGAGCCAATAATGCAAGGAACTGGCTTGCTAAATATGCCCCATTGTTCGTGAAGTTCAAAGTCCAGGACACGATTCCACCACAGGTAAAAAGTTTCACGAAAGAGCAAAAACATGCACTCACAATCCTTGCCGATCAAATGGAGCACGGTGTTTCAGGCCAGGAGATCCATGATAATCTGTACAAGATCGCCGAAGAAACAGGCCTTGATGGAAAACAGGTTTTTGAGGCTGTCTATCTTGCTCTCCTTGGTTTGAAGTCCGGGCCGCGGGCAGGGCATTTCCTGGCATCCCTGGATAAGGATTTCGTGGTAAAAAGGTTTAAGGAAGCAAGTTCATAAAAAAATTAGAATTATAATTATCATAAGTCCCATTCGCATATTTACGAACAATAGTATTAAGTACTTTGCTTACTAAGGTATTATTATCAGGATAGAAAGAATTATTAATAAAAATGATGGTGTAATATTATGATTTCTGCAAGATCACATTCGGGTTTAATTAAGTGGGCAATGGCAATATTTATTATCTCATGGCTAATTACTGTGTCTGCAGCATTTGATTTAACTCAACTACAATGGGGTACGGGAACATCGGGAACTTTAAAAAGCGATGAAGTTATCTCATATAATGGATATTCTGTGAAAGTCGTAGACTTCAATAAACCTGTGGAATCTGATTCCATGAACAGGCCCATTGAACCTGTAGAAGCTTTTGTGGGATTAGATATTTTAAAAAATGGCACATTGATAAACAAGACCATGCTTGGACGTGGTGAATCCTACACCTCAACGGATGGGGAATTAAAAGTGACAGCAATTGATTTTCCTGCAAGTCTAGGCAAAGAATGGCTTTATGAAAGCTACAAACCCTGGGTTAAATTAGAATTACGTCCGGCAGGAAAACCTCGTTTTGACCTGTCAGTAAATATGGGTGATGAATATATATCGGCACAGAATACAGAGATCGCTGTAAATGTCATAGTGAGTAATCCGGGAACCGCAGATATGCTAAATGTTGATTTGGAGGTAGGCACGGACCTTCCTCTACTCAGGGGCAAATTGAAGTTCTATTATGACAAAATACTAAAAGGGTCACAGGTTTCAGAAACAATAACATTCTCAACCCCTATAATAAAGGAACTTACGAAATATAATATATCTACAAATGTCAGTGGATCTGATATTAAAGGTATTTCATATAACGGATTCCATTTGAATACTACCCTCATTGTCCCACCTCCTCAGCAGATACCAATATTAAAGAAATCTTCAAACGCCAAAATATATTTGAAAGACTATAATATGGTTTCACTTTCATTCAAGAACACCCTTAATTACGAGCTAAAGAATGTAAGCATCACAGACACTCTTCCAAAAGGTTTCAAACAAATAAGTAATAACTCATTGAAATGGTTAGTGAATGTTCCAGCCAATGGAGAATGGTCTTCACGGTACATAGTGAAACCCATTGAAGCGGATAAAGATGGAATAATATTCCCGGCAGCAAAAGCAGAGTTTGAGCTCCAGAATGAATATTACATGGTCCAGTCCAACAAGCCTGAAACAATAGTCTATGGGCCAAGGATCGAATTGAATAAACAAACAGATGTATCAGAGATCACTTCGGGAGATACCGTGACTGTGACAATTACTGCCGTGAATAAAGGCAGCACTCCTTCAAAGGTAAACATTACAGATACAGTGCCTGGTGATGTGACACTTTTAAGCGGGAGCACAATGCTGGAGGAATATCTGGAGGCAAATAAGGAAGTAAAGTTAAGTTATACAATCAGATCAAGTTCTGAAATCCCATTCAAGCTTCCTGCAGCGGAAGCAGATTATTTTGAGCTTGGTGACAGGGGCGCAAAAATCAACACAAAAAGC
>Ga0209429_10001199_pt1 | contig 16496 bp, 1 predicted proteins | sample BarGraNGADG00212_3_FD_184493 | JGI IMG/M metagenome (GOLD analysis project Ga0209429, IMG submission 184493) | Arctic peat soil microbial communities from Barrow, Alaska - Barrow Graham LP Ref core NGADG0004-212 (SPAdes) (version 2) | ecosystem: Environmental > Terrestrial > Soil > Wetlands >... | reverse complement strand
TGCACCAGCCACTGTAATAAATGGTCCGGCAATGTTTGAAGAATATTGCCACTGGTAACTGTATGCACCAGGACCTCCTGTAGCGATAACAGTTTCAGAAAGCTGGGCAGGATTCTGGCCACCGCAAAGTATCTGGTTGGATCCAACCGATCCCGGGGTTAATATTGCCGGCTGTGTAATATTTATGCTTGCCTGAATGGTGCAGCCATGACTATCTGTAACCTGGGCGGTTATAGAACCTGTTCCTGCACCCGTGAATAACTGTGAATTGAATCCCTGTGCCGGGATAACTGCTCCTGTAGTGTTCGATAGAATTGTAAAGGTGTACGGCATTGTTCCTCCGGCTGCAAAGAACGACCCTGATCCGTATGTGTCTCCGTTACAGTTAAGTATTATGTTCCCCGTTGAGGTCATTGCAAGAGCTGCCGGCTCACTTATCATCAGGTTGGGATATAAAGTAATATAACATCCGGGGTGGGCAGCATCATGCATCCTTACATTATACGTACCGGCAATGAGGCCTGTAAAGTTAGTTGAGCTTTGCCAGGTTGTTCCTCCGTTTGCAGAGTACTCATATGTTCCGTAACCACCTGAAGGTGAAGATATTGTTATTGTTCCGTCAGCAGCCCCTGTGCATGTGATATCAGTCTTTGAAACGGTTGCAGACAGGAATCCGGGCTGTGTAATGAGAAATGAGCTGTTCAGTACTTTCATGCAGCCTGTATGTGCAGCATCGCGCATCAGAATATAATATGATCCCATCATCAGGTCTGTAAAGCTGCCTGAAGCCTGCCATGATCCTCCACCGTTTATGCTGTATTCATAGGTCCCGTATCCCCCCGAAGGAGAAGAAATATTAATTGATCCGTCGCTTCCTCCGAAACAGGTCACGTTTATGCCTGAAACCGTAGCATCCAGCTCTGCAGGCTGTGTGATGGGAAGCGAAGGATCCAGGATTATGATACATGAAAGACTCGAAGCATCCCTTATCCTTACATCGTAATTACCCGGTGCAAGGTTATTGAATGTCCCTGAACCCTGCCATGATGTTCCTCCGTCCACACTGTAAAGGTATGAACCGGACCCTCCCGATGGTGCCGAAATAGTTATGATCCCGTCATTTGTCCCTGAACAGGTGACCATAGCAGGTGAAACTGTGGCATTGAGCGCTGCTGGTTCTGTAATGATGACCGATGAATTGAGAATGATCACACACCCTGTATGCGCCGCATCGCGTATCCATACATCATAACCGGCCGGTGCAAGACCGGTAAATGTCCCTGATGTCAGCCATGGTCCGGCGGCACCATGGATGCTGTACTCATACGTGCCGTAACCGCCTGTTGGAACAGTTATGGTTATCTTTCCATCGTTAGCTGCGTTGCACGTTATATCATTTTTTGTAACTGTTGCGCCAAGGATACCAGGCTGGGTTATCGTCAGAGAGCTGTTAATTACTTTTACGCATCCTGTATTAGCGCGATCGCGTATCTGAACATTGTAAAATCCCGGTGCTAGCGCTGTGAAGTCGCCCGTGGCCTTCCATGTTGTGCCTCCGTCGATGCTGTAATCATATGTCCCGTATCCGCCAAGAGGATTTATTATTGTAATGGTCCCGTCACTGGCACCATTGCAGGTTACATTAGTGCTTGTTGCGGTTGCGCTAAGAACTACAGGCTGGGTGATTGTTACCGGAGCCAGTATAATGACACAGGCTGTGTTGGCTGCATCCCTGATCCTTATATCATAAGTGTTCGGTGCCAGGTTGGTAAAGGTCCCCATTGGCTGCCATGAAGCGCCGCCGTTAGCCGAGTAACCGTATGTGCCGTAGCCTCCCAGTGGATTAGTTACAGTGATAGTCCCGTCATTGGCACTGTTGCAAGTCACATTGGTGCTCGTTACAGACGCACTCAGTATGGCTGGCTCGGTGATAACAACCGGCGTAAGAGCTACCGAGCATGCAGGATGTGCCTTATCCCTGATCTGTATATTGTATGTTGCCGGGGCAAGACCTGTGAACTGGCCTGTGGCCTGCCACGAGGTTCCGTCCTTAGAGTATTCAAACGTCCCGTATCCTCCTGTTGGCGACGTTATGCTTATTGTACCGTTACCGGCTCCCTTACATGTAACATTGACTGAGAAAACAGATGCACCAAGTGCTGACGGTTCTGTTATTATCAGTGACCCGTTGAGCGTTATAACACACGCGGTATTTACTGCATCCCTGATCTGAACATCATAGGTGCCTGGGGCCAGGCCAGGGAATGTTCCTGATAGCTTCCATGAACCTGCGGCGCCGCCATTGATGCTGTATTCATAACTTCCTGAGCCTCCGAGCGGATTTGTAATATTTATTATACCGTCATTTGCGCCGTTGCATGTCACCATAGTTGTAGTAACAGCTGCGCTGAGCATTGCCGGCTGGGTAATATTCAGTGCGTTGTTCAGTATTTTTACGCAATTGATATGATCTGCATCGCGCATGCGGACATTATAGCTTCCCGGTACAAGAGCGGTGAAAACGCCTGAGCTCTGCCATGAACCTCCTCCGTTGATGCTATACTCGTAATTGCCGTAGCCGCCCGTGGGCAAGGTTATTGTTATTGATCCGTCCCCTCCGCCTGCACAGGTAACGTTAATGCTTGTTACCGTCGCATTCAGAACAGCCTGCTGGGTGATGGTAATATTGCCCACTACTGCCACGCATGCCGGGTTGGCCACATCGCGCATCTGAACAGTGTAAGTAGCGGGAGCCACGTTAGTAAAGAGACCCGAGCCGAACCAGTTTGTGCCATTGATAGTGTACTGGTAGCTGCCGTAGCCGCCTGCCGCCCCTGTGACAGTTATCGTACCGTCACCGGCGCCGTTGCAGGTTACGTTGGTGCCCGCTGCCGTTGCACTCAGAGCTGCCGGTTCACTTATCACCAGACCTGCGCTCAGAACTGCAGTACAACCTGTGTGAGCCGCATCGCGTATCCATACATCATAGGTTGAAGGTACCAGGCCGGTGAATGTTCCTGATATCTGCCATGAACCAACGGCTCCTCCGTCTATACTATATTCATATGTGCCGTAACCACCTGTCGGCAGGGTGATGGTTATCTTACCGTCATCAGCTCCGTTGCAGGTTATATCGTTCTTCGACACTGTTGCTCCAAGCATGCCAGGCTCAGAGATCCTCAATGAACTGTTAAGCAATTTAACACAGTTTGTATGTGCACGGTCGCGTACCTGGACATTGTAAAATCCCGGTGCAAGTGAGGCAAAGTTACCCGTTGCCTGCCATGTGGCGCCGCCATCGATGCTGAAGTCATATGTGCCGTATCCGCCTGCTGCACCTGTTATTGAAATGGTACCGTCATTAGCGCCATTGCATGTAACATTAGTACTTGCGACATTTGCGCTTAGTGCTACCGGTTCAGTTATTATAACCGGAGCTAATGTAATAACGCATGCAGTATTTGCAGCATCCCTTATCCTTATATCATACGTATTGGGTGCAAGGTTGGTGAAGTTGCCCGAAGGCTGCCATGAAGTACCGCCGTTTGCAGAGTAGCCAAATGTGCCATATCCTCCCAAAGGATTGGATACCGTAATAGTACCGTCATTTGCTCCCTTGCATGTCACATTGGTGCTTGCTACCGTGGCACTGAGCACATCAGGCTCGGTGATGATCATTGCAGGAAGAGTTACAACACAAAGCGGATGTGCTTTATCCCTGATCTGAATATTGTATGTAGCCGGAGCAAGAGCGGTGAACTGCCCTGTTGCCTGCCATATGGCTGCGCCTTTCGAGTATTCAAATGTGCCGTAACCGCCTGTTGGTGAAGTTATGCTGATTGTCCCGTTATTTGCTCCGAAGCAGGTGACATTTGTCGGATAAATTGATGCATCAAGAACCGCCGGTTCTGTTATTATGAGTGATCCGTTAAGTATAATGACACATGATGTATTTACTGCATCCCTGATCTGAACATCATAAGTTGAAGGCGAAAGGCCGGTGAATGTACCTGATACCTGCCATGAGCCTGCGATCCCTCCATTTACGCTGTACTGGTAACTTCCTGATCCTCCCAGAGGATTTGTTATTGTGATGATACCGTCATTAGCTCCGTTGCATGTCACCATGGTTGCTGTAACAACTCCGCTGAGCATTGCCGGCTGGGTAATATTAAGGGCATTGTTGAGTATTCTAAAGCAATTGATATGATCTGCATCGCGCATGCGGACATTATAGCTTCCCGGTACAAGAGCGGTGTAAACGCCTGAGTTCTGCCATGAACCTCCCCCGTTGATGCTGTACTCGTAATTGCCGTAACCGCCCGTGGGTGAGGCTATTGTTATTGATCCGTCCCCTCCGCCTGCACATGTCACGTTAATGCTTGTCACCGTCGCATTCAGAACAGGCTGCTGGGTGATAGTAATGTCTCCCAGTACTGCTACGCATCCCGGGTTGGCTGCATCGCGCATCTGAACAGTGTAGGTAGCCGGGGCCAGGTTGGTAAAGAGACCCGATCCGAACCAGTTTGTGCCATTGATAGTGTACTGGTAGCTGCCGTAGCCGCCTGCCGCCCCTGTGACAGTTATCGTACCGTCAGCAGCGCCGTTGCAGGTAATATTTGCGCTTGTCACAGACGCAATGAGTGCGGCCGGTTCATTGATAACCAGAGCCGCGCTGAGAACTGCAGTACAACCTGTGTGAGCCGCATCGCGCATCCATACATCATAACTGCCGGGAGTAAGGCCGGTGAATATGCCTGAGTTCTGCCATGAACCGGCGATGCCTCCGTGTATACTGTATTCATAAGTACCATATCCGCCTGTTGGAACAGTGATGGTTATCTTACCGTCAATTGCGCCGTTGCATGTTATATCATTCTTTGTAACTGTTGCCCCAAGTATGCCGGGCTGGGTCAGGGTAAGTCCTCCGTTAAGCACCTTCACGCATCCTGTCTGGTCAGCATCCCTCATCAGGATGTTATAGAATCCGGGTGCAAGTCCGTTATATGTACCTGAGGCCTGCCAGCTTGTTCCTCCGTTTATGCTGTACTCATAATTACCATATCCACCGGCCGGAGCTGAAATTGTTATTGTAGCGTCATTGGCCCCGTTGCAGGTTACGTTGGCGCTTGCAAGGATTGCATCGAGCGGATCGGGCTGGTTGATATCGACAGTGGTCAGAATTGCAAAGCAGGCGATGTTCGCTCCATCCCTGATCCTTACATTATATGAACCCTGCGCCAGTCCGCTGAAGTTTCCTGATGACATCCAGCTTGCACCTCCGTTTATGCTGTACTGGTAAGTCCCGTATCCTCCTGCAGCTGTTATCATAATAGTCCCGTTATTGGCGCTGTAGCAGGTGACATCAGTATGATTGACTGTTCCGGAAAGTGCGGCAGGTTCCGTTATGACCAGGGCTCCATCGAGGGTTTTTACACAACCCGTACATACCTTATCCCTTATTCTCACATTGTATGTGCCCGGTAACAGATTTGTAAAGCTGCCTGTAACCTGCCATCCTCCCCCGATATTGTATTCATACGTCCCATAACCTCCGGAAGCTCCCGATATGGTTATGGTTCCGTTATTTGCACCGTTGCAGGTAATGTTTGTCGATGCAACAACGGCATTTATCACCGGTGGCTGGGTTATAGAAAGTGCTCCGTTCAGTATGGTCTCACATACTGTGCTATTGGCATCTCTGACCCGAACATCATATACTCCTGGCACAAGTCCCGTATAAAGGTTTGTTCCGGACCAGTTCGTCCCGCCATTTATCGAATACTCGTAAGTACCAGACCCTCCGGCAGGCGCTGTTATATTTATTATTCCATCGTTTGCTCCGTTGCAGGTGACCATTGTCGGGGTAACAACTGCCGACACTGCCGGAAGCTGTATAATTGAATATGCATTATTAAGAACCCTGATACATAAAGGATTGGCTGCGTCCCTTATCTGTACATTATAATTTCCGGGACCCAGATTGATGTAATTCCCTGTATTCTGCCAGGAGCCTCCTCCGTTAATAGAATATTCGTAAGTGCCATAGCCTCCTGTCGGATTTGAAATGGTTATTGTTCCGTTTGATGCTCCGAAGCAGGTTATATTTGTTTTTGCAATGGTGGCATTGAGCAGGGCTGGCTGGGTAAGGGTAAGCGCCCCATTAAATGTATGTACGCATGCCGGATTAGCGACATCCCTCATCTGCACGTTGTAAGTTGAGGGCGGCTGATTGATAAAGTTACCCGATCCGCTCCAGGCGCCTCCACCATCGACTGTATACTCATATGTTCCCGATCCGCCTGTCGGACCTGAAATTATTATCCTTCCGTCGCTTGCACCATTACAGGTTATATCAGATGAGGTCATGGCGCCGTTAAGGACAGCCGGTTCGGTAACTACAAGGTTGTTATTAAGTGCTATCACGCATGAATTGTACAGCTGATCGCGGATCTGAACATTGTATGTTCCAGGAACCAGGTTAGTATAATTGCCTGAGTTCTCCCATGAAGAGCCTCCGTTTTTGGTAAACTGATATGTCGCGTATCCTCCTGTTGCTCCTGAAATCGTAATAGTTCCGTTATTTGCACCGAAGCAGGTTACATTTGTCTTTGATATGGATGCATTGAGAACGACAGGACTGGTTATCTTCAACGAGGCATTGACCGTGTACATGCATGACGGCTGGGCTCTGTCCCTTATACGTACATTGTAATATCCGGGCAGGAGACCTGAGAAGCTGTTCGATACCTGCCATGTTGCTCCGCCATCAATGGTATAATCATATAATCCGTATCCTCCTGCAGCTGCATTGACCGTTATCGTTCCGTCATTTGCTCCGAAGCATGTGACATTGGTTTTTACTGCGGTTGCTGAAAGAGCTGTCGGTTCTGTAATGATAAGACCATTCTTAATGACAAGGTAACATGTCGGACTTACTGCATCCCTCATCCATACATCGTAGAAACCGGGTACAAGGTTGATGAAATTTCCTGTTCCCAGCCATGTTCCGCCACCGTTGATGCTGTACTGGTAGGTGCCGAATCCGCCTGCAGGATTCGATATTGTGATCGTTCCGTTATTTGCATTGAAGCATGTGACATTGGTGCTTGCATAGTCAGCATCCAGCAGCCCGGGCTCGACGATTACGACTGCATTTTCGAGAAGCTTTGTACAGGTATTTCTAATCCTGTCCCTCATCCATACGGAGTAAGTTTTGGCGATGAGGCCGGTGAATGAATTTGAAACCTGCCAGGTTATCTGATTGTCAACACTGTATTCGTATGTTCCGTAGCCGCCCAGGGAGTTGGTGATCATGATAGTACCGTCACCGGCACCGAAGCAGGTTATATTTGTTTTCACAACTGTTCCGCTAAGCGCAGGAGGTTCGGTAATATCCAATCCTCCGTTGAGAACTATTTCACATGCCGGATTATTAAGATCCCGTATCCTTACATCATAGCTGCCCGGAGGAAGACCGGTATAGTTGCTTGTTCCTGTAAATGCCGCGCCATTTATGGCATACTGGTAGAACCCTGATCCTCCTGAAGAAGCTGTAATATTTATTGTTCCGTCATTTGCACTATTGCATGTCACCATTGCTGAAGTAACGGTGGCTTTAAGGACAGCAGGCTGGGTAATTGTAAGTGAACTGTTAAGGACTTTATAACAGGTTGGGTATGCTGCATCCCTGATCTGTACATTATAAGTTCCGGGTGTCAGGTTTGTATAATTGCCTGTAGCCTGCCATGATCCGCCGCCATTGATGCTGTATTGCCATGATCCGCTTCCACCGCCGGGTGCATTAATAAAAATGGCACCGTCAGTTGAACCAAAGCACGATACATTTGTGCCGTTTACTGTTGCTGCTAGTTCAGTTGGCTGTGTAATATCAACTACAGCTAAAACCTTAGTACATGACATTACTGCCGCATCCCTGATCCAGACATTATATATTCCTGGTGTAAGATTTGTAAAGTTGCCTGACCCCTTCCATGTACCGCCACCATTGACGGAATATCCCCAGGTGCCAAAACCTCCTGTGGGATTGGTAATGACTATTGAACCATTTGCCGCATCGAAACAGACTATATCTGTCTCTGTCACTGTTGCATTCAGAATGGCAGGGCCTGTAAGAACAAGAGCTCCATTAAGGATTTTATTGCAAGTCGGTGCCAGCACGTCGCGAATTCTTACATCATATGTGCCGGGGTTCAGTCCGGTGAAGCTGCCTGATGGCAGCCAGGAAGTTCCTCCGTTAATAGTATATTCATAGCTTCCCGATCCTCCGGAAGGAGCTGATATTGTAATAGTTCCTTCAGCCACCCCGAAACAGAAGATATTGGTGCTTGCAAGAGTTGCATTAACTACACCTGGTTCTGTAAGTGTAACCGATCCGGTGGAAATACAACCTTTGGTATCTGTTACCGATACATTATATGTTCCCGCCTTCAGCCCGGACAGATCCTCTGAATTTGACACAAAGCCCAGCGGCCCTGTCCATGCAAATCCGAAGGGACTGCTTCCTGCGGCCGTAAGATTTATTGCACCTGAATTATTGTTATTGCATGTAAGATTAGTTCCGGTAAGCGTTAATGCCGGTGGTGCATTTATTGTTACTACTGCTGGTGCTCCGGAAATTAATCCCGGACAGGAATTCGCATCGGTTAATGATACGAGGGTATATGTAGTTGTTCCCGCCGGAGAGATCGTTGTTGTGTAAACAGAGCTTCCCCAGTTCGGAACAGTAAGGGAAATTGTTCCATCGCTATAGACAAATGTGTATGGAGGAGTCCCCCCTGCAAATGACATGGTAAGAGCAGTACTGGCCCCGCCGCATATGGTTGCTGTACCACTGATTGTACCGGTTGACTGAGGATGGTAGCTGACAACTGCTGAACCTAAGCCTGCACTGGTACAGGTTGTAGCGTCTGATACATTCACTATGGTATAAGTTCCGGCCTGTGTAACATTCAAGGTATAAGGATCAGATGATGTATTGACGGGAGCCTGTGGAACGCCGTTGATTGCATAGGTAAAGTCATAAGGCGCTGTTCCCGAGAAGTCCACGAAAAGGTTCATATTGCCTCCGGCACACATAGTTCCGCCACCGTTGATTATTGCTGTTGGCAGAGGTTTGACCGATACTAATCTGGGAAGGTGATTGGTTACGCACCCCGCTATATTCGTTTCTTTGACAGTTATGTTGCCACCGACATTTCCAAATACCACTGAAATGGATGCTGCTGACGGATCACCGACTATTGCAGCTCCTCCGGGGATGGTCCAGCTATACACTGATCCTGCCCTGTTGGTCACGGAGTAGGTTTGAGTGCTGTTGGCACAGACACTTGCCAGACCAGCAACATTCTCGGGTACGGCCTGCGGATAGACCTGAACCGGTAATGTGAAAGGGTCCCCGTCGCAGAAAAAGGAATTTGTCTCATAGACTATAATATTACCCAATCCCGGAGCAGCAGAAGCATTAATGATAATAGCATTCGTATTGAAATCAAAGGTCTTTGTTCCTACTGCAGGATCCACCGTCCAGTGGAATGTCGATCCTACGGTTACTTCATATATAAGGTTTGTTTCGTTGATACATATCTTATTGCGCCCGGTTATCGGCTTGGGTATCGGCTCAGGCTTTATGGTCACCACAACAGGGATCGCCGAACCTGAACAGCCGAGAGTGCTGGTTGCAGTAAAATAGTAGGTTGCGGTGATCGGAGCAGGAGAAAAGTTGTTTATGACATCATTTATATGAAGCTTTCCTGCAGGCTCGGCGGCAACATTTACACCGGCAGTTCCCTGAACCGATCCGTCATCCATTGTAGGAGCAGGCCAGTTGAATACCGTTCCGAGGGGTGTGTTTGCAGGTGAAAGAAGTATTTCCTTTCCTATGGCAATTCCGCTGCAGATAACCTGTGTTTGTGCCGGTAATATGTATGGTTCGGGATTAATTGTTATAACAACATCGACAGGAGCCCCGTAGCAATCCGGTTTATGGACCGGCCTGACCCTATAAGTCACATTCCTGGGAACACCCGTTAAGTTAAGGTATTTGTCGCTTGCAAGATAACCTGCCGGTGCTGATAAGACAGGGTTGATGACAGCGTTCAAGGCATCGGCTGAAAGTCCTGCATCAAGCGTCCTGCTTAAGACCAGATAATAATCGGCACTTACGCTGCCCGGTGCCAAATCAAGAGTAAGATTTATTGCGGTACTGCTGCATACTGTATTGTTAAGGGTCGCTCTGAGAACAGGCTGCGACCTGATCGTCATAATGATAGTCTCAGGAGTGCCTGCACATCCGTTTTTATATGGAGTGACAGTATATTTTGCAGTTCCGGCTCCCCCTGTGGTATTTATAAATGCATCCTGTATATTGACAGCTGATGCCGATACCCTGGCTGATCCGCCAGTGAATCTTGCATCCACAGGAATCAGTACAGGAGCATTCCATATGAACGTTACATTGTCGCCCGGATTGGTAAAGTTGGAAAGATTAATAAAGTAATTTGTTGCATTTCCTGAGCATAGATCAGAGGTTTGCCCGGGCACAATTACAGGTTCAGGCTTAACATTGACAACAACATCCTGGGTGCTGCTGCATCCTCCTGCTGAAAGCGTATACCGATAAGTTACAGCAATCGGTATATTTGTAGTATTCCTCAGAGTCTCATTTATCCCGTTCACGCCATTCACAGGTCCTGCAGGAGTTATTCCTGCAACATCTGCCCTGGTCCAGGTAAAGAGTGTTCCTGCCGTTGAGCTTGCCGGTGTATATATGAAGGCTATATTACTGCAGACATCCGGAGGTGTGAGGGAAGTCGAAAGCTGCGGTGTGGGATTGATTGTTATTGTGAAACTTTTTGAAGGACCGGGACAATCCTTTCCAGCGTTATTGAATGAAGGAGTTACGGTGATATTTGCCAGTACCGGCGCAATACCTGCATTGGCAGCTGTAAATGAAATATCCCCCGAACCGCTGAGACCCAGTCCTATACCGTCATTGTCATTGGTCCATGTATATGAAGGGGTTCCCCCGGAGTTGTTCGTGGTGAATGGGACTGCAGCGGGTAATCCGTTGCAAAAGGTATAAACAACAAGTTGATTGACCTGGGCTGTCGGGTTTACGGTTATAACAAAAATTTCAGGAGTTCCCGGGCAGTTGGTTCCCCCGTTGCTGAATGTAGGTGTTACAGTAATTGTACCTGTAATCGGGGAAGTGCCTGCATTGGTTCCGGTAAATGAAATAGAGTTTCCGGTTCCTGAACCTGCAAGCCCTATCGCTGTATTGCTGTTTGTCCATGAATAGGTTGTGGCACCGTTTGCATTTATTGTCGAAAAGGAGACCGTACCTGTACCATTATGGCATAGAGTAAGGTCTGAAGGTTTTGTTACCTGCCCTTTGGGATTAACCGTTATTGTGAATGTCTTAGAAAGGCCTGAACAATCAACTGATCCGTTATTATATTTCGGAATTACGATTATGGTTGCTGTCACAGGTGTGATACCTGCATTTACTGCATTGAATGAAGCTATATTCCCTGTTCCACTGCCGGCAAGGCCTATTGTGGCATCGCTGTTAGTCCAGGAATAGGTTGTGGTTCCCGGTGCATTGGCAGTTGTAAAGTTTATGGCTCCTGATGGCGAACCGGCACAGATGACCAGGTCAGTCGGCTGGTTGACCTGTGCAGTCGGATTCACTGTTATCGGGAATGATTTCGTCGGACCCGGACAGTTGACAACGCCATCGGTAAAGTAAGGAGTCACAACTATGTTTGCGACAACAGGTGCATTGGTAACATTGGTTGCAGTAAATGATGCTATATCTCCCGAACCGGATAGTGCAAGTCCTATTCCCGGAGCAGAATTCACCCAGTTAAAGATAGTCGATCCGTTTGCTGATGAGAAGCTGATTGCCGTAGTTGCTCCATTGTTGCATAAAACCTGGCCGGAAATCAGGTTTACCTGACCGACAGGATTATAAACCACCGTGATGGGATCATCGGAAGAACAGAAACCTCCGTTCTCGATCCTCCAGTTAAATTCATATGTGCCGTATGCAGTTACTGTAGCAGTTGTTGTGGGATTCGAAGGGTTCGCAAATGTGGCCAGACTGGGTCCGCTCAGTTGCGACCACGTTCCTGTACCTATTACTGGTGCATTACCTGTAAGTGTGGAAATGAAAGTTCCGCAAAGATGTTGATCGGTCCCTGAATTGGCAGCCTTTTCAAAAGTTATAGACACATCCTTGTATGTAGAGCAGTATGTCCCGTTTGCAATTGTCCATCTCAGTACATAAGTTCCATAAGCTGAAGTCGTTGCTGTCGCATCCGGAGTATTTGCATTTGGACTGAATGAAACTGTTCCCGGTCCGCTTACTTTTGTCCAGGTTCCGGTGCCAGCTGCAGGTGCATTCCCTGCCAGCACAGCTGTTAGAGTGCCGCAATGGTTCTGGTTAGGACCGGCATCTGCTGATCTCTCGTAAACTACAGGTATATCAGAAATGCTTGTACATACTCCTCCATTTACTTCAGTCCATCTTACGATATATGATCCGTAGGCACTTGCTGTGGCAATAACTGCAGCGGAGTTGATACCTGGATTAAAAGCGATGGCCCCGGGACCACCTATCACTGTCCATGTTCCTGTACCGACACTTGGTATTGCAGTAAGTAGTGCATCAAGAACAACGCAGACTCCTTTACCGGATCCTGCATTTGCCACAGGGTTCTGGTAGATCTGGAATGATACCGGCGCCGGCAATGCCAGTGCAGGAAGAAAATTGCCGCAGGCATCTTTGACCTCTGTGATTGTATAGGTATATATGCCGACAGGAAGATTACCAAGATTATAATTTGCCCCGCTGACATAGCCGGCAATGTTTTGTACTGCTCCGCCGTTTACCCTGTACTTTATATTATATGCAGGAGCTCCGCCGGTGATCCCCAGGCTGATCCAGCTGGCTATCCCGGTACAACCGTTTCCGCTCGATATAAGTACTGCTGCTGTCGGAAGCGTTCCGATAGCTACCGAAATGTCATCGCTTACAGCCGGACAAATACCTGCAGGATCATTTGTTGTAAGTGTAAGAGTAACCGTTTTCGCAGCTACTTCAGCAGCGCTGGGTAAATATGTTGCATTTAAGGTCGTTCTGTTCGGAGTAAAAGTTCCTGTTCCCCCGACCCATGATGCTGCTGTTGCTCCTCCGCCGAAAGATCCGGCAAGAGTCACAGTTAACAATGCACATATTGACTGATCGGGACCGGCATTTACAGTTGCAGCATGGCTCCATTCGATTGTACGGCTTACGGTCACATTCTGACCCGTGCAGCCGGCCGCACCGGTAATTGAAAGTAATGCTGAAAAGCTTCCGGATGAAGAAGTTGGAGTAAATCTTGCAAGTGCCGGATCGGCATTCTGCGTCCAGGTGCCGAGACCTGCTCCGCCTGACCAGGTAAGATTGGTATATGTTCCGGATGCTGATGCTCCCGTCATTATAAAAGGAGCCAGTGGTGTTGCATCGCACCTGCTCAATGGAGGGCCTGCAACGGCAGCCGGTGTTTGTCCCCAGGCAATTATGCGTGTGTCGGTGCGGTTTGTTCCGTTACATGCTCCCGTACCTGTAACGGTAAGTGTTGCTGTAAATGAACCGCTTGTTGTGGAAGGAGTGAATACAGCCTGTGCCGGGTCTGTTGCATGCTGAGTCCATGCTCCGAACCCTGCTCCTCCTGTCCAGCTTTGTCCGCTGTAAGTCCCTCCTGCAAGAGCGCCGGTCATGGCTATTGCGGCCAGTGGAGTACCGTCGCAGCGTGAAATATTGTTTCCTGCTTCCACCGACGGGGTCTGTGCCCAGATGATTGTCCGTGTTCCTGTTGCTGTTACGCTACCGCAGGCAGCTGTACCAACAATTGTAAGTGTTGCAGTAAATGAACCGGATGATATGGAAGGGGTATAGAATGCAAGTGCGGGATCAGTATTCTGTGTCCAGGTTCCCATTCCACCGCCACCTGTCCAGGTGACAGTGGATGAACTTCCTCCTTTTGTTGCTCCTGCCATATAGATCGGGTCCATACCGGCAGGCCGGCATAATGAAATGGGAGTTCCTGCGCTGGCAGTCGGTACCTGATCTATCGTAAACCTTGCCTTCTGCGATTTGAACCGGCAGCCGCCCTGGCCGGCAGGTGTTTTCATCTCTACCCTGTAGAACCAGCCGCTGAAGGAGATATCGGGATTAGTAAGCGTTAGGGTGTTTGTGTTAAAACCAGTATAAGGTGCGCTGCCGCCCGTGGTGCTGAAGGTGAGCCCTCCGTCACTGCTTCTTTCCCATTGCCAGTTTGCTATCTCCTCGGTGGTGATCGCCTGGAAAACAGCATTTCCGCCTTCGCAGATCACCTGGTCGACCGGCTGTGTTACGTTAAGAAGTGTATGAACCGTAACGTATTTTAATAATGACTGGGTACTGAGACAGAAAGATGGTCCGACACCGACCGAAGAACAGGTATATGAACCTGATTCACCGGGCTTGCTGATTATAATTGTATCGCTGACCCTGCCGGGAAGCATTACGCCATCCCTGAACCACTGGAAACGTATCCTGGGAGGAGTGTTTCCTGCAGTTGCGGAGATCACGTATGTCTCCGGAGGTTCGACGCCGTAGCAGATGTCATTTTTTGCAGGAGCTGTGAGTGTGGGTGTGGCAGGTGTTGGATTTATAGTTATCGTCACTGTAGTTGGAACGCTTTCGCAGAGCAGTCCGGCTAAATCCTTGTCGGTTGCATAAAAAATATAGGTGCCGGGAAGTATCTGTAGTGGGACGAATGTAAGGCCTGTTCCGACAGGAGTTGTGAGGCCTGCATCGGAATACCAGGTAATTGTCCCGGTTGGGACACTTGTCACTGTAAGTGTTCTGTCATCATTAACGCAGACTATCCTGGAAGAGGCTGTGGGAGCAGGTGGCGCATCCCTGATAATAATTTTTGATGTTGCAGTTTTTGAATCTGCATAATTAGGATTTGTCTGGCTTCCGTTCCATAGATTACAGGCATTCCAGTTTCTTACCGTAACTTCAAATTGATCATCCGGAACTGCTCCAATGCTGTTAAATGAAATCGGATAAGTTCTGTTTAAGGTGTAGGCACCTGTTACCGCATCTACTGTAACTATGACAACAGGACCTTCAAAAAAACCACTTATAGTTGAATATGCTGGGACTGTTCCTCCGGTAGTAGGGTCAACAGTCCAGGAATTTGCAACCGGATTCCCATTTATATCAGTAAGATAAACGACAGTTTGTGCTGCACCTACCTTTATGTTAAGATTTGGAATTCCCTGGCCGGGAACAGGATTGGTACCAAATACAAATTGTTCATATCTGGAAGAATGGTTTGGTTTTTGTGCAGAAGGGAAATCCTGCTTATTACATGAAAAATCTGTTACATCAAGAAATCTAAAATCAATTAACGGAACTCCTTCACATACTTCTTTCTCCAGAGGATCCATAGCAATGGCACCGTGGGCTGTTGTATTGTCATCCTTATGCCAGTTAGGTACAATCTGAACCTGTCTGGAGTCAGAACATTGAGATCCGTTATCAACCAGAACCAAATTAACATTATATTCACAGTTTCCTGCTGCGGGGAAAGTATGATCATTATCAGCTCGTACATAATAAAGTGTTAAAAGTCCGACTACTTTTGTTTGTACAGTCGCCCAAACGTTAGTATTTGGAGTTCCATCACCCCAGAAGAAAATAACTCTGTAAGAGGCTGCCGGAGGAGCCACTGTACCAAAAGTAAACTCATAATAAAGAGATGCATAAGCAGGTGCACAGAAAGTTGCATAATTAAAGCCTGAACCGGAAACCCCCGTTACCGAACATTGGGCTGAGGCTCTGGGAAAAATAAATCCTAAAAGTAAGCCGGATAAAAGCAAAACCTTTAAGAGTTTCATAATATGTCTTTTCTTGATTTCAGTAGCAAATGACGTTATCATGTCAGGGTTGTTCAGGTTGAATATAAATTGTTGCCAATCAGGCTAAAATTAAGACTACAAGATAATAAAAAAGGTTGCACGATTTTGGGAGTATTCCCTTCGCTGAGTGGTAAGAGGCAGAGTGGTCGGTTTCGAGAGTCGACTTTTATTCTATTGAGTTTAAGATTTCAATTACTTTCTCTTTTAAACCAGGCAAATCAACTTTAATAATCTCCCAAATCAGGTTTGGATCCACACCAAAATATTCATGAACAAAAAAATTTCTCATTCCAATTATCTGGGACCATTCAATGGTAGGAAACCTTGCTTTAATCTCATCTGAAACATGATTACCTGCTTCTCAAATAATTTCCATTTGTTTGATACATGCAAATCTCATCATTGAATTTTTCATGAAACCTGAAAAATCACTATTAAGAGAATAGTTTTCAATTTCAAGAATTGCATCAAGAATATGCTGAAGTCTTACTTTATCACCTGATTTATCTCGCATA
>Ga0209429_10001195_pt1 | contig 16509 bp, 7 predicted proteins | sample BarGraNGADG00212_3_FD_184493 | JGI IMG/M metagenome (GOLD analysis project Ga0209429, IMG submission 184493) | Arctic peat soil microbial communities from Barrow, Alaska - Barrow Graham LP Ref core NGADG0004-212 (SPAdes) (version 2) | ecosystem: Environmental > Terrestrial > Soil > Wetlands >... | reverse complement strand
AATCATGCGACAGATCAGCAGGTGGTACGATGTGGACATTGTTTATGAAGGAAGGATTAGTAAGGAAACTTTTTCAGGCATGGTAAACCGAAACAGCAATGTATCACAAGTGCTGAAAATCATGGAACAAGCAGGTGTTAAATTTAAAATAGAAGGGAGGGAAATTATTGTAAGATAAAACTTCAACACAATCAAATTTTGTTAATCCAAGAAAAAACCGTGTAGTGTTTGCATCACTACACGGCAGAAAAGTCTGGTTTAACAAATTCAGTAACAAATCGAGTTAGTACACTTAATAAATTAACCAAACTGTACAAAGTTATGAATTATTTATTTACACTATGGAACCTTTCGCCTAACCGAAAGGTAATTTCCACAATGCTGAAGATTATGAAACTCACGGCATTTATTTTACTTATAACCTATATGCAGATCAGTGCTGCAGGTTATTCACAAAATGTAACACTGTCCTTAAAAAACGTCCCTCTGCAAAAAGTTTTTAAAGAGATCAATCATCAGACAGGAATCCAATTTTTTTACAGAGATGCACTGCTGAATGAGGCAGGATTGGTCAGTATTGAGGTAAAAAACACACCATTGGAAAATGTTTTAAACCAGTGTCTGGGAAATCTTCCTGTTGCATTTTCAATTGTTGACAGAACAATTATTATAAAGCCAAAAGCTTTTAAACCATTAGATATGAACACCATCGAAGTGGCGCCACCCATCAACGTAACAGGATTAGTTATCGATGATAAAACCGGTGAACCATTGGTCGGTGCAACCATAAAAATTGAAGGGACATCATTCGGTGTCATTACAGATATAAATGGAAAGTTTACCCTGAAAATACCTAAACAAGATGTTGTATTGGTCATTTCATATTTGGGTTACGATGAACAAAGAATCCCATTAAAAGGGAAATTAGTTCTAAATATCCGGCTTGTACCAAGTCTTTCAAAACTCGATGAAGTAGTAGTGGTTGGCTATGGAATACAAAAAAAGGAAAGCGTTGTAGCAGCTATTACCACAGTAAGAATGGCTGATTTAAAAACTGCAGCACCCCGATCCATTGGCAATATGATGGCTGGACAAATTGCAGGTATAATTGCTGTTCAACGAAGTGGTGAACCAGGGAAAGACGATGCACAGTTTTGGATTCGGGGTATTAGTACTTTTGGTGCAGGATCTACTCCATTAGTTTTAGTAGATGGTGTTGAAAGATCTTTGAGTAATGTTGTTCCGGATGACATTGAGAATTTCTCAGTATTAAAAGATGCCGCAGCCACTTCTATATATGGTATCAGGGGGGCAAACGGCGTAATTTTGATAACCACACGCAGAGGAAATAACGGAGCACCCAAGATTAGCATTAAATATGAAAAAGGTTTTCAGAATGGCACCTCAATGCCAAAATTTTTAGATTCACCCACATACCTTGAATTATTGAATGAGGCCAGGTTAGCAGATAACCCTTTCTATGTCACGCCATATACACCTGATATTATTGCCAAATATCGATCCGGAGTCGATCCAATTGTATATCCAAATGTTGATTGGATTAAGTTGATGATGAATAATTTTTCAACTACCCAAAAGGCAACAGCTAATATTTCCGGAGGAACAGATAAGATTAAATACTTTATTTCGGGTAGTTATTATAATGAAAATGGAATATGGAAAACAGATCCACAAAATGATTATGACCCAAGTGTTAAACTTAATAGATTCAATTTTAGGTCAAATTTTGACATCGAAATAAGAAAGGATCTTCAATTGAGCGTTGGACTAGGTGGTTACCTTATGATGAGTAATGGAGTCGGAAAATACAGTGATTCTCAAGGTATCTGGAATCTGATAATGTTAGCTACTCCGGCAAAATATGCTGCAACAGCACCCGACCCAAGTGATCCTCGAAGGCATGTATATTTGAACTCCGGAGGCTCGGGTAACTTTAATCCTTACATGGAACTTACAGATACTGGGTACCGGAATACATGGGAAAATACGCTTCAAACCGACATTTCTCTAAATTATGATGCTGCCGCTATAACAAAAGGTTTGTCGGCAGGTATACGATTCTCGTATGATGCATACTCACAGAGCAGCGTTTTACGTGTTAGAAGTGATGACAGATGGGTTTTACACAATAATCCATATCGGGATTCTGTAACAAATAAATTGAATTTACTAAAAGACTTTCCAGGATCACAAGTCTTGTCGTATAACAATCCGGCAGGAGGAAATAGACAAGTCTATGTCCAGGCGAATCTAAACTATGTAAAAAAGATTGGAGATCATTCTTTATCCGGGTTGTTACTATTTAACATGCAGGATTATCAAAATGGCGCCGCAAGTGATGCTACAGGTGCCTTGCCTTTTCGTTACACAGGTTTAGCCAGTAGATTAACATACAGCTACATGTCTAAATATATTATTGAAGCTAACGCTGGTTATAATGGGTCTGAGAACTTTGCATCAGGTAAAAGATTCGGGCTTTTCCCTTCCGTTGCCTTGGGCTGGATTATCTCGGAGGAGCCATTCTTTAAGAACAATATAAACCCAAATTTTGTAAACTTTCTGAAATTCCGCGGATCATATGGCGTCAAAGGGAATGATGTCGTTGGTGGAAGACGATTCTCTTACCTGACAACTCTCGGCGGAGGCTTAGGCTCATATCCATTAGGAACCAATGTTAATGTTAATTGGGGTGGTATAGGCGAAGACCAATGGGGTGCTGACTTAACATGGGAAAAAGAACATGAGACTAACCTTGGAATAGAGGTTCGTTTTTTAAAGGGTTTTTACCTGCAAGCCGACCTGTTTCAACGAAAAAGGGATGGTATTTTCACTCAAAGAAACTCACTCCCTGCAATTGTTGGGACACTAAACAATCCTTGGGGCAATATAGGAAAGTTTGAAAATAGTGGTGTTGATATGTCATTGGAATACAGAAGAAGAATTGGTAAATTAGATGTGTCCCTGAGAGGAAACTACACATTTGCGCGTAATAAGCTGATTGACAACGATCAACCTGATTATACCTACATTTATCAAAACCGCAGAGGTAAAAGGTTGAATCAACCATTTGGATTAATAGCCGAGGGATTATTCACCTCACAGGAGGAAATAAATAGTGCTCCGCAACAAACATTTGGAAGAGTGCGTGTGGGAGATATTAAGTATAAAGACATTAATCAGGATGGCAAAATAGATACTTACGATGAGGTTGCTATTGGAAATCCTAACACGCCGGAAGCTGTTTATGGGTTTGGTTTCTCGTTGGCATACCACTCTTTTGATTTGTCAGTTTTCTTTCAAGGAGCAGGCAACATGAGTTTTATGTTGGGGGGTACCGGTTTCTTCCCATTCCAACAAGGGGAATCGCAAGGAAATGTTAACCAATGGGCAATCGATAGGTGGACACCACAAAACCCTTCACAGAATGTGCTTTTTCCAAGGCTGAGCGAAGGTGATAATACAAATAACTATAGAAGTTCGACCTGGTGGCAAAGAAGTGCCGATTACCTTCGTTTAAAGACTACAGAAGTGGGTTACACGTTACCAAAGAAGATTTCTTCTAAAATAAAAATTGCCTCAGTTAGATTCTATATCTCAGGATTAAATCTCTTTACTTTTAGCAGTTTTAAATACTGGGATCCTGAATTAGGAAATGGAAACGGGGCAAAATATCCTATCCAAAAGGTTTGTACAATAGGTGTAAATGTTAACTTCTAAAAATAAGTGGATATGTATAAAAATAAAATATTCAGAAAGGTATTAATCTTCATTTGTTTCCTTTCCCTTTTCTCATGTAATAAATTTCTCGATAAAGCACCTGAGTCTTTGGATTCAATTGATGCTGTATTTCAATCTAAAATTAAATCGCAATCATACTTAGGTAGTGTTTATAGCTGTATTCCTGATCAGTTTGCAATGCAAAACAATTACAATTTGCTTGGTATTTGTGATGAAGGCGATTTCGTCTGGGCTGCTGCATGGTCCGGAAAAATTAATTTGGGTGACTGGAACTCAAATAGTGGTTTCTATGATAAATGGACTACTTTTTATAGAGGTATTCGGTCTGCAACTGAGTTTATGAATCGAATTGATAAGAATGATGACCCCACTCTATCTTCAGAAATGCGCGCAAGCTGGAAACAAGAGGCAAGAGCGTTGAGAGCCATCTACTATTTCTATCTTCTCCGACAGTATGGACCTTTGGTGCTATTGACGGATAAACCACTATCAATTGATGCATCTGTAAGTGATCTACAACTAAAACGTTCTCCCTTTGATACTTGTGTTACATTTATAAATAAAGAATTTGATGCTATTTTGGCTAATCCGGATTTGCCTCTATCATTCACGAATGATAATGATAAAGGACGGATTGATAAATATACGGTAATGGGATTCAAATCAAGATTACTACTCCTTGCTGCCAGTCCTCTTTGGAATGGAAATAGTACGTATCAGAGTTTCAAAAATTCGGATGGAACTGCTTTAGCAAATACAACATATGATGCGAATAAATGGAAACTGGCAGCTGATGCAGCTAAGGTGCTAATTGATGCTTTTCCTGGTCATTTGTACAAAAAAATTCCTACCGGTCAGACTATCTTTGATCCTTTTATCTCATATCGCGATGTCTTTATTGATCGTTGGAACACGGAGGTTATTTATGCTCGTCCCCAGATGGCCTCTTCCAATGCCGCTGATGGCTGGGAACGTCATTGTGCACCACGTTTTGTAAATGGTTGGAGTGGTGTAGGAATTTCGCAACAAATGGTTGACACCTACTTTATGAATAATGGCAAGACGATTAACGAGACGGGATCTGGCTATAGTGAAAACGGATTCTCCGTAGCAGCAAACACATACACCAAATTGGGTACATTTAACATGTATGTGAATCGCGAACCTCGTTTCTATGCTTCCATTCTTTATAATGGTGCCAATTGGATATATCATGATACTGGTCAACCATATACAACTGTTGAACTCTTTTTTACTGGTAATACCGGTAAACAAGGTAGTCATGACCATTCCGTCACTGGATACTTAACGTGTAAGAATATTAGCCCAAACTCAAATTTGTATATTTGGCAAGGTGACTTACGTTCAGAAGTTTTGATGCGTCTGGCAGAGATTTATTTGAACTACGCTGAATCAATGAATGAGTGGATGGATGATCAGGCAAATAGAAATCTGGCAGTATCTTATATCAATATGATAAGGCAACGTGCTGGGATACCCGATTTAGATGTTACAAAAACGCAATCACAATCAGCATTTCGTGATGCCATTCGTGTGGAACGGCGTATAGAACTGGCTTTTGAAGGATTTAGGGCATGGGATACCCGCAGATGGAAAATTGCAGAGCAAACTGATGCAGCTCCTCTGATGGGAATGAACGTTGATGCCGGTACGTCGTTGAAAGATCTTGCATTTTATAAAAGAACTGTGGAAGAGACACGTATCTTCAAACCTAGCTACTACTTGTGGCCAATCCCTCAATCTGAAATAATGAGAAACAAGGCCTGCGTTCAAAACCCCGGATGGTAAAAAAACATGTAATCAACTAATAAAGTAGATATGAAAAAAAGTATAAATAAAATCAGCGTTACCTTAATTTTTTCAATACTTCTGAGTCTTACATCTTGCAAAATTGATACGCTTAGCGATGTAAAGAGTTTTGCTCCAGTAGTGAATCTTGTTCAGGTTGGAAATAACGCTATCACATCTGTAACTACCGACAATGTAATTATAGATAAAACCAACTCACTAGTAAGAAAAACTTTGGGACTTTCCTTCTCTGGATTTCAGTCAAATACGGGCTTCACTGCTGATTTGAATATGGACTATAATAAGTTTCCGAGTGATTGTGAAAAGTTTAACACGGGTGAATGCTATATTTCTAACACTGCAAATGATTCTACCCGGATTAGTGGCATTGCAGTTCCTGCAGGTGCTCAGCAAAAGGCTTTCTACATCAACATTAAAAAGTCGGCCATCACTGCACATGCAGGGAAGAAAGTCGGAATTATGTTAAGAATAAGCAAGTTGAGTAACTATAACATAAAAACAGATTCTACGTATATTGTTATGGACATGAATGATTTTGGAACGCTATCCACAGATGTTACCAATATCTACTTCAAAAACACAACTTTTCAAAGAATGACCGGAACAACAACACGATTTGCCAGTCTACAGGATTGGACAACCAGTGCTGCGTTAAACGCCACAAGGCCACCTCAAGGTGCCGGTTACGATCAAAATGCCGGCTGTTTGGGAGTTGAAAAGTGGTCAAGCGGTGACCCTTCTATTTTCAATGGTAAGATTTTCCAGACCTTTACCATACCACTGGGACACTACAAAGTGGTACTTACTATGAAACAAGTCAGAGGGATAGGATCTGGAGAGTTGAATTGTCTTGTAGCAGCAGATGGCATGGATTTACCAAATGATGTAGATATTGCTACTGCTATTAAATCACAGGTTATAACTATTGCTGATGAGGCTAAAGATGTGCCTTTAGAATTCACCACAACTACCGACAAAAAAGTTTCTATTGGAATACTGCTAAACATAAATGCGGGTTCCCAGAGAGTTTTACAGGCAAAAACAATAAAAATGTTTAAACTAACAAACCTATTTGATTAAATTTTTGAGCCAAATATGTATTGATGATTACTCTTTGAGCAATCATCAATACATATTATTAAACATAAAACGAAAGATGAAATTTTCAACAATTAAAAAAAGCAAACTCTTATTCGCAATTTTCATGCTGTTCAGCTCCCAGCTATTCGCTTATCAGCCTGAATTTTCTACAGCAGGCTTTTACTCATTACCCAATACAGGTAGGCAGGCATATTCAATGAATGTTGCATGGCGATTCAATAAAGGTGATATAAATAATGCATCTGATAAACCGTATGACGACAGCAAGTGGCAGGTTATTTCATTGCCTCACGGTATTGAATACTTACCTACTGAGGCCAGTGGTGGGATAAACTACCAAGGTATCGTTTGGTATCGTAAGCATTTTACACCTAAAGAAGAATTGAAGGGGAAAAAACTTTTTTTACATTTTGAAGCTATAATGGGTAAATGTAAGATCTGGGTAAATGGCACACTTCTCACAGAGCATTTTGGAGGTTACTTGCCAGTAGTTGTGGATGTGACAAATAATTTAATCTGGGGACAAGACAACGTTATTGCAGTGCGTGCTGATAATAGCAATGATCCATCATATCCTCCCGGATTATCTCAAAGCATGCTTGATTTCACATACTTTGGTGGCATTTATCGTGACTGTTGGCTGATTGCACATAACAATATTTTCATCACCGATCCCAATTACGCAAATGAAGTTGGAGGAGGAGGTTTTTTTGTGTCATTTGAAAAGGTGAATGAGAAAGAAGCAATTGTAAATTTGAAAACCCAAGTTCGAAATGAGCAGAAACAAAATTTTAATGGAACTATTGAGTACGAGCTTCTTCAGTCCGATGGGAAACTCGTGGAAATTGCTTTTCAAAAATTTCAAGCTAAACAAGGAGAGTCAATATCTACATTAAAAAGCATTCAGGTGCAAAATCCTCATCTTTGGTATCCTGAATTACCTTATCTGTATACTTTAAATGTGCGTATAAAGAACAATAAAGGAGTTATTGTTGATGGATTCAGACAGAAGATAGGAATACGTAGCATCGAGTTTAAAGGGAAGGACGGTTTTTGGTTAAACGGAAAACCCTACGAAAAACCTTTAATAGGTGGAAACAGGCATCAGGACTTTGCAGTAGTTGGAAATGCTTTGGCCAATAGTACTAACTGGCGTGATGCTAAAAAACTACATGACATTGGCTTTAATATAATAAGACTTTCTCACTATCCTCAAGATCCCTCTTTCATGGATGCCTGTGATGAGCTTGGTGTTTTTGTAATAGTACCTACACCCGGATGGCAATTTTGGAATAATCAACCAATATTTGGACAACGCGTAGAGTCTGATATTCGCAATATGATACGTCGCGATAGAAATCATCCATCGGTTCTATTATGGGAGCCTATACTTAATGAAACAGGATTATGGGGCGAATCTAAATCATATTCAAAAGAAATACAAGGTAATACTGTTAACATTGTGGCTGAAGAATACCCTTATAAATATTGCTATCCCGCAGGTGGCCCCCAAGACTATTTTTCAGTGTTATATGGTGGAGTACCACAGCAAAATAAAGTTTATTTTACCCGTGAGTTTGGGGATGGTGGAAATGTAAACGACTGGAATGGACAAAATGCAGTTAACAGGGTGAACCGTTCCTGGGGTGAAGCAGCAATGCTCATGCAGGCAGAATCTTATGCGAACTCATTAAAAGATGTAATCTCATCTTTTAAAAACTCCCCACAACATCTTGGAGGCTGTATGTGGGCATCATTTGACACACAGAGAGGTTATCATCCTGATCCTTTTTATGGTGGATTGATGGATGTTTTTCGTCAACCTAAGTATGCTTACTACATGTTCATGTCTCAGCGTGACACTCTAATAAAAGATGCCAGCTCCGGGCCTATGGTATATATTGCCCATGATATGACTCCTTTTTCAAGTAACAATGTTAGTGTTTACTCCAACTGTGATGAAGTACGCCTCAATGTTTTTAAAGGGGGAAAACAGTATGTTTATAAGAAAGAAAAAAACAGTACTAACGGCATAACGTCACCTATTATCATCTTCAAAAATGCATATAACTATGATGATTTCCGTAAGCTATCAAGGGCTAATAAGCTTGATGATGTCTATATGTTTGCAGAGGGACTAATTGATGGAAAGGTAGTGGCTTCAAATAAAGTTTTCCCTGCCAACCGGGCAGAGAAGGTGATATTGAGGGTTGATAATGAAGGTGTTGATTTGGTTGCCAATGGATCAGACTTTGTGACAATAGTAGCCAGCATAGCAGACAAGAATGGAAATATAAAACGTTTAAATAACTACTACATTGAATTTCAAACAGAAGGAGAAGGACATATTATGGGTGATGCTGAAGTGTTTGCAAATCCACGTCCTATTGTATGGGGAGATGCACCTATTTTGCTTCAGTCAACCACAAAAGCTGGGGCTATTAAAATAAAAGCTAAAGTATGTTTTGAAGGAGCTCATACTCCTATTGAAGGGGAAATTGTAATTAATAGCATTGAGAATAAAACGCCTTCTGTTTATGAAAGCAAAGAGTTGAACTTTCTGGATAAAATACAATCTATCAGCAATAAATCAACGCTTAGTAGAACACAAAAGAATGATGATGAACGGAAACTTAAAGAGATACATCAACAACAGGAACGGTTTTTACAAAAATAAATCGAAGTATCGTATTTTTTTAAAAACCAAGTAGTATTAATACAAAAACTTACTTTGAGAAATATTTTATTACTTGCAACTTTTGCAATTACATCTCATTTGTTTGCCCAGAATATCACATCTAATCTTGAGGCTTGGTACAAGTTTGATTATATACCGGGTAATACACAAATAAAGGATTACTCTGGTAATAATAGATCGCTCGTTCCCATGAATTATGGGATTCAAGCAGACTGGACAACCAGCTTGAGTTGGGGCAAATCAAATATTGCTTCGGGCGTAAACAGTTACATCAGTTTTCCTGCCGGGAGGAATGGGAATATATGTTTGACAAGTAAAGATAACCAGGATTGGTTTGGCGTTTTGGGCTCTACTGCCAGAACTCTAGCTGTATGGATAAAAATTGAGACTGGTGCAGCTGATTTTAACGGCACCTATCTGTACGCTTATGGAGACGACACTAAAATAGGAGGGCGATACGAAGTCTCACTAAAGGGGCATAGTATTGAATTTGAAAATGCTGCTAATACTCAAGCTAATGATTGGAAGAATAGAAATGTAGCTTACCTTCAAGATACCGACTATCCTCAAAATACTTGGCACCATTTGGCAATAGTTTACAATGGGATGGGTGATAGACAAACAGGATTTTCACTATATCTAAACGGGAAATTGGTGGCGTTTAATCCGGTTAATATCACCAATGCTGACTTTTCCATTAATACCATTAAGCAGAATGCACCTCAAATTGGCACTAATATGGAAAAAATGTCGTTGGCCGACCTGCGTTTTTACTCAAGAGCTTTGACCAGAACAGAGATTGAAATGCTCAGAAATGGAGGTACCGTACTGCAGTTACCTCATACAATCGAAACAATTTCTTCTCTGCTAAATGATGCTATTGTAAATAAGGCCAAAGAGGTTGTTATCCCCAAGGGTGAATACAGAGGGAATACCGGTTTTATATTGTTAAAAAATGCTTCGGATCTGAAAATAATTGCTGATAGTGTTACCATGATCTGTGAAAAGCGAGTAAGAGCGCTTGAATTTTACAATTGCAAGAATGTAACGTTACAGGGTTTGACTATAGATTACGATCCTCTGCCATATACCCAAGGAGATATAGTTGCTGTTGGTAACAACTATATAGATGTGAAAATTCACAAAGGTTATCCTGTCGAAGCTTTTTCCCGTGTTGACGTTATTGATAAGCAAACCCGATTTCGCAAAAGAGGTAGTGTTTTTGTTTGGAATTCCTCTGCGAAAATAATCGGAATCGGAGGTGACATAGTACGGATTACCAATACAGACTCGCCAAACCTTACCAGTGTGACAGAAGTAGGAGATATGGCTACATTAAGTGGATTGGCGGATCAGGGTGCTGTTCATACTTTAGTATTGACCGATTGTCAAGGAGGAATGGTTTTGAAAAATGTAACTGTGAATACCGGACCGGGTTTTGGTATATTCGAGACAGGTGGAATAGGGGGTACTATTCTGGATGGCTGTAAGATACGCCTTGGCCCAAAACCAAGAGGGGCAACAGAAGAGCGATTACTTACTACTATATGGGATGCTATTCAACATAAGTTAACGAAGATTGGGCCTGTGGTTCAAAACTGTAAAATTGAAAGTGCCGGAGATGATTCCTGGAGTGTAACATGGGACGGAGATTATGAAATACTTACGACAACAGGTAACACTATCACTGTGACTCCTGTTAATCTTCAGGTGGGCGATTCACTTCGCACTTCTCTAACTTCTGAAAGTGTAGTGATTACAAATAATACGGGAGGAATATTGACACTTAATAAACCTTGCCCCTGGGGCGTTAAAACACGCTTGTTCTCTCCCAGTAGAAGATGTGAACACTTTATTTTTCGCAATAATAATATTCATAATTCCGGAAGAGGGGTACTTGTGAAGAGTGGGCATGGTGTAATTGAAAATAATATCTTTGATAATACACATAGCGGGGTGACTGTTAATACTGAACTTAGCGATGGAGGCGCAACAGGAATAGACAGCCTTATTATTCGCAATAATCTTATAATTGGCACGGGGCATTTTATGCCTGCTTCATATAGTAAACAAGCCGGTGCAATTTCTATTGTAGATATATCAAATGGGAAAATAAAACCAGCAGGTTCATTTACCAATATACTTATTGAAAAAAACATTTTTAAAGATGTTTCAGGAGTGAATATTGTCGTTACATCATCAAGTAATGTAAACATCAAGGAAAATAAATTTTACGAAACCGGCATGACTACTCCGAATGTAACGGGACAAGATTATCATTTAAGTCAGAGTACGGTTGTTTATATGAATACTTGCAACAAATTAACTTTGGATAGTAATATTGTTTACAAGATGGGATTGAACTCTCTCCAGGAAAAGTACGGTATAACAAACTATATCCCCAAAAGAGGCGAGATATTCGAAGTGAGGGAAACTGATCTTTTGAGAAAATTATATATAAAAGTTATTGGTGTTCCTGATGCTATGATCAGCATTAGGGGAGATACATTATATGATAGGATTATTGATGGATATTTATTTAACGAATTTGAATTGGGTACAAAACACAATATAACGATTACGCCTCAAAAGGTTGAATTTACTTTTTTACCAGCAAGTTATCAATTACCTGAATTATTAGATAACAACACATTTTCATTTTTGGCAGTTCCAGACAATATTACAAACATTGAAGAACGTAATTTAATTGGTGGATGTAAAATATTTGCAGCTAATATGAATATCTATATTTTGTTCGAAAATACCAGCCCTTCGGTAATATCAGTTTATAATCTGCAAGGAATGCTAGTAAAAACCATTTGGAGTAATCAAATGCAAAATGCCATACGGATAAATCGAGGTGGTATTTACATCGTCCAAATTATTTCAAAGGGGAAACATTATAGTCAAAAGGTTTTTGTGAGATTATAACACAGAAATAACTTCTACAGTCTATTGAAATTATGAATACGAACAAATAACAGTAAAATGAAAAAATTAATTGTAATTATTCTTGGTGTTTTATTACCTATATCAGCTATTTATGCTCAAAATAACATATCTAAATCTGACGACTTTGCTGATATTATATATAAAGCTTTGGGCAAACCGGGGAGCGGGATCGATGCAGGTATGGGTGCCTCGTAAAATGCAGGATGTAAAGATCGTTCCTTAATCCAAGGCTGTTTAAAAACATTTTTCTGGATGGCACTCCAGCATATAGGTATCCGGGTTCCAAGATGGTTCCCTCAAGAACCAAAGCTCCAACTGCTATCATCGTGTTGCTGCTTATCACTGCGCCATCCATGATAATGGCACCCATTCTAATTTCATAAAAAACCACTCGAAAGAACCTGAAAACATGATGAGGAGATAAAAAATAGAATTTGCACAAACATTTTGTATACAACTTAGGGGTTTCGCGTACCTTTCGCGTAGGTTTCGCCTACCCTTCGCGTAGGTTTCGCGTTCTAAGGGCAACGGGAAAAGTAGGCGAAGGGTAGGCGTATGGCAGGCGTAAGGGGGAGAGTATCTACCAACGATCCGCAAATGGCTTAGGAGTAACCCTGAAATGACGTCTGGATTATAACCTTGTCCCTTACTGAAATAATGCAAAGAAAAACAAAAAACACTTTATTCTTAACCCCTAACTTTTTCGACTGATCCCTTTACAGCTTTATGATGGTTAATATAATCAACTTGACCGAAAGGGATAAGCAGTATAAGTATTAAGCATTAAACAATGTCGTATTTCATTATTTGCCTACCCCTTATTCATTTAAAAGATTTAGTAATGAGATTACAACAATAAATTATTTCCACTACTTAAATTATAAATTTACATTGCATTTTACCAAGATTAATTTTATAAAACTAATTTTATAAGATCGAAAGAATAGTTAAAATCATATTAATCACACGTTAGAAAACAGCATGCGTTTTTAAAAACTTAATAATTTATAATTATGACCAAATCAAATCTTGTTAAATTAATGATCCTTAATATTGTGGGACTCATAATCACATCAATGGCTTCGGCACAAACGCTTAATCGTTTTACAAATCTCACTGTATGCACTGACGCGGGTTATTATGATATTATACAGAAAGGTAAAACTGTTCACAATATCAAAGCCTCATTGAACTACCTTTGGGGAACGGAAACGCACTCGATGGATCTTATTAAAGGTGGTAAAGTGGAAAATTATAATACGACTGTCAATGGTCAGCCTTCGCGCAAAATGGAAGTCACTACTGAAAATACACAGCTTGTAACTGTATTGACTTTCGTTCAGAAAGAAGGAGAAAACTTTATTCGCATCTCTGCCCATATTTCACTCAAAGAACCAAACATCAATATAAGTATTGAAGATATCAAACTTTTTAAAACCTCTTTTGAGAATACTTTTCTTGGTGCATATGGTCGAAAAAACTGCAGGTTTCTTAGTACATGGAATGATGTATGGTATCCATCAGGATCTGTCCCAATGGAGGGAAAGAATGACAATGTTGAGATCAAGTCCCTTTTTGCATATCATACTGCAGCAGTATATTCTCCTGCAAAACGCGAAGCCATAACCTTTCAGTATCAGCTTCCAAATATATGGAAAGATGCTATTTGCGAAATTGAAGGTCAACTCACAGCACAGGATTATATTGGTGCCAGACTTTATTTTAAACAACCCTTGAAAAGTGACTATCTCATGGTTAGTGTTGGACCAAACTACACAAATGCGATAGCTAACATGCATACAGTAAACCAATCACGTCATGAAGCAATTGAGGCCAAAGACAATTTCGGATGGAATAGTTGGGAGTCATATCACACCAAAGTGACCGAAGCCGACATTGTAGAAAACATGGAACAAATAAATGCCATACCCTGGCTAAAAAAGAAAATCCGTTATATCACAATTGATGATGGTTGGCAGAAAGGTTTTGATTGGTTTCAATCCAACAGTAAGTTTCCGAATGGAATGGATGGTATGGCCAAAAAAATTAAGGAGGCAGGTTTTATCCCCGGCATTTGGTTAGCTCCATTTTTGTCAGATAAAAATGGTCAGACAGTGAAAAATCACCCGGAATGGCTTCTTCAGAAAAATGGCAAACCTTATCTTGACAATGGCAAGTATATACTTGATCCAACTCATCCGGAGGCCCGTGCATATATTGCTACTATTTTCACACATCTCTATAATTTGGGTTATCGTTATTTTAAAACGGATTATTTGCGCGAACCATTGCTTCGGGCTATACCAGGACGAGATGTCTATGATCCAAATATTACTTGTTATAATCCCGATCTTGGAATGGCTAAAGGTATGCGATCAGCGATGGAATCCATTCGTGCAGCCATGGGTGAAGAATCATTCTGGAATGCATGTGGAACTGATATTGGTAGCGGTGCAGGACTCTATGATGCCGCTCGTTTTGGTGGTGACATTACACCATATTGGACGCGCGTGCCCAATCAGGCACGTTCTGTAATCAACCACTTACACCTGCATGGCAGCTATTATCTTGCAGATCCTGATTTCACTATTGTTAAAGGAACAGACACGTTCTTTCCAGAGTATCTTGACATTAAATCGGTCAGTGATAAGCCTTATGTGGTAGATGCTTTTGAAGGAGGCCCTTGTTTCAATGCTGACGATGCCCGCACATGGTCCAGCTTTGTTATATTGACAGGTGGTATAGTCAACTTGACTGACCGCATCAAGGGTTTAAATGAAACCGGACTTTCTATCCTGAAGACGGTCATCGAAAATGCAGGTGGAAATGCTGCTGTCCCAATGGATATCAAATCGGCTATCCCTGGAGTTCTCCTTCGTGATGAAGCAGACCGTTGCTATCTTGGATTGATCAATTGGAGCAACGATAAGACCGTAACCCTATCTGTTACACCAGACATGGCAGTTCCTTTTCCAAAGTCAGGTGTAGTTCGTGATTTATGGACTAATAAGGAGGTTGTTATTAAAAATGGAAAATTATCCAAAGATCTACTTCCACACAAATCAATCTTACTAACGTGGCAGAAAACAGAAAATGTTATAAAATCAAATGTTTGTGTAAAACGTCCTTAAAAAATATCACTTCCAATACAAAATGATAAATTACTATAATAAAAAATAAATACCATTATGGATTTTACCTCACTTTTAAAAGAATTTCACCAACGCTTTGGCAATGAAACTTTAGTACCGGAATTTTATTTTGCACCGGGTCGTGTTAATCTTATTGGAGAACATACCGATTATAATGGTGGTTATGTGTTGCCTTGTGCCATCAGTTTTGGTACGTATTTGCTGGCCCGCAGGATCGATGAGCCCGTTGTAAGACTTGCAACAACTAACTTTGCGTTTTCAGCTAACATTCCAATCGCTGATTTAGATCAGAAACAACCCGGAAAATGGATCAATTATCCTTTGGCCGTCATCGATCAGTTTGTAAAACTCAATGTAGAGATCAAAGGATTAGAACTTCTTTATTCAGGTAATATTCCAAACGGGGCAGGCCTTTCCTCTTCGGCATCTATCGAAATGGTTACCGCTGTTGCCATCGGTAGTATTTTTGGTTATGAGATGTCAATGGTTGATATGGCAAAACTTTCCCGTCGTGCCGAAAACGAATTTGTTGGAATGAATTGCGGTATCATGGACATGTTTGCCATTGGAATGGGTAAAAAGAACGGCGCACTTTTCCTCAATTGCCGTACCTATGAATATGAAGTGATCCCTGCATATATTGCTGGATATACGTTGGTCATCATGAACACGAACAAACGTCGTGGACTAACCGATTCAAAATACAATGAACGGGTTGCTGAATGTCAGGCTGCTTTATCTGCTTTGAATGTACATGGCAAATTAATTGATCTTTCTGATTTAAGTCTGCAGGAATTTACCGACAGGCAGCACCTGATTAAAGATGAAACGGTTCGTAAACGGGCTCATCACGTCATCAGTGAAAATGCAAGGGTACTGACTGCAGTTGAAGCATTGAAAAATAACCGTATTGCTGAATTTGGCCAATTGATGAATGCTTCTCACGATTCATTACGTAACGATTATGAGGTGACCGGATTTGAATTGGATACGATTGTAAATGAAGTACGCAAAATA
>Ga0209429_10001193_pt1 | contig 16547 bp, 15 predicted proteins | sample BarGraNGADG00212_3_FD_184493 | JGI IMG/M metagenome (GOLD analysis project Ga0209429, IMG submission 184493) | Arctic peat soil microbial communities from Barrow, Alaska - Barrow Graham LP Ref core NGADG0004-212 (SPAdes) (version 2) | ecosystem: Environmental > Terrestrial > Soil > Wetlands >... | reverse complement strand
CCGAAGATCGTCTCCCGAAAGGCACGCACGCTCACCCCCGACGAGTTCGCGGCCGTCCTCGCGCAGATCCCCGACCGGTTCAGGGCAATGGTCATGACGGCCATCGAGACCGGCCTGAGGTGGGGCGAGCTCGTCGCTCTCCGTCCCCGGCACATCGACTTCTTGCGCCGTACGATCACCGTCGAGGAGACGATCGTCGAGGTCTCCCGGAAGGACTCCCCCACCGGGGAGCGCATGATCATCAAGCCCTACCCGAAGGACGACGAGCCCCGCACCCTGCGAGTCTCCCAAGACCTGCTCGACTCACTGGCAGCTCGGATCGCGACTCTGGCCCTCGGGCGCGAGGACCTTCTCTTCCCCTCACGCGAGGTCGCCGGCGGGGCACCACTGTCCCGGGCCACCTTCAACACCCGGTACTGGAAGCCGGCCGTCGCCCGGTCAGGGATCGACTTCCCGGTGCGGATGCACGACCTGCGCCACGCCCACGCCTCCTGGCTCCTCGCTGGCGGCGCCGACCTCAAGGCCGTCATGGAACGCATGGGACACACGCAGATCATGACGACCCAGAAATACCTGCACACGCTCCCCGACGCCGACGACAAAGCACTCGCCGCATTCGAGGCGGTGCGATGCCGTTCTTCACCATGATCACCTTCGAGCGGTGTCGCCGGAGCCGTTGGGCGAGCGAGCGCCCGGGAGGCCGTCAGGACCTCGTCATGACGTCGCGGGCTGCGGCCTCCCCGTTCTGTCCCGAGACCGGCGACAGGACACCGGTGGGGATGTGCACCCGCATGGTGGATGGACCTCGATTGGCCCAGAGGCGGTAGGGGATCGCTCGTAGCGGGACGGGTCTGGCAAGTGTGGCCAGCGTGGCAAGCTCAGCCCAGGGCTGGGTCCAAGCGGATGCGTCGACGACAAGCCCGAGTACCTCGACAACGGTGGAGACCTCACCCGCGACCTGCTCGATGGCCTCGAGGAGCACTGCGTCCGGAGCGATGGTGACCAGTGTGAGGTCGGCGTCGGGTGGCTGATCAAGGCTCTCCAGGCAGTAGACCTCGGGGCCGCGCTCGATGACGAAGGTCCCGCGTAGTGCGTCGACTGCGGGATGGGCGCACGTCAACCGGGGCCGGACGGGCAGGTTCAGTTCGATGACATCCCCCGACCGCCATCGGCGCAGGATCCGGACGTAGCCGCCCGCCTCGCGCACCGGAGCGGGGCGACCGTTGACGGTGAGCTCGAAGTGGTGTGCCCAGTGCGGGATGCGGATCCCCAGTCCCGCCTCCTGATCGCGGCTATCGCGCACCGTGATGGAGACCGTTCCTGTCCTCGGGTAGTCCGTCGTCACGTCCAGCCGGGCGCCGAGGACTGTCTGGCGCGTATCGATCGTTGCGGGCATGTACTGGACGCTGGCGAGAGCACCACCCAGACTGTCGGTCGCCCGGCGCACACCCGGCCAGCAAGGCCTCGGCGAACCTGGAACCAGCCCCCCACCGGCCGGGCCAGGCGGTCGCCCAACCAAACGAACGATGCCCGCCTCGCCCCCGCCCTCGGCAAGACGAAACACCTCCAACAACTCAACCTCGCTAGGCATCGAGTCTCCCGTCTCGCGACAGGGCAGATTGCACGCGGAGAAGTGGCGGGCCCAACCGTAGGCAGTGGTAAGTGTTCCGCGTCTGTCGCCGCTCCGCGAAGACTGACCCGTCCCAATGCGGTGGCTGGCGGACCTGCTCACCGCTCGGATCGCGGTGGATCGGCGCCGAGCCGCCGAGAGAGCGCATACTAGGCATAGAGAGTCAGCCTGGGTCATAGTTCGTCGGCGCTCAAGGCGTCGGTTCAGAACCTCGGATCGCTGGCTGCTAGAATTCGAGGGTGTCCGGGCGGGAGAGAAGCAAGCTGTTGGTTCGTCAATCGGATGTGACAGAGGGCGCTGTCACTGCGCAACGAATCCGGTCGCGCAATCGACGTCTGGTTCTGGACACTCTTTGGGACGCCGGAACGACAACGCGACCTGAACTCCGCTTGAGCGTCGACCTCGCGAAGTCGACGGTCAAGGGCATCACCGACGACCTCATCCGAGACGGGCTCGTCGACGAGGTGCAGATCGCGGAACCGGTCCGACGGCAAGGCCGACCGCCCGGTTTCCTCAGGATCTCGACGAAGCGCGGGCACCTCATCGCCGTGGACGTCGGTGCTGAGAAGGTGATTGTCAGGGTGAGCGCTTTATCCGGTCACACGCTCGCCCAGCGGGAGCATCATTTCGGCCCGGTCGTGCCACGGCAGTCGGACGTGTTCCGCGCACTCCGAGAGCTGACAGATCAGGTACGACTCGAGGCCCGGACGGATTCCGTGCTCGCCGTTGCGATCGGGACCCCGGGAGTCGTGAGCCCGCACGACGGCTCAGTTACCCTCGCGCCGCAAATCGAGGGGTGGAACGGACTGCGGTTGGACCAGGAGGTCGCGACCATGATGTCCGTGCCAAGGGAGTACGTCGTGGTCGAGCGTCAAGCCGATCTTGCAGCGGTTGCAGAGGGGCGCGATGGCGCTGCCCAAGGGGCCGCGTCAGTGTTCTACGTCCATCTCGGTGTCGGCCTCGGCAGTGCGATCCTGCTGGACAACCATCTCTATCGCGGACATGGCGGAGCCGCGGGAGAGATCGGCTACCTTCCTCACCACTTCGACGAGCCCGTCCCGCCCGACAGCGGAATGGGCTCATGGGAGTGGGCGGCGGGGGGCCTGGCCTTCGCTCGCCACGGGCGAGCCGCCGCGATGGGCGCGCGGGGCACAATGCTCCGCGAGCTCGCAGGCGGAGATCCGGACGCGGTGGACGCACGCATCGTCTTTGCTGCTGATTCCGCGGGCGACCCGGCTGCGTCCGACATCATCGACCGCCTCACGGAGCGGCTGGCGATCGGTATCGCCTCGGGCGTCTGTGTCCTGGCGCCCGACCGCGTCATCCTGGCTGGCGGACTCTCCAGAGCCGGTGACCGGCTACTCCAGCCGCTCGAGCGTTCGCTGCGTGGTCTCGTGCCCGTGATGCCTGAGTTGCGGGTCTCCCGGTTCGGCGACGAGGGTGTCGTGACGGGTGCCGTATACAGGGCAGCTCAGCACGCACTCGACATCATCGGTGCCGAATAGGGCGCTACCCGTCTCAGAAGCCGAACGCCTCGTAGACCTCTGCGTACGACTCGATGATGTACGGCACCTGAAGCGCGAACAACTCGTCGTGCCGAGGGTGCGCGTCGAGCGCCGCTGCCCCGCCTAGCGCCGCAGAAAGCGACGCGAACTCGCACTCCCAGATCAACGTATTCTGCGGCTCACGACCGAGACTCGAGAGGTAGCGCTTGCCCTTCGGAAGCCCAGGATCGTCCCGTTCAAGCTCGACAAATCGTCGCTCCAGGTCGAGGAATTCCTCCCGGTGGCCGGGTTCAAAGCGTTGCACGAATCGAAGCAGATGAGTCATCTTGCCTCCTTGGACACGGGCGAGAGCGCGGGCATAAGGCGATCTCGCGAGGTGAAGAGCGACTCAAACTGCGCAGTGGCCTGCAGCCCACGCGCCGCGATAAGTGCAGCCACCGATGCCGCATCGACCTCCGGATGGATGGTGTGCGGCGAGGTGATACTCAGGGAACCGAGAAGTGCACCGAGATCGACGGCAGTGCTCAGGACTAGAGTGCCGTCCCCTACTGGTTCCCGTCGCTGGAGGGGAAGCCCGCAGATCAGGCCGACGATGACGCCGGCGAGGAACGCGTCTCCGGCCCCCGCCGTCGACACCGGTGTCATCGGTAGCGCGGGCGTGTGCTCGATCTCACCCTCGGCGCACAGATAGTTGCCATGGGAGCCATCAGTGACGACGAGGACGATGTCCGGATGACGGGACGATATGGTCGCTGCGCATCGTCGAGCGATCTCCCTGCCGTCCAGGTCTCCCGGGACGCGCGCGACGGCGGCCGCCTCGTCGACATTCAACGCGGCAATGTCGACCAGCTCCCAACCGCCTGCCGCCTCGAACTCCTCGGCCTCTGCGGGCACGATCGACGCGACCGTCAACGCCGCTCGTTCACGTCCCTGCTGCAGTAGCCGAAGTCGCGCATCGAGGGGAACCTCCGGCAGCGCGACGACGACGGTTCGCTCCTGCACCGTCGACGCCTCGAACGGGCGCGTGACGTCAGTCGTAGTGAGCGCTCCGCTCGCGCTGTTGGAAGCGGTGAGGTTGCCGCCGGAGCTATCCGGGTACTGGTAGCTGACGGAGTACAGGGTGGGCAGGCCGGGATCGACGACGACGTACTCCGTCGACATTCCCGTCGCCCTCATCTCTTCGAGAAGCCGGTGCCCGTCTCTGTCATCGCCGACTCGACCAATCGGTACGACCTTCGGCGCCCCGGGCATTCCAGTTCCGAGCAGCGTCGCCACGTAGTGCAGCACCACGTGTCCTTTGCAGTAATCGCGGGCGGGAAGCAGCACAGCGGGCCGGCTCTCGTTGCGCCCTAGGGTCTCGTCCGTCAGCAACCGAAACGCGACACCCGCGCCGACGCCCCCGGCCGCGACGAGTGTGTCGTACTGATACCCAGTGGATTCCGTCGCGCTCACGTCTCGACTCCGGAGAACCGCCACTCGGGGTGCTCCGAGATGGGGTGACGAGCCGTATCCAGCGTCACCGTCACCAGTACGTCCGGATGCGTTTGCAGGAGCGTCATCGGGTACTCCACGGTCTCCGGCGCAAAGAGCGCGACGCGCAACGCCGTGCGCTTCCAGCTGCCCGTGTCGCTGTACAGCCGGACCTGGCGCGCGGAGAGGCACTCCTTCATCCCGAGACTGATCGACATCGGCGGCACGAACTGGTACGCCCCGCCGAAGGAGCGCTCGGCGAGAGCGATGACGGTGTCCACCGCGTTCTCCTGCACACGGAGCTCGGACTCGCGCAGCTGCTGAACTGTCAGCGCGCTGAACGGGTTCCGGCGGGCCTGGTTGTACGCGACGTGGCCGTCCTGCCCGAAGCCGCCGAGCGTGAGGTCGATGGGACTCTCCGCGATCATCGCCTTGATCTCCTCGATCCGGGCAACCTCGGGGAAGACCCGCTGGTGTTGCGGGACCGCGAGCTCCGCGGGGATCGGATCGTAGAAGTGCCGCCGCATGAACGACGTGAAGTTGTGCGGATCACTGTCGTGCAGCGGCCGCCCCTGCCAATCCAGGCAGTCGTCCATGTGGAATACGACGAGGTGATCGAGGTTGACCCGCTCGCTGACAACGATCCGGCAGAACGGCTCGTACCAGGACTTCGGGCCGCACGGGACGATCGCGCGAAACATCCTGCCGGCATCCCGCGCCCGCAGGATCTCGTCCACGAACTCCCTGGCCATCAGCTCGCCCATGGTCGCGGAGTCCTTCACGATCCGCACGGGCATCCGCAGATCCGGATGGTCCTCGAGCTCGTCCGCCGGGATCGAGCACCACGAGTGGAGTGCCGTGAGGTCGAGAGGGTTCACGAGGAGGTCCCTTCGTCCGTGGTCGATCCGAGGAGTCGAAGGGCGTTGTCGTGGTAGACCTTCCGGAGCACGTCGTCGGGCAGGCCGATGCCGTAGATGTTCCAATCCCCGAGCTCGACCCCGTCCGGCGTCCGGTAGGGGAAGTACTCGTCGAAGGTCTCGAGGAAGCGCCAGTAGATGGGGTAGCGCGCGATGTCGGTCGGCAGGAGGTCGCTCCCGAAGACGATGCGGTCCGCGTGCTCGAGGAAGAAGCGACGCGCCGTGTAAGGCTGCCGCCCGAGCTCATTCAGGCGGTCCGCGATGTCGACGTGCATGTTCGAATGCTCATCGAGCATGCGGCCGACCTCGGCCAGATTCTCGGCCCACGAGCCGACATGCGCGATGACGAATGTGGTCGAGCTGTTGGAGCTGAGAAGTTCCTCTTGCATCTCGATCAGCTCGCTGAACGAAGATGCCGCCGGGTCCGTGAAGTGCCAATCGGGGTGTGCCTGCAGGGTCGCGAGGTACTCGTTGGCGCTGTCTGCGGGCCGGAAGAACGCATTCAAGTCGGCGATATGGAAGAGCACCGGCATGTCGAACTCGGCAGCGGCCTCCCAGATGCACCTGAGACGAGGGTCGGTCGGCCTCAGGTACTGACCCTTCCTGTCCTTCAGCCCGAGCCCGACGATCTTCCAGAGCTTCAACCCCCGCACACCGGACTCGTGATGCTGCCGCATGATGGTCGCGATCTCGGCCTCGAAGGTGGGTTCCTCGAACCGTTCGACGGGCACCTGCCCGAAGTGGACCATCGAGTCGTTGACCGGGCGGAGCTTGTCCATCATCCGCCGGTACTCGTCGCCGAAGCCGCCATCCACGTTGACGACGCGTTCGACGCCATGGCGCCGGATCGCCTCGACGGCGGCCGAGGAGTCGTAGAGGTCGAGCGGGGCGTCTGATCCGGTCATGGCGCCGAGGAGCCGACCCCAATGGGTGTGGAAGTCGATGACCGGGAATCGGGCCACCTGCAGGTCGTGCCGCGGGACCTGCAGCTCGGACCGACGTTCGAGGATGCTGGCCATCAGACGACCTCCTTGGCGGGTCGCAACGCGTCAGGGACAGTCGTGTCCGCCGAGCGACGCACGATCTCACGGGTGAGTTCCGCGCGGACGCGCAGGTAGAGCTCTGACTCCGAGCTGAAGCTCTTCATGGTCGTGAGGCCCGATGGATCCACGATCGCGCGCACGGCATCGGAGCCGTCGAGATCCCGGAGCATCTGCATCGCGCGGTGATCCGTCATCGCCTGGAGGAAGGCGTGCGCTCGCGTCGATTCGAGCGGAGCGCCATCCTCGCCCGGATACACGATGAACGCCTCGCCGGCGAGGAACTCGCCACCCGAGCAGGTGTCCTGGAACGGGTTGATGAGTCGCGTCGACAACTGCGTGTAGTAGAAGTTGTAGCCCCAGTGCAGGAACCCTGCCGCGTTGTGCAGGAACAGCTGCGTGCCGATCGCCCGATGGCGAGCCGCAGGAAGGCCGATGAACCGGTTGGCGACGTCCCGGTGCTGCCCGATGCAGAAGTACATCCAGAGGTCGGGCACGCCCGCCTCGAGGAAGGGCTCGAGCGCGTCGGTCGCCACGACCGGCGTTGTCACGTCCCCCTCGGCGTAGAACTCGAAATCGCTGAGCGCGTCGATCACCGTGCAGCCCTCGAGCAGGTCCGCGACGACCGAACGCGCCGCTCGATAGCTGGCCTGCTTCTCGCGTGGGGGCTCGTCGGAGATGTGGAAGAAGACCCGGTCGGCGCCCCACGTGCGATCGAGCACATCTCGCAGCGCAGGGATCAGAGACTGCAGGAGCCGGCGATACTCCGGGTCTACGGCGGCGGTGTGCCAGCCGAAGCGGCGCTCGATGCCCTCGGCCGTCTCGACGTTGATCTGCGGAGCGAACTCAGCGCCCCACTGCGTGAACAGGTGCGCTATCTCCAGATACCGGATCCCTGCCTGCCTGCAGATGTCCATCCACCGCTCGAGCCTGGAGAAGTCGAATACGTAGCGACCACCGTCGTCCCGGATTCCCACGAGCTGAACGGCTCGCCGCGTGCTGCCGACGGCGGTGTCCAGTGGCGGCGTCCACACGGGCGTGAGCAGGGAGTTGATCCCGAGAAACGCCGCCTTCTCGACGAACCGCTGGATCGAGGCCCAGTGCGGCTCGCTGAAGACCTCGTACCCGTAGTGATCGGCGATCGCGTCGAAATGGATCCAGTGGGTGTTGACGATGTCGAGCTCGGGTAGGCGCAACGAGGACACCAGGATCGGCACGGTGGTGGAGAAGACGACCTCGGACTCGCCGGCGACCACCGTGACCGGAACGTGCAGCGTGCCATCGATCCCATCCGGGATCGTCACCGCGACCCAGACCGCGCGCCATTGACCGATCACCGGACGGACAACATCGCCGGGCGCAAGCGGGCGAAGGACGTCCGGGTAGAGCCCGGGCGTGTCCCGCAGGTAGCCATCGTCGTGAAGGTCATAGGCGAGCAGCGTGCACGGCACAAGCTCGACGGCCGACAGCACCGTGCACGCCGCGGCCTCGGCGCCGATCTCGATGCGCAATGACGACAGCTGACCGAGCGTGGTGGTGGTCGGTGGCAGATACGCGAGCTGGAACGAGACCGTCTCGCCGGCGAAGCCGGTGAGCGGGATCGCCTCGTTCAGAGGCTCGGGGGCGACGTCCGGCAGAACGGTCTGCAGGGAGTCCGACACGATGAAGGTATGGCTGGTGCGCATTTCGTGCGGCATCAGGTCTCCGTGCCCTTTCGCGTCATCGTCCAGAACGTGCGTCCGAGACGCGCGTTCACGGAGCGGGAGTAGAACGGGATGGCGTCTTGGGCGACCCAGGCGATCTCGACGATGCGCTGACCCAGCGACACCATGTCCGCCAGCGCGAGACGGGTCAGCGCCCCGCCCAGGCCGATGCGGCGCCACGCCGGAGCCGTCGCAAGCGGACCGAAATGCGTTGCCCGCAGAACGCTGTGGGCCGCGAATCCGATCACCTCGTCTTCTGCGAACGCGAGGAAGATCGATGAGGGTGACCGGTGCAAGGCGGCCTGGGTCTCTCGAGCCCATACCTCCGTCCACTCGCTCGCGGTGTGACGCGCGAGGGTGTCAGCGTCCTCGACGACGCCGCGACGCAGAGTCACCCCCGCGTCTTCGATGCGGCGCAGTTCCGATGCGGTGGGCGGCACCACCTCCATCAAGTCGACGTCCATGTTGAAGAGCACGTCACGACGTGCGTATCCGGCCTTGAGGAACATCGCGATCGCCGGGGTGTACCGGATGTCGACGCCCGGCCAGGCGTAGGAATGCAGGTTCGCGCCGATGGCAAGCGTCTCGCCTCCGAGGACCGCCGCTCGCGTTTCCCACCGGCCGAGGAGCTCGCGCCCGATCCCCCGACGTCGCCACTCGGGGGCGACCGCCAGCAGATCGAGGAAGCCCGTCGCTTCGACCACGCTGCCGACGGCGACTCCGACGATCCGGTCACCATCCCACGCGAGCAGCCGCACGCGCGCGGCCCGGTCGGAGTCGGACCAGACCATCTCCGGCAGCCGCGCCGCATCGTCGCCGTCGAGATCGAAACTCGTCCGGGCGAGCGCCTCGACCTCCTCCGGCACGCCCCGGTCGGACCCGGCCTCGTCGATTCTCACTTGACGGCCCCCGCGGTCAGGCCGGCCAGGAGATGCCGCCGCAACACCAGGACGAGAGCCAGCGGCGGCACGACGGCCAGCAGCCCGGCGGCCGCCTGGAGGCCGTAGTTGCTGACGAACTGGGTGGCGAACGTGGGGATCACGACGGTCAGGGGCTGGGTGCCCCCGGTGCCCGCGTAGACCAACGGGATGAGGAAGGCGCCCCATGCCGCCAGGAACACGATGACGGCGGCCGCGACGAGTCCCGGCGCGATGAGCGGGCCGATGATGCTGCGGATCATCACGAAGGTGCTCGCACCGTCCAACCTGGCTGCGGACTCGATGTCCTGAGGCAGCGTCGCGATATGGCTGCGGAGTATCCAGACGGCGAGGGGGAGCGATGCGGAGACGAGCACCAGGATGACGCCCTGATGGGTGTTGAGCTGCCCTGTCGCCGCGCCGAGCTGGAACAGCGGGATCAGCACGAGGTAGACCGGGATCGCGATTGTGGCGGTGATGATGGCCAGGACGACAGTCGAACCGCGGAAACGAACACGGGCGAAGGCGTAGCTCGCGGGCAGAGCGATCAGGAGCGTCACGACCGTCGTTCCCGCAGCCTGGATCACGGAGTTCGTGACGCCCCGCAGGTACACGGCGCCTGTCGGGTTCGACGACAGGAGAAGGGTGGCGAAGTTCTCGAGACTGAAGCTCCTCGGCACGAGCGAGACCGGCCTGATCGTGAGGTCGGACGGCTGGCTCACGGCCACGACCACCGCCCAGTAGATCGGCAGCAGCGACCAGGTGCCGACGAAGGCTCCGACAACCACCTGCATCGTCCGCCGGCGAGCGGCGCCACGCTCACGCATCAGTACTCCACCTCCCTGTACACAGCCTTGAGGTAGACGACCGCGATCAGCGTCGTGATCACGGCTGCGATGACCGCCGCGGCGAAGCCGAGACCGAAGTCGAAGTCGCGGAAGGCGTAGAGGTACATCGATCCGGCGATCGTGATCTTGCTGGGATCGATCCCGACCAGCACGTAGACCTGATCGAAGAGCCCGATGGCGAGGGTTGCGCCGTTGAGCAGGACGATCGCGATGGCGGGCCGGAGAAGGGGAAGGGAGACGGACCAGAACTGCCGAACGGGGCCGGCGCCGTCGATCCGGCTCTGCTCGTAGAGGTCGCGCGGGATGCCCTCGAGCGCGGCGAGGAAGATCATGACCCCGAGCGGTGTCCCGCTCCAGACGACCGTCAAGGCGATGAGCACCAGACCGAGCCCCGGCGTGTTGAGCCAGACGTGTGACGCGTCTATCAGATGCAGTGACGACAGTGCCGAGTTGAGCAGCCCGGCCCCGGTTGGCGTGAAGATGAACGACCAGAGGAGGCCGCTCACGGTGCCCGGCACGGCCCACGGGATGATGACCGCGCCGAGTGCGAGAGCGCGAGCGCGCCCCCTGAGGGTCTGAAGCCAGAGGGCGAATCCGATCCCGAGAATCAGTACCCCGACGGAGATCACGACGAAGTAGACGCCGGTGGTCACCATGGAGCGCCGGAACGTAGGGTCGGCCAGCACCCGCAGGTAGTTGCCGAGGCCGACGAACGGCCGCTCCGGATTCATGAGTGAGTAGCGCCGGAGACTGCCGATCAGGCTGGTCGCGCTGGGGTAGAGCACGAGTGCGCCGATGATCACCGCCGCGGGGGTGACGAGCAGCCACCCGAGTCGATCGGTCCGCCAACCCCGGCCCCTCTTGCCCGGGCCGGGGCCGCGCGTCGTGACCGTCTTCGCCTTGGCGGACACTGCGCTCAGCGAGTTCACTCCGCTTGGTCGGCGAACTGCTTGGTCTTCTCAGCGAGGGCCGCGACCGCATCTGCTGGCGTGACCTGACCGAGGGCGACGCTCTGGATCGTGGCGGCCGCCTCCGCGCTGAACTTCGTGTACCACGTCGGCGGACCGCCGGGGATGACGGGCTCGATGGTCGGGAAGAGGGTCAGCACCGACCCCACCAGCGCCGCATTGTCCGGGCTCTTTGAGAGCTCCTCCAAAGCCGCCTGGGTGGTCGGCAGAACGCCCTGGTCCGGGTCGTTGTACGCGGCGATCTTCTGCGCCGTCTCATTCTGCCAGCTCAGGTACATCGCCGCGGCCCCCTTGTGAGTCGAGGCGGCAGGGATGGCCAAAGCCTCTTCGAGCGCGATGCTGGCACCCGTCGGGTTGTCCTTGTCGGCCGGCGCGTGCACGAACTGAATCTCGTCGCCGACGATGTTGCTGTCGGCCACGTTCGACTTGCTGGCGTTCACGATGGATGGGTAGGCGGCCAACATGACGGCGTTGGTTCCTCCGATGAAGGCCTGATTCACCTGCTGGACCCCGAGGCCGATCGCACCGGGATCGATCACGCCGGCTGCGTACATGTCGCGGATGAACTGGAATGTGCTCTCGCCCAGTCCATTGGTCGCGAATGCAGGCTGACCCTGAGCGTCGAGCACGTCTCCGCCTGCGGCACGGACCAACATGTACCACGGCGTCGCGGTCTCCTCCTGGATCGACAGCGGCAAGCCGATCGGGTACTCGCAGACACCGGCATCCTTGAGCGCCTGGGCGTCCTTGATCAGTTCGGCCCACGTGGTCGGCGGGGTTTCGATGCCGGCCTGCTTGAACATGGTCATGTTGTAGGCCGTCCCGCGGAAGTCGAGACTGTAGGGCAGACCGATCTGCTGGCCCTGGTAGCTGAACGAATCCGAACCGGCAGCGCCCTTGATCTGATCGGCGGTGAGGTAGCTGTCGAGCGGCTCGAGCCAGCCGGCGGCGCCGAACTGCGACACCCAGGTCCAGTCGAGCTCGATGACATCCGCGGGAGCCTGGCCGCTGGCCGAGGCTGTCACGATCTTGTCGTGGATCGCGTCGAAGTCGACCGCCTGCACGTTGACCGTGATTCCGGTCCGGTCGGTGAAGTCGGCGAGGATGTCCGGCTTGAAGCTGGCCCACGACGGGACGAGCACGGAGATCGACGTTCCTGCGTAGGTCTTGTCGATCGCGCCGGGGGTGTAGTCGCTCGTGGGCCCCGTCGCCGGCGACGAGCTGGAACACGCCACGAGCGCGGTGGCTAGGGCACCTGACAGGGCGATGACCGTCAGGCCCGACCGTCGTGTGTGCTTCACGTGGACTCCAATCAACTCTGACCGCTTCTCGTGTTGCAGGTGTCCCTCACGTTAGCGCCGCGCAGGTCGGCCGGTCAATAGTTCGGTTCCAAACCGAACCAACTCGTTTTCGGCGCGAGTCTCTCCGCGCAAGGGGCGTGCGGCCGACCTTCACCGGAGGTCGCCGGGCGCGGCGTTCGGCTACCGGTTCGTCGCCGACGAGACCCGCGACGCGGGGTTCACGCCGTGTGCCCGCACGGCGTGGCGGACCCGCTCCGCGCAGGGCTGGTGGTCGGATCCAGGGGCCAAGGGCGGCTCCGCCGCCGTCAACGCCGCCATGGAGTTCTTCCCCTCGCTGCTGCAGAAGAGCGGCTGGACCGGCGCCGTTGGGCCGCCCGCGAGGAGCTGAAGCTCGCGATCGTCACGTGGATCGACACGCCCCCGCTGCCGCCGGCACGCCGCTCTCGGCGGATTGACGCCCGTCGGGTACGAAGTCATCATGACTCCTCAGACAGCCGCCGCCGCCTGAGATCCCCTGTCTCCCAGCCGCGCAGCAGGCCCGGTCGCAGGCATGCGCGACCAGTCCACTGCTCCTGCCGAGGTGGCGCTGCTGCGCTATCCAGAAGATCGGCCCGAGACGAAGGAGCTCCGGTGAGCGCACGGGACACAGCAGTCCAGAGTCCGCCGATGGGATGGAACAGCTGGGACTGCTTCGGCACCTCGGTGACCGAGGCGGAGGTGCTGAGCAACGCGCAGTACATGGCGGGAGCCCTGCTGGCACATGGGTGGGACACGGTGGTCGTCGACATCCAGTGGTACGAGCCCACTGCGCGGGCCGGCGGATACAACGACGACGCCCCCGTCGTCTTGGATGGCTGGGGTCGGCCCGTCCCCGCTCCCAACCGGTTTCCATCGGCAGCTGGAGGGGCGGGATTCGCACCCTTGGCTCGTAAGGTCCATGACCTCGGGCTTCGTTTCGGACTTCACCTCATGCGAGGCATCCCGCGTCGCGCCGTAGAAGCGGACTTGCCCGTTCTGGGGACCGATGCTCATGCGTCCGACATCGCGGACCGGCGGTCGACGTGCGAGTGGAACAGCGACAACTTCGGAATCGACCACTCGCAACCCGGGGCTCAGGCGTACTACGACTCGATCGCTGCCCTGTTCTCGGAGTGGGGCGTGGACTACGTGAAGGTGGACGACATGCTGGGGCCATTCTATGACGCCGAGATCGCCGCGTTCTCGCGCGCGATCCGCGGGGCGGGTCGTCCGATGGTGATCAGCCTTTCTCCGGGCCGGATGTTGTCGACAGTGCATGCTCAGGAACTCCTGAACAATGCCGACATCTGGCGCATCTCTAATGACGTCTGGGATCGTTGGAGCGACCTACGGGAGCAGTTCGATCGCCTAGCGATGTGGGCGCCGTTCACGGGGGGCGGACGGTGGGCAGATGCCGACATGCTTCCCCTGGGACGCATCGGCATCCGAGCCGAGCAGGGCGCCGAACGCGATTCACGGCTCACGGCGGATGAGGCTCGCACGATGATGACATTGTGGGTGATCGCGCGCTCCCCGTTGATGTTCGGCGGTGATCTACCGCAAACGGATCCCGTCACGCTCGGACTGATGACGAACGACGCGGTCCTCGAGATCTTGAGGGGTTCGATGAACAATCGCCAGGTGCTCAGAGATCGCGAACTGGTCGTCTGGGCCGCCGACTCGACTCACCGCTCGCGAACGTACGCCGCACTGTTCAATCTGGGCGATACCCCCCGCGCGGCCGAGATCCCGCTCTCGTCGTTGGGTGTGCCAGTGGCAGGGACTGTGACCGACCTGTGGGATGGGTCCGCCACGGCCGCCGGGTCCGTGCTGGGGTCCGAGATCCCGCCGCACGGTTGTGCTCTGTTCGCGGTTGATGCGCCCGGCGCCCTCCAGTGAGGGTCGGTTGCGCCACCCGTCGCGCTTGACGCGCGCCTCGGGATGCAGTCGGCCGGGTGTGTGAGGGGAACTTGGTTTCGCCGATACGCCGGGCCCGGCGTCGTTCGGTGCGTTCGTCGACCACGGCGGCCAGGACCTCGGCGAGGTAGGCCAGGTCGACCTGGTGCTCGGGACGCTGCACGAGCGGATCACGGCAGGTCCGGACACAGGCATCATGAGGGAATGACCACTCTTCGGTTGGCCGTGGACGACGACGCGGCGATCATCGATCTTGACGACGGCGCTCGGTTTCGAGCGCTTCGCCTGGCAGGCCGAGATCTGCTCCTCGAGCGAGGATCACGCAGGGACATGTGGTGGGGGGCGTTCGTGATGGCGCCCTGGACGAGCCTGCTCCGTGAGGGCACGGTCGACGGGTTTCGGCCGGAGGGCGACGACGCGTGGCACGGATTCGTGCGTCGTTGCCCATGGCGGCAGACCGACGACGATTCGATGGAGGTGGATGTCGAGTCCGGTCCGTTCGAGGGTCTGACGATCGCGATGACGGTCACTCTTGGCGGAGGGGAGCTGGAGCTCGAGCTCTCAGCTCGCTCGCACGCACGGCGGGTAGCGGTGGGGCTCGGCTGGCATCCCTGGTTTCGGCGAACCATCGGAGGCGCCCGTGCGGAACTGCTCGTCCCTCCGGGAACGGTCGAGCAGGAGCGTGACGATGACGGCCAACCCACCGGACTCTGGCGAGAACCGGTCGGCGCGTGGAACAGCGGGGCGCGCCTCGGCGGCCCCGTGACCCTGCGCTACCCCGGCGTCGGTCGGGTTGACGTTGACTCCTCCCTCCACCACGCCATCCTGTTCGAACACGAGGAGGGCATCTGTGTCGAACCGACCTCAGGGCCGGCCGGCGAGCTGTCGGACGTTGTCGAGCCCGGGCGGCCGGTCCAGCTGGTCGGCACGGTCCGGTGGACGGGCGAATGAGACCGCTCGGTTCCCGGGACCGTCGCATCGGTTAGGTTGCGGGTCGTCGCGGATGCAGCCGGACGTCGAATGCGGAGGGTAGGACAGTGACGACGCTGGACGTCGCCGTGCATATCAGGCGCGGGCGAGCGCGCGCAAGACCACATGGTCACGATCAGTCGGCTGCCGAGCCTGTGTCGACTCGTCGGGATCTGCGGATCGGACGCCGAGCGGGCAGCCGAAACCGGCGCGAAGTTCGGCGTGCCCGGCTTCACCGACCTCGACCGGATGTTGGCTGAGACCGACCCGCAGCTGCTTTACGTGATGACGCCGCCCGATGCCCACCACGCTGCGGTGGAACTGGCGGGGCGGCGCGGTATCCACGTCATCTCCGAGACGCCGATCGCCACCACCATGCCGATGGCCAGCGCGATGATCGACTCGGCGAAGCGACACGGTATCAAGCTGGAGATCGCCGAGAACGTCTGGCGCTGGCCGAACGAGCGGCTCAAGCGCCAGATCATCGGGGCCGGCCTCATCGGCGCGGTCACGCAGGTTCACCTCTGGTATTACTCAGGCTCGTACCACGGCATCAGCGCCGCCCGCACCCTGATCGGACAGGAGCCGGTGCGCGTGCGTGGTTACGCCCGCGACACCCCTGTTCCACCACACAGAGATTCGATCGACCGTTTCCTCACGAGCGGGCCGTACGAGCACGGGTTGATCGAGTTCGCGGGCGGGGCGATCTGCGTGTACCAGTACCCGCTGTACCCGCACTATCGAAACTATTGGGACGTCGTCGGGACCAAGGGCGCGATCATCGGCACGGACCTGATCATCATGCGGGACGGCGAGCGGCAGGTCTTTCCCATCCGCGAGGAGATCGAGAACTCGTCCGAAGTACCGTCACTGGTGCGGGTCTACGTCGAGACCGATCCGCCGGTGGAATGGGAGAACCCCTACCGCGCCCAGCCTGTCGGAGCTGGGGCGGACGACATTGCTCGGACCGACATCCTCGCCCGGATGCTCCGCTCCATCCGTGAGGACGCGGACCCGCACTATGGTGCCGTGCTCGCTCGCAACGACCAGGAAGTGCTGACGGCTCTGCGGGAGTCGGCCCGTCGTGATGGGGCCTGGGTCAACCTCCCGCTGACTGAACTGACCGCTGGCGAGGGCCAGCTGCAGGAGGACTACGCGCAGCGGCACGGTCACGACCCGCTCGGCGACATCGAAGCGGGATCGGTTGCCCTCGTCGCCTGAGCCCGGATCCGCCGATGAGGTCGGGGTCGTGGGTGGGTCGTGAGACGCGAATGCCCTCCTGACCTGGGACGATAGGACTTCTCGTGGGTCCATTCGTGCCTGGAAGAAGGGCATCCGGTAAGT
>Ga0209429_10001191_pt1 | contig 16578 bp, 17 predicted proteins | sample BarGraNGADG00212_3_FD_184493 | JGI IMG/M metagenome (GOLD analysis project Ga0209429, IMG submission 184493) | Arctic peat soil microbial communities from Barrow, Alaska - Barrow Graham LP Ref core NGADG0004-212 (SPAdes) (version 2) | ecosystem: Environmental > Terrestrial > Soil > Wetlands >... | reverse complement strand
TCGTTGGCATGGGGGTCGTGAAACTCACGGTCGGCACAGGTGCGGGGACGACCCCGCCGAAGGGTTCGAACCGGGGAACGAACGGGTCTTCGTCGCCAAACGATGGCACCACGTCGCCGTCCCCACTGATGAGGGGGACGCCGCCTCGTGGAGTGGGTGCGCCCGCAGCCTCGAGACTCGCCGTGGAAAGTGCCGATGCGCCGAGTTGCCTCACGGGATCGACAACCTGAGGGACGTAATCCTGGTGTGAGTCCTGCGACTCGGCGAAGGTCTGGGCCTCTGGGGTCTCAGGTGGGGCGAATGCGCGCAACGGGTCGGCGCCTCGAGGTTGGATCTCCGCAGCGTCAGGAGGCAGGACCGGTGCGACGATGTCGGCCTCCTCTGCCTCAATGGGCGTCGGAAAGAGACCCCGTACCAGCACGGGGGCGTTCGGGTCGTGGGCTGTCAAGTGTTCCTGCCACGATGGCGGCGTCGTGGTCGGTTCCGGCGTCGGAATCAGTTCCGGTTTGGGCTCTGGCTCTGCCGTAGCATTCGGATTGATGGCCGGGACAGGAATCTCGACCCGCGGGATCGCGCCCGTCCACGGTGCATAGGGAATGGGCGCTTCCGTCTCGGGCCTTGGCGACGCCCACGCAGCGGAGTTCGGCTGGTCGATCGGCTCGACGGGCGTTGGCGGACTCGTGATCGGACCAGTGGTGATCGGACCAGTGGCGATCGGTCCAGTGGAGGGGAATCCGGCGCGGCGGTCAGGGCGCCAGGCTTCGTCGGCGTCATATGTCGGAGCGGGCGCGGCCGACGGCTGGGCGTACGGGTTCGCGGCAGGCGCCGGGGTGGGCTGCTCGGCAACAGGCGCCGGGGTGGGCTGCTCGGCAACAGGCGCCGGGGTGGGCTGCTCGGCAACAGGCGCCGGGGTGGGTTGCTCGGCAACAGGCGCGGCTGGAGCCTCGGCCTGGATCGGTGTCGGCGCGGCAGGACCGGGCTGAAAGACGCCCGCGACAGGCGGTTCATAGGTGCCGCGGGGAGCGCTCCACCGTTCGGCACTCAGGTATGGGCTGAGCGCCGGGGGCTGCGGACTGGGATCCTGCGGACTGGGATCCTGCGACGTGGGATCCTGCGACGTCGGATCCTGCGGGGCGACTGTGGGAATGGGTGTTGTCGCCGGTCGCGTCATCGAGGGGCGCGACGGAGTGAGTTCGAACGGACGCACGCCTTCGAAGGCGCCGGCACGCGGTGCCTGCTCGGGCGCCAGAACGTCGTCGAAAGAGGGCATGGCGGCAGGAGGTGCGGTGGTGGGCGCGGCTGCCGGGACGGCCTCGCCCGCCGTGTCCGCAGGACCGGGAGTGTCGTCGACCGGTTCACCCTCCGGCTGGACGGGAAACCATGGTGATCTGTGTTCGTCGCTGGCCATGATGCAAGGTTATGTCCTGGAGTCCTTCTGCGCGCGGGGCTGCGCGCCGCGCGTGTCAGATTGCGGCGCTACGGTTGCACAATGGCAATCACCAAGAAGGCCCCGACAGGCTACCGCTGCAGTGAGTGCGGGTGGACCGCCGTCAAGTGGGTAGGGCGTTGCGGGGAATGCCAAGCGTGGGGAACTGTCGTCGAGGTGGGGGCCGCGTCAGGGCCCGCGACCAAGGCAAGCGTGGTGACAAACCCCGCGAGGCCCATCGGCGATATCCCGGTGTCTGAATCGACGCGTCACCCCACTCATGTCGCCGAGTTTGATCGCGTCTTGGGCGGCGGGCTCGTGGCGGGTGCCGCCGTGTTGCTCGCCGGCGAGCCTGGCGTAGGCAAATCGACCCTGCTGCTCGAGGTCGCGGCTCGCGCCGCACGCGAGGGACGCAATGTCCTCTATGTGAGCGGCGAGGAGTCGGCGGGCCAAGTGCGCTTGAGAGCGCAACGCATGGGCGCTCTTGAGCCGCGCCTCAAACTCGCTGCCGAGACGGACCTCGGAGTGGTGCTGGCTCACCTCGCGGCCGAGACTCCCGACCTTGTGGTCGTCGACTCGATCCAGGCGATTTCATCAGGAGCGATTGAAGGGTCGGCGGGGGGAGTGGCTCAGGTCCGTGAGGTGGCTGGCGCGCTCATTCAGGCGGCCAAGGCCACCGGCGCGCCGATGGTGCTTGTCGGCCACGTCACCAAGGATGGCTCGGTCGCGGGGCCCCGGATTGTCGAGCACCTTGTGGACGTCGTGTGTCAGTTCGAGGGTGACCCGTATTCGCCATTGCGGCTATTGCGCGCGCTCAAGAACCGATTCGGCTCCGTCGACGAGGTGGGGTGCTTCCAACTGGTCGAGGCGGGCATCGAAGAGGTTCCCGATCCCTCGGGCCTGTTCCTGACTCGCACCGATGAGGCGATTGCGGGCACGTGTCCCACGATCACGCTTGATGGCCGCAGGGCGCTCCCGGCGGAGATCCAGGCGCTCGTGGCACCGTCGGCGCTCGCGAATCCCCGCAGGGCCACGTCCGGAATGGACTCGGCGCGCGTGTCCATGATTCTTGCCGTGCTCCACCGTCGGGTGGGCGTCGCCCTCGCCGCCGACGATGTCTACGTGGCGACAGTCGGCGGCGCGCGAGTGTCCGAACCCGCTGCCGATCTCGCTCTTGCGCTCGCCCTCGCGTCGGCGCGTATGGATAGGCCCGTGAAGAAGGGGCTCGTGGCGATCGGAGAGGTCGCGCTCTCGGGAGCCGTGCGGCCCATCAGCGCGATAGGGACGCGACTTTCGGAGGCCGCTCGCCTTGGATTCACGCATGCGATCGTGCCTGCTGGCGTGGTCGATGCCGCGCGCGAGGCCGCTTGCGGCAAGGTGACGGTGCTCGGGGTCGAGACCCTTGCCGAGGCCGTGCGTGCGGGGATACAGCCCGAGTAATTGGGGCGGTCCCAGTCGCGCGGTGTCTTGGTTGCGCTGCGCAGTCCGAGGAGCGATGTGCCGTCCTAGTTGCGCTGCGCCGTCCGAGGAGCGATGTGCCGTCCTAGTTGCGCTGCGCAGTCCTAGTTGCGCTGCGCAGTCCTAGTTGCGCTGCGCAGTCCTAGTTGCTCAGCGTGAACGCGGCGTCGTTCGATGTGATCCCTTGGATGGTGAGCACAGCGTGGTACGTCCCCGCACCAGGCGCGGCCGTGACGGCGGCACATTGCGCCGCTGACCTCTTTCGATTCCACGTCACTTGGAAAGTCTCGTTCGCGGCGGGAGCGAGCAAGAACTGACGGGCGTTGATGGTCGCGTCCTTGGGGCAGTCGAGCGACGAGAAGATCCTGTCGCTTCCGGACGTGATCTTGAGTTCGGTGCCCGTGGCGGCCGTGTCGAGGCGACAGGGCGTGGGGCCAGCCTGCTTGATGCCGACATCGAACACCGGGAGTGCGCCCGCCGCGAAGGTTGCGGGGTTGGCCTTCAAGGTCAACTGCACGTCCGCCGAGGTGCACGTGCGCGACGTGGCGGCGGTGGGATTCGTGCCGGTACCAGCGCCTGGACTTGCGGCGGTGGTCGGAGCGGGCGAGACGGTCGCGGCCGCTCCGTCGTTCTTCGGGCTGCCGCCGGGTGAGGACGCAAGGAAGTAGATCACCACGATGGCGAGCACCACACCGATCGCCGCCACGATGCGCCGACGCCAGTAAATCTCTGGCGGTTTGCCGCCTACGGGATCACGAAGACCGTCCATGTCCAGACTCCTTCCGACGCTCCCACCGTAGTCGTGGATCGTGCTGGAACAATGAAGGCCATGCCGACGTCTCAAGAACCCGACCCCGTCCTCGACGCGAATCGAGTGACCCTGGTACTCGGCTGGTTTGATGCGTCGGCGCGCGATCTGCCGTGGCGCAGGCCGGACTGCTCGGCTTGGGGAGTGCTCGTGAGCGAGGTCATGCTGCAGCAAACGCCCGTCGCGCGGGTCTTGCCGGCGTGGGAAGAGTGGATGAAGAGGTGGCCCACTCCTGCAGACCTGGCAGCGGACTCCCAGGCCGATGCGGTGCGTGCGTGGGGCCGGCTCGGCTACCCGCGCCGCGCCAAGAGGTTGTGGGAGTGTGCGAGGGTCCTGGTCGATCGTCACGGCGGCGAGGTGCCCGCCGACGCCGATGCGCTGCTCGATCTTCCCGGCGTCGGCGACTACACGGCGTCGGCCGTGCGGGCGTTTGCGTTCGGCGAGCGCGCCGTGGTGCTCGACACCAATGTGCGGCGCGTCTTGGCGCGCGCGTGGAACGGCGAGCCGTTGCCGCCGCCCTCCATGCGCGGCGAGGAGAGGCGGCTTGCCGAGCGGATCGCCCCTATCGATGCCGCGAGGGCTGCGGCGTGGGCGGCCGCGTCGATGGAGTTGGGCGCGATGGTGTGCACCGCGCGGGCTCCCCGCTGTGACAAGTGCCCGGTGGCGGCATCTTGCGCGTGGGTCGCGGGCGGCAGCAGGGGTCTTGACGAGGCGCCGCGGAGGACGCAGCCGTGGCACGGCACCGACCGCCAAGTGCGCGGCCGAATCCTTGCCCTCTTGCGCCTGGCCGACGGCCCGCTCATGGTTGAGGGGCGTGCCGCCCTCGCCGACGTGGGACCCGGCCAGGTGGACAGGTGCCTCGAATCGCTCCTCGCCGACGGCCTGGTCGCGCTCGCCGATGCGGAGCGCGGGCTAGTTGAACTCGCCTAGGGCCACCCCGTGTACAGCCACCCCGTGTACAGCCACCCCGTGTACAGCCACCCCGTCTACAGCCAGCCCGTCTACAACCACTCAGTCCCGTGGACGGCGTAGGGCTCAATTGCCGCGATCTCGTCGGCGGTCAGCGGGTCAAAGCCGAGCGCGGCGACGTTGTTACGCAGTTGCTCGACGGACGATGCGCCCACGAGTGCTGACGTGACGCGGTCATCGCGCAATACCCATTGGATCGCCATCTGGGCCAGAGACTGGCCGCGGTTGGCGGCGATGTCATTCAGCGCGCTCGCGCGCTCGAGGTAGACCTTGTTCTGGGCCTGGCCCTCGTTGAGGAACTCGGAGTGCGTGATGCGCGAGCCTGCGGGGATGCCCTTGAGGTAGCGATTGGTGAGCAGTCCCTGCGCAAGGGGGGAAAACACGATCGAGCCGACGCCCTCCGCGCCGATCACGTCCCACAGGGCCTCCTCGGGACGGCGGTCGAACATGCTGTAGCGAGGCTGGTGAATCAGCATCGGCGTGCCGAGGCCCCGCAGGATGCGGATGGCCTCCTCGGTGGTCGACGCGTCGTAATTGCTGACGCCCGCGTAGAGGGCCTTGCCCGAGCGCACGATGTGGTCGAGCGCGCCCATCGTCTCCTCGAGTGGAGTCTCGGGGTCCATACGGTGGTGGTAGAAGATGTCGACGTAATCGAGGCCCATGCGCGAGAGCGACTGGTCGAGCGAGCTGATCAGGTACTTGCGTGAGCCGAAGTCGCCGTAGGGGCCCGGCCACATGCCGTAACCGGCTTTGGAGGAGATCAGGATCTCGTCGCGATAGGGCCGCAGGTGGCGGGCGAAGATGTCGCCGAAGTTGCGCTCTGCGCTGCCGGCAGGGGGCCCATAGTTGTTGGCCAAGTCGTAGTGGGTGATTCCCATGTCGAACGCGGCGAGGATGATGTCGCGCCGGCGTTCGAGCGATGTCCCATCGCCGAAGTTCTGCCAGAGGCCAAGCGACACGGCGGGAAGCCGAATGCCCGAGCGCCCGCATCGGCGATACGTCATGGAGTCGTAGCGGTCTTCGGCGGCGACCTGCGGGGCGTGAGTGGTCATGCTGCGAGCCTAACGCCGCGCTCGCGGGGAGCCACCCACGAGGAAGGGAATGCCAAGGCGCCCCGCCCCGCGCGCTCTCCGCGCGCTGTCCGCACATGGCGCAAGGTTTTGGTCCGTCCACCGTGTGCGCTGTGCGCATAGGGCGCAGGGCGCAGGGCGTGAGCCGCGGGGCGTGAGCCCCGGGACGTGAGCCCCGGGACGTGAGCCCCGGGACGTGACGGCGAACCGCGACCTCGAACCGCGACCTCGAACCGCGACCTCGAACCGCGACCTCGAACCGCGACCTCAAACCGCACGCGCCATCCACAGATGTGGCGCCTGGCCTGCGTGCAGGGGCTGTTTCGCGATGTGCTGGTTCGTATGACGGTCACGCCCATCGATACGCGCCGCTCTGCGCTGGGTGAATGGCTCGACGGCAACGGTCGCGCCGTCACGCGCACAGATGTGCTTTCGCGCTGGTCCTGGTGGTCGCTCGACGCCGCGCTGACGCGTGGCTTGGCGGTGAGGCTTCTTCCAGGCGTCTACTGCGGCGCTCGCCATGCGGCCGACGTCAGGGTGAGGGCGCAGGCGGTGTGCCTGTGGTCCGGGCGGGCGCTCGTGAGCGGCAGGGCCGCACTACACCTCTACGACGAGTCGTTCGAGCAGCCAACCATTGTCGAGATCGTGCTGCCCTACGGACACCGAGTCCGAGCCCCCGAATGGATCGATGTCCGCGAGCAGGCGGCGACCAACACCTGGAGCATGAGGCATGGCGCGCGCTGTCTCGTCCCCGAGCGCGCGGTACTCGACGCTTGGCTTCGGTCCCCTAGGCGTGTCGGCGTTGACCTGGTGTACCGCGCGCTGTGGCGACGGGTATGCACCCCGCGTCAACTCTCGCGTGCGCTCGCGGCGGCACCGCGCGTGGCAGGGCGGAGGGAACTGGCTGCGTTGCTTGCTCAGTTCTCGGCGGGCGCCACGTCGCCGCTCGAGGTGATGGCGAGGCGTGAAGTCTTCGTGGGGCCGCGTTTCGCGGAGTTTGAATGGCAGGGAGAGGTGACTGTCGCGGGGCGCCGCAGACGAGCGGACATCTTGCATCGGCGAGCGGGCGTGGCGATTGAACTCGACGGGCATCGGTATCACGACGGCGCCGACGCCCACGTTCGCGACCGTCGGCGCGATGCCGAGTTTGCCGCAACCGGCCTCACTACGGTGAGGTTCGCCTTCGATGACCTGTGCGCGCGACCCGTGTGGTGCCGGGAGACGGTGCTGCGGGCAGTCGCAGCGCGGCTCTAACCCCCAGTCGCGCGGCTCGGCTCTAACCCCCAGATGCGCGCCCTGTCCGCACACTGCACAAGGGGGGAGCCCGAAAACCGTGTGCCGTGTGCGGACAGAGTGCACGCCCCTGGGAATGGTGCGAGTCCGCCTGCCGTTCGAGTACTCGTACGGATTGCCGCGTCAACGGTGACGACGAGGGGAGTTCAGCCCGGGCGAAGGAGAACACGATGAACGTTGTGCTGTGGATCGTGGCGGGTATTGCCGCAGCAGCCTTCCTCATGACCGGAGCTATGAAGCTCGCTCAAGGCAAGAAGGTCGAGGAGAAGGGAATGGCGTGGGCCCAGCACTACTCCGACCGCGGCGCGCACCCTCGGCGCGGCTGAAGTTGCGGGCGCCGTCGGGCTCACCCTGCCCGCCATCACCGGAATCGCGACGTGGCTTGTTCCCACCGCGGCAATTGGCGTCGTCGTCGTGATGGTCGGTGCAGTGCGGCGACACGTCATGGACGGCGAGGGGCTCAGGGGTTCGATGCCCGCGCTCGTGCTTGGCGTGCTGACGCTCATCGGGCGGTAGGTCGCATCTGGCTGGCCCCGTTCGGCAGTTAGACGACGCACGGCCCGCGCAGAAGGACCCAGCCTCGTCAACGCGCAGAAGGCCCCGACCCCCTCAACGGGGAGCCGGGGCCCTCTGCTTGCAGATTGTGTCGCGCGTCTAGATCTCTGGCGAGGGAACCTCGTCGGCGGGGCCGCTAGCGGCGCGAGCCTTGTCGGCCGTGGCGGCCGCGGGCACGGGATCCTTGGTGAGCGGCTCGCCCATCGTCTCGTCCTTGCTGATGCCTTCGAAGGTGAACTCGCCGAGCACGCCCTCGCCCTGCGCATCGACGCGGATGATCTGGCCCGGCGTGACTTCGCCGAACAGGATCTTCTCGGACAACGGGTCCTCGATCTCGCGCTGGAGAGCCCTGCGCAAGGGTCGGGCACCGAGGACTGGGTCGTAGCCGCGCTCGGCCAACAGCTTCTTGGCCGCGTCGGTGAGCTCGATGCCCATGTCCTTGTCCTTCATGCGGAGGTCCAGGCGGGCGACCATGAGGTCAACGATCTGGATGATCTCGTCCTGAGTGAGTTGCGGGAACACCACCACGTTGTCGACGCGGTTGAGGAACTCGGGCTTGAAGTGCTCCTTCAGCTTCGTGTTCACCAGCTTGACCATCTCGTCGTACGACTGGCTTCCCGCGGTGATCATCGAGAAGCCCGTCGCCTGACGCTTGGAGATCGCGTCGGCGCCGAGGTTGGTGGTCATGATGATGACGGTGTTCTTGAAGTTGATCTCGCGGCCCTGGGCATCGGTCAACTTGCCGTCTTCCAGGATCTGGAGGAGCGAGTTGAAGATGTCGGGGTGGGCCTTCTCGACCTCGTCGAAGAGCACCACGGAGAACGGCTTGCGGCGCACCTTCTCGGTGAGCTGGCCGCCCTCTTCGAATCCGACGTAGCCGGGAGGCGCACCGAACAGTCGGGCCACGGTGTGCTTCTCGCCGTACTCGGACATGTCGAGGCTGATGAGCGCGTCCTCGTCGCCGAACAGGAACTCGGCGAGAGCTTTGGCGAGCTCGGTCTTACCCACACCGGTAGGACCGGCGAAGATGAACGAGCCACCTGGGCGCTTCGGGTCCTTGAGGCCTGCGCGCGTGCGGCGGATGGCCTGAGAGAGCACCTTGATCGCGGCCTCTTGGCCGACGATGCGCTTGTGCAGCTCCTTCTCCATCGACAGCAGTCGGGCGGACTCATCGGAGCTGACGCGGGCCACCGGCACTCCGGTAGACATTGCCAGCACCTCGGCGATGAGATCCTCGTCAACGACAGCGGCCACATCGAGGTCGCCCGACTTCCAGGCCTGCTCCTTGGTGGAGCGCTCCTCTGTGAGCTTGCGCTCGACGTCACGCAGCGAGGCGGCCTTCTCGAAGTCCTGCTCGTCGATCGCGCTCTCCTTGTCACGGCGCACGTTGGCGATTCTTTCGTCAAGGTCGCGCAGCTCGGGGGGCGAGGTCATGCGGCGAATGCGCAAGCGCGCGCCAGCCTCGTCGATCAGGTCGATCGCCTTGTCGGGCAGGAACCGGTCGCTGATGTAGCGGTCGGCCATCTGCGCAGCGGCCACGATCGCGCCGTCCGTGATGGTGACACGGTGGAACGCCTCGTAGCGGTCGCGCAGGCCCTTGAGGATCTCGATGGTCTGACCGAGTTCCGGCTCCGGCACCTGGATGGGCTGGAAGCGGCGCTCGAGCGCGGGGTCCTTCTCGACGTGCTTGCGGTACTCGTCGAGCGTGGTCGCGCCGATGGTCTGGAGCTCGCCTCGCGCCAGCATTGGCTTGAGGATCGAGGCGGCGTCGATCGCGCCCTCGGCGGCACCCGCACCCACCAGGGTGTGGATCTCGTCGATGAACAGGATGATGTCGCCGCGCGTGCGGATCTCCTTGAGCACCTTCTTGAGGCGCTCCTCGAAGTCACCGCGGTAGCGGCTGCCCGCGACGAGCGAGCCGAGGTCGAGCGTGTAGAGCTGCTTGCCCTTGAGCGTTTCGGGCACGTCTCCGCGCACGATCGCCTGGGCGAGACCCTCGACAACGGCGGTCTTGCCGACGCCTGGCTCGCCGATGAGGACGGGGTTGTTCTTGGTGCGGCGCGACAGAACCTGCATGACGCGCTCCATGATGAGTTCGCGGCCGATGACGGGGTCGAGCTTTCCCTCGCGCGCGGCCTGCGTGTAGTTACGGCCGAACTGGTCGAGAACCGTCGAGCCCGCGGGGGTGCCCTCCTGGGGTCCGCCCTGCGCGGTGCCCTGAGCGTTCGGCGTGTCCTTGCCCTCGTAGCCCGAGAGCAACTGGATGACCTGCTGGCGAACGCCACCGAGGTCGGCGCCCAACTTGCCGAGAACCTGGGCGGCAACGCCCTCGCCCTCGCGGATCAGGCCGAGCAGGATGTGCTCGGTGCCGATGTAGTTGTGGCCAAGTTGCAGCGCCTCGCGCAGGGACAGCTCGAGAACCTTCTTGGCGCGCGGAGTGAAGGGGATGTGTCCGGAGGGGGCGTGTGAGCCCTCGCCGATGATCTCCTGCACCTGCTCGCGGACTCCGTTGAGCGAGATGTCCATGGCCTCGAGGGCCTTGGCGGCAACGCCCTCGCCCTCGCGCACCAGGCCGAGGAGGATGTGCTCGGTGCCGATGTAGTTGTGGTTGAGCATGCGTGCCTCTTCTTGGGCAAGCACCACTACGCGGCGAGCGCGGTCTGTGAACCGTTCGAACATCGTGACCTCCTTGGCCATGCATGGGGTTGCAAGGCGTGCACCCAGGCTAACCACGCGTTCCCCGTCACCATTGCCATGTTCGCGTTGGGCGTGAGAAGTGTGACCAAGCAGAAATGTGCGGGAAGGGGTAGGGCTACGTCTCCAGCAGGATCGTCATCGGGCCGTCGTTGGTGAGACTGACTGCCATGTCGGCGCCAAAGACGCCCGTGCCGACCGTGAGCCCTGCCTCGCGAAGGGCGGCCACGACGGCCTCGACCAACGGCTCGGCCACGGGCCCAGGCGCGGCCTGATTCCACGTGGGGCGTCTGCCCTTGCGGGTGTCCGCGTAGAGCGTGAACTGGCTGACGACGATGATGGGTGCGCCGGCCTCAAGGGCCGAGGCCTCGCCGTCGAGAATGCGCAGGTCGTGGATCTTGCGGGCGATGAGCGCGACCTCGGCGGGGCCATCGTCGTGAGTGACGCCTATGAGTGCCACGATGCCCTGGCGATCAAAGGATGCGACCTCTACCCCGTCGACGACGACGGACGCGGTCGACGCGCGCTGGAGGACGGCGCGCACGGGCTACCAGCCGCCCTTGGTGCTGCGCCCGCCGCCCTTCGGTCCCCTGCGGTGGGTGCCAAGCGCGGGCTTGACGCCGACGAAGTAGACGATGACCGCGGCCGCGGCGATCAGGGCCACAAAGTTGAAGATGCTCAACGCGGCTTTGGCGAACGGAAATGGCAAGGCGACAAAGAGGATCGCGGTGGCGATGCCAAGGACGATGAGCCAGAGACTCTTAGTTTGCTTGCCCGCGCTCACGAAGGCGGCGGGCGAACGGCGGGCGGCGTCAACGAGCGCCCACACACCGAGTGCAAATGCGGCGTAAGAGATGACATTGACAACGACGAGCTGCAGAAAACCGAACATGAGAGCCTCCGGGTGACACGGTAGCCGACGAGCGTCGGGATCGAAATCCCCGGTGCGGCGCCGCTGCGACTACCCGATGGCTCCGCTACCCGATGTCCCCCCCGATGGCCCCGCTACTCCATGTCCCCGCTACTCGGCGTCCTTCTTACTCCATGTCCCCGCCGTCGGCCGCGCACCCCTTGCCCATGAGTAGCCCCTTGGTGGTGGGGCCTGGCTTGGGCGGGCGATCGGCTGAGAAGCCGTCGGCGTTGACGATGACTTCTTGAGACGCGTCGATGGGACCGTCGTCGCCGACGACCATGAGCGTCGCGGACGGGTCCGTCGAGCGCTTGAGGACGGCCAGCGCGATCGGGCCGAGTTCGTGGTGGCGCGACACCGACGTCACGCGCCCCACGGAGGCGTCGGAGCCGGGCAGCGTCACCGCGGCGCCAAGCGAGGGGAGGTCCGCCCCGGAACCGTCGAGGTGGAGCATCGTGAGCCTGCGCGGCGGACGGCCGACGTTGTGCACCTTGGCCACCGTCTCTTGGCCCCGGTAGCAGCCCTTGTGGAGGTGAACGGCAGTGCGCAACCAGTCGAGCTCGTGCGGCAGAGAGGTCTCATCAACCTCGGTCGCGGCGCGCGGACGGTGGGCGGCGATGCGCAGCGCCTCGGTCGCCCAGGTACCCGCGAGGCTCGCGCCTGCGGCGAGACGCGCATCGACCTCGGCGTCAAGGTCGGCACGGGGAACGAGCACGAGCCGCCACGGACGGGCCTCTCCTGGCGCGGCATCGGCGGGCGCGTAGGAGGTTCCCCCGGCGCCGACGTGCGGCCACGGGTCCACCCAGGTGACGGCGCCCCAGGTCACCGCGGGCGCGGCGCCGGGAGCGGCATCGGCACCTGCGCCGTTCCCTGACGCGGCGGGAGTTGCGACCGGCTCGCCGATCGCGGCCCAGTCGGCGGTGGCGTCGGCGACCTCGACGCGGAGCATGAAGCGCATGCGGTCAAGGTGTGCCGCCAGCCCCACCGCGGTCTCGGTGATGAGCCACGCTGTCTCGCCGTCGTCTACCGCTGCGGCCACGTGCTCGATGCGCCCCTGAGGGCTCAAGATCATCAACTCGGTGGACACCCCCGGCGCGAGCGAGGCGACCTCTTGGGAGCTGAGGGAGTTGAGCCACGTGAGGCGGTCGGGCCCCGTGACCGTCACGATGCCCAGGTGAGACTGGTCCACCACTGCACGGCCGGATTCGAGCGCCCTTTGCTCCGCCGTCGGGTCGCCGTAATGCCACGCCACTCCCGCGTCGGGCCCTTCGGCGGGGACGGCGCCTTGGCGGGCCAGGAGGGGGGACGCGGTGCTGAGCGATGAGGTCATGATGGGTCAACGACGGGCGGGGCCGTCACGATTCCGCGACGCGCGACAGGCGGCCAGATGCGTAGCTCTGCAGGTCGTTGCCGAACGCCGCAATGTCGAGAGCGAAGAGCAACTCTCCGGCGACGTTCCCGTACAGTCGCGAGGCCCCGCCGATGTCGGGTGCGCTCGCGGTCCTCGCCATCAGATCGGTGGCAAGTTCGATCTTTCCGTTGCCGACGACGCCCAAATAGAGCGCGACCGAGCCGGAAGCATCGGCGACAAGAAGCTCTACAGGGTGTTGGTTCTTGGCGAGTTCGAGGCCCTCAGGCGCGACGGGGGGCACGCGCCAGTAGCCCTGCTCGCTTGACCACACGGCCGTGTCTTCGCCGTCAGGCCCAATCGCCGTCAGCGTGGACCGGTAGATGAGGTACGGGCCGCCGTCGTGGTCGAAGACCGTGTCGGCGCGAATCTCCGTGCGAGGGATGTCGGGATACTCGATGAATCCGCGACCCGACCAGGTGCCAACGAGCCACGCGAGTGGGAAGACCTCGGGCGCGAGGTCTTCTGGGAAGGCAAAAGTCACCGCTTGGGGGCCTTGAGGACGCGCCACAAGACGGTGCCTACGACCCAGGCGGTGGCGCCGAAAGCGGCGACCGAGAGGGCGACGAACGTGGCTTCGAGTCCTGTCATGGTGTCTCCATCATACGAATGCGACGGCGCTTTGCGAGCACCTGCAGTACACGATCGTGGTCAATATACGAGAACCGTCGTGTCGGGCGCGAGCGATTCCTCGAGGAACGTCGCTGCGCCCGCGATGCGCACGCCCTCGATGAGGTCTCCCGCCGCGATGTCGCGCCGTTGCGCGCACTGGGTGCACAGCGTGAGGGTTCCCCCCGCCATGATGACCTCGCGTAACTCCGACAGCGGTGCCGCGTGGGGCAAGGCAACGTCGTCGGTGCCCGGCAGGGCGAAGAGGCTCGCCTCGCCGGTGAGCCACATGCTGACGTCGATGCCGCTCGCCGCCGCGGTCGCCGCCACGGTGAACGCCTGAATGAGAGTCTCCTCGCGCTCGACCCCCCACGTGCACTTGACGACGAGGCGGGCCACGTCATGCCGCCTTGGTGGTGGCGCGCTTGAACAAGAGGTAGATCTCGCAGCCTGCGCAGAAGCCGAACACGCCGTTGAGGAAAGATGCAACCGTCACGAGCCCCGCAAACACGAAGAATCCAACGGTCACGCCCGCGAGCCCAAGGATAAGGGCTGCGCCCGCCATGACGAGGCCCATCTGTTGCGCGAAGCGGGGCGGGCGAAAGCTCTCGGTCTCGGTCGGTGGACCGATGCGCGGGCGAATGAAGGTGCGGAACAGGAAGGACTGGACGGTGACCTGCGGCCCGACGGTGGCGCCGGGCAGGAACATCGCCGTGAGCACCGCCACGGCAATCAGCCCGACAAAGTCAGGGCCGAATACGAGGGCGATGAGCGCAAACGCGAGGGTCACGAGCGCCCCGAAGCGGTAACCGCGGGGATCGATACGGATGTCGTCTGTGGGGGACACGGCACCTCCTTGTGGAGGACCAGTCTAGGGCGTGCAGCGCCGCGCGCTAGATCGAGGCAGTGTCAGATCGAGGCAGTGTCAGATCGAGGCAGTGTCAAATCGAGGCAGTGTCAAATCGAGTACTCGGTGGGAGGTGGGACCTCCGCGAGTGCGGCGCGTGCCTGCGCCTCCGAAGGCGCGCCGTTCATGCGCGAGACGACAACGCCGTCGGCATCGAGAACGAGAGTCGTTGGGGTGCGCATGATGTCGAGCCGGCGAGCGAGGTCGAGGTGTTCAGACGCATCGATCTCGATGTGGCTCACGTAAGGGTCGTCGTCGGCAACGCGCAACAACAAGTCTCGAGTGGGCGGGCACTTGGCGCACATGGGCGTCGAGAACTGCACGAAGGTCGCGCGTAGACCCCTCGGAGCGCCGAGCTCCGCGGGGGTGAGGGTTGCTGCCACGGCCACGTGTTGCACGCGCCCCTGCCTGCGTGACCACCACCCATAGGCGACGGTAGACGCGAGAAGCAGTGCGCCGACGGCGAGAAGTCTGAGGAGCATCAGCCCACCAGCAGGCGGCCGCCAAGGTACACGAGAACTCCCGCGGCGAGGACGGGGGTGATCCCGGAGGCGACCGAGGCGAAGAAGTGGCGCGGCGCCGGCTCCCTGTACGTGAGTTCAGACACGATGAGGACCGCAGAGGCCGCGACGAAGCCTACGAGCGCGCCGCCCGGCCAGCCGACCGAGTTGAAGAGCAGTCCCATGGCCCCGCCAGCCGCGGTGCCGAGCGTCAAGGCGATCGCCGCATTCACCCCGGGCTTCGAGGTAAGAACGGATGCGATGCCCGTGATCGCGAGCGAGGCCGCGCCTGCCACGACGAGGTCGCTCGCTCCGGGGGTTCGCATGGCGGCCACCCACGCTCCTGCGGAAACGGCAACCATCGCTCCGGCCATCATTCCCGTGACGGATGTGACGGCTCGCCCCGGCGGAGACGGGAAGAAGACCTCGGCTGCTAGCGCAAGGAGCACGGCGGCTCCCGCCGCGGCGACTCCGTAACGCAAATATGGTTCGTTGCGGCCAAGGCCAATGGCGAGCACGGAAATGGCACCCGACGTCCCAATGATGACCGTGCTGACGCGGCGCCGGTAGACGCGAAGCAGACGGGGCCAGCCGAAGGCCGCCAAGGCGATGAGGGCGCTCACGCCGATCGCCAAGTAGCGGGTGCCTAGGAAGCCAGTGACCGCGACAACCGCGGCGGCGCCGGTAGTGGCGGTGGCGCGCGTCAATGGGTTCACGCGCGTAAGTCTCGCATGAGTGCTACCGGTACAGTGAACTCAACCGGAGGTGCCATGGCCGACCTGCTCGTGCTGACGCCGTCTACTGACGGCGCCGCTGGGGTCTTGCCTGCGCTTGCGCTCCTCAGCCACCGTACACGTGTGGTCGCCCCCGAACCCTCGGCGATGCTCGACGCCCTCGACGCGGATGTCCTCGTCATCGATGCGCGCAACGACCTCGCGCAGGCCCGCAACAATTGCAAACTTGTGCAGGTCACAGGGGTCCAGGTGCCGTTGCTCTTGGTGCTCCGCGAGGGCGGAATGTCGATCGTTACGGCCGATTGGGGCGCCGACGACGTGGTCCTCACTGAGGCGCCGCCTGCCGAGGTCGAGGCGCGAATTCGACTCCTCATTGGACGCGCATCGAGCGGTGACCCGCTCGACAAGGCCGCCGAGTACTCATCCGGCGAACTCAATGTGGACGTCGGCGGCTACACGGCGCGACTCAAGGGCCGCCCGCTCGACCTCACCTACAAGGAGTTCGAGCTTCTCAAGTACCTCATGCAGCACCCGGGCCGCGTGTATACACGCGATCAACTCCTTCAAGAGGTCTGGGGATTCGACTATTACGGCGGCACTCGCACCGTCGATGTCCACGTGCGGCGCCTGCGTGCCAAGCTCGGCGCTGAGCACGAGCAGCTCATCGGGACAGTGCGCAACGTTGGCTATCGCTTCGATCCGCTACCTGTGAAGCCCGCCGCAGAGGCAGCCCCCGCAAAACTCGCCGACGCTTGAGCCTGAGACGGCACGTCTGGCGCGGGAAGCGCCGGGCACCCTCGGGGCGTTGAGGGTCGTGACGGCGTTCAGTTGCGCTCGGTAGGCTGGGTGGACCGATCCTGTTTGTCCCACTAAGGAAGAGGCCAGGATGGCGCGCGCGCGTGCAGGAAGACTTTTCAGTCGACTGACACCGTCGAGCGAGCGGACTCTCTCGGATGTGTTGCGCACCGAGCGAGCCGGCGGAATCCTGCTGCTCTTCGGTACCGTCGTCGCCTTGATTTGGGCAAATAGCCCGTGGTCGAGCGCTTACGTGACAATGCAGAACACCGTCGTGGGGCCGCACGTCCTTCACCTGGACTTGACTCTCGCGAGTTGGGCCAAGGACGGGTTGCTCGCCGTCTTCTTCTATGTGGTTGGCCTCGAACTCAAGAGAGAGATCGTCGTAGGTGAACTCCGTAAGCCCGCGACGGCCATCGTCCCGATCGTCGCGGCGATCGGC
>Ga0209429_10001190_pt1 | contig 16597 bp, 15 predicted proteins | sample BarGraNGADG00212_3_FD_184493 | JGI IMG/M metagenome (GOLD analysis project Ga0209429, IMG submission 184493) | Arctic peat soil microbial communities from Barrow, Alaska - Barrow Graham LP Ref core NGADG0004-212 (SPAdes) (version 2) | ecosystem: Environmental > Terrestrial > Soil > Wetlands >... | reverse complement strand
CCGGTGACCGCGATGAGGACGACCTGCGCGATCCCGAAGAGCCCGAACATGGCCCCGGCCAAGATCAAGGCGATGCCGCCAAGACCACGGACACCACCCACGTCCCCGAGGCTGACGTCGAGCGGGCTCGCCGGGTTGACATACACCGTGAGCCGGTCACCGGGCGCCACGAACCAGCCCCGGCGGCGGATGCTCACCAACCCGCACACCCGCGTCGCCCGCAACCACGTCCCGTCCGGCGCCGGGTAGTCGAACGTCACCCGGCTCGGTCTCGTGAAGTTCGTGAAGTCCACCACCACGGCCTCGATTGGGACGCGCGGCACCGCCGAGGACCGGCGAGTCATCCGCACACCCAGCACGACCATCACCGTCGCGGGCACCAGGACGAACAGCGAGACGATGGTCAGCCCGAACCCCAGCACGCCCGCTCAGCCGACCGTCAACGACCGCAACGCATCCAACGCGGTCGAACCATCAAGCTGACCCTTCGGCGCGACCGCCAGCAGCAGCGCCACAGTCCCGCTCGGAGTCTGGACCCACAATGCGAGCACGTCCGTCACGACAGTCCCCGTGGCCGCGGGAACCTCCTGGGTCCATGTGGCGACCACGGCGACCCTGGCTCCAGGCCACGTCGCGCTCGACCGGACGTAGTTCGATACCGTCTTGTCCCGCGTCATCCTGACTTCGTGCGTCCACGAATCCTCGACGACCCCAGTCGTCTTGTCCACCCCCCAACTGACCTTGACCGCTGGGAATCCGACTGCGTTGGCGTCCGGCATGCGGTACACCGTGACGTCATATCCCGCGGGCTTCGAGGCTGCGTTCTCCGGCTTCGATCCCTCGGGTACGACGAGGGAAAGGCCGTCGCCGAGTGGCATCTGGTTGCCTGTGGCCCCGTGGATCTGCGTGAGTGTGACTGGGGCCCCCGTCGGTGCGAACAGGTCGGCTCCTGGTCCGGCGGTCGTCTTGCTCGTCGCGGAGCACCCAGCGACCAGTGCCAGCGCCGCGACCGCGACGATCACGCCCCGCAGTGTCGTGAGTCTCAGCATTCGTTCCAATCCTTCCAAAGACCGTTCGACAAGTACTGAGCTTTCGTGTAGTCGCTCCTGGTGGTCGAGTTCTCGAAGCCCGCACTGAGGCCGAGCCCGTCGACGTCGCCGCTGGCCTGGATCGCGAACGGTGTCACCTTATCGGTGGCCAGGTCCTGGCGGGTCACCACCCCACGCTCCCGGGCTGCCTGCAAGAACGTGTCGAGCGCATCGGAGGCGTGCCCCGCCTGTTGGACCACATTCTTGTCGGCCGGGACGATCCCGGTGGCCTGGAGCAGGTCCGTGGCGATCGACGCAGTCTCAGGCCTGGTCAGCTCCACGGACGCCGAGTACAAGCGCCCCCCGTTCACAGTCAGTCCCACCGGTTCACCGCGGAACAGGCCCTCGACCTGCGCCTTCACATCCCCAGCGGCCTGACCGGTCGCGGTGACCTCGACCGGGTTGCCCTCCGGGTCGAGCGTGACCGCGAGAAGAACCTCGACCGAACCCGACGCACTCGCCCCAGCCGTCACCGAACCAGCATCAACCCCCAAGTCGGCCTCACCCGCGACCCGGTACGTGTAATACGTCGTCAACGCGCCGGTCTTGAAGTTAAGCCTCGTTCCGATCGCGACCGCAGCCTCGACAGAAGCCGACCCCGTCAAGGAAGGTGCACCCTGCACTCCGCTCGACCCCGTCCCCGGGAGCGCCATGTCGGAGGCACTCCCGCTGACAGTCCCCGAGACGGCGACCTCGCGGTAGATCTCGGTCGGTGCGGGGGGCTGGTACCGCTTGTTGCCCGTGAGGAACTCCCACCCGGCCCGGGCGCCCTCCTCGGCCACGCCCGCGACCGTACCCACCGGGCCGAGGGTTGACAGGTCACGCTTCTCGGTGAGGAAGTCCTTCAAACGCGTCGCGTTCGTACTGCCGTCCACCACCCAGGTCAACCCCCCGGTACCCGTTGCCAACGCCGTGGCGGATACTTCCCCAGCAACGCCATACGTCTTGTCGTTGATCGTCACGGTCGCGCTGCCACCTTCGCCCACGGTCACGCCCACACCCTGCACACCCTCGGCGGAGACCCGGAAGGTACCGTCCGACATCTCCTCGACGCGAACCGTCCCACCACCCTTGGCAGCAAAGACCCCCACACCAACCTCAACCGCGTTGGTGTCCGCGCTCGTGGACCGCACACACGCCTCGGTGGGCTTGTGCGGGTCCACCTGGGCCGTCGTCGCACCAGGCGCCTGGCAGTCGCCCTGCCCGAAGCTGATGGCCTGACAGATGACGTACTTCAGCCGCTCAGAGACCGCACCACCAGAACCGAACGCAAGCAGCAGCGCAGCGACAAGCAACACCGCGATCACGATCGCCCCGGAGTACTCCGCCGTCACCGCACCACGCTCACGGTCCAAGCGCGCCACGAACCGGTTCGCCCGCACCACCGGCGCACCCGGCGCAACCAACAACAACCCGACCACCGGGGCACCCACCCACAGCGGGAACGTCCACGCCAAGGTCGCGTACTGAACAGGGTCGCCCACCCCCAGGTACGCCAAGACCGTGAACACCGTCATCACGACCCACCCGCACGCACCTGCAGCAAGCACCGTCGCCAGCGCGTCACGCCGCCGCTCCAACCCCACCCGGCCCCGCACCAACGAGACCACCAGCGCCCCGGCCGACACCTGAAGACCGACCAGCGCCGCGACGATGACGACCTGGACCACATCCGGGTCGAGAGTCGAGAACATCCCGGTCAACGGGATGACGATCCCGATCGTGAACACGTAATAGCTCACCACCGCGAACAACGCACCCCACACGGCTGGACGCCAACAGACCCTCGTCATTTCAGCTCCACATCACGGGGTGGTCAGGACAGCAGTCACCGCAAACGACTCGGTGCCGCCCGGGATCTCATACACGGGCTCAAGCGTCGGCGTCGGGGTAGGCGTCGGGGTAGGCGTGGGCGTCGGGGTAGGCGTCGGGGTAGGCGTGGGCGTCGGAGTCGGCGTCGGAGTCGGCGTCGGAGTCGGCGTCGGCGTCGGGGCGGCCGTGCGGCACGAACCGTGCAACACGACCCCCAGCACCCCGCCACGAGTGCACAACCCGCTGGTGAACCGCAACCTGGCCGTCGACGTCGCCTCCGCACGCACCGACGTCCCCGGCACCACGTCGATCGAACGGACCCGCACCGTCACCGCCCCACGCGCACCATCGACCCACAACCCCACCAGCTCGGAGTTGTTGCGAGCCGCGAAGCTCGCCGCAAGGTCCCGGACCGACCCGGGCACGAACGTCCCCAGCCCTTGACCGATGTGGCCATAGAACTGTGCGTCACTCCTGGACGAACCCAAACCGTCGTACACCCCACGCAACGAATCACGCCACCCGCCCACCGCAGCCAACGCCGCCGCATCCGCAGCCGTCGAAGACTCACGCTTGTCCACCACCACCGACCCGAACGGCACCAGGAAAGCGATCGCGACCACCACCACCACCACGACACTGCCGATCAGCAGCACCGACGCCTGACCCAGATCACGACCAGCACACCCGACCCGGCCCGCACACCCGGCCCGCGAACCCCGGCCCCCGCCAACGCTCACGGTGAGACGACCGGCACATCAGTCAGCCGGAAAGGCGGCCCACCGTAGATCGTTCCGTTCTCGTCCCGGTTGCCCGGCGAGTCCAACGTCACGGTCTTGCCCGGGACCGCCGGCCATACGACCGTGACGGTCTGGACTTCCCCGTCGGCGAAGGCCTGACCCAAGTAGCGGTCCGCGAGCGGGTCGCGCTGACCCAGGTCGTTTCGGACGTAGTCCAACGGGTAGTACCGGGTTCCACCCTGCAACAGCGTCAGGTTGTTCGCCGCCCACTGCACGTGGGTATCGAACGCCCCGCGACTGTCCCAGGAGGAAGAGGAGAACAAGCCATCCAGCGACCCCGGGCCGCCGGAAACAAGCTTGACCTGGACCTCCCCGACGATCATGTTGCCGACGCGGCGCACCTCCGGGAGGGTTACCGCGAACCCTCTATCTCTCAAGAGCTTCATATGAACTTGCACGCCGGCGCTTCCGGTGGCCACCGGACCCGCCGCAGGAGGAAGGGCACCGACCGGCGCCGGCTGCTCACCCGCGCGCTTCGCACCCGCAGCAGGGGTGAACCGAAGCTCGACACGCCGGTTGGCCGCCCGCGCCGCCACACTGGTCCCCGGCACCGCCGGCTCGCTCTCACCACGCCCCTCGACCGTCGCCGGGTACGGCGTCAGATCCACCAAGGTCGCCAAACGGTCCGCGACCGCCTGGGCCCGACGCACCGAGAGGTCCTGGTTGTACGCAACCTCACCCACATCATCGGTGTGCCCCACCACCGTCAGCGCCCCCGCACTGTACTGAGCGATCTGACCCCCTGCGGACTTCAGCGCCGCATCGGCATCCGGCCCCAGATCCGCCGAATCCGTCGCGAACAACACGTCCGTCGCGATCGCGACCGTCACCTCCTTCGCCTCCGTACGCGTACGCACCGCACCCGCCTGATCCTCGGTATAGGTGTCCAGGGCGACAACAGGCAGCGTGAGGTCCTTCGCCGCCGACTTGGTGAAGTCGGAAAGCTTCGCCGAACCCGTGCCCTCGGCACCCGATGACGTCACCACCGCGACACCGGCAAAGTAGCCCGCATAGGGCAACAACACATCCACCGTCTTGCCCGCCGGAGCAGCGAACGCCGCATACAACACGACCGGCCCATCAGAGAGCGACGAGTACTCGGTGCTGATCACCCCACGCTTTTGCGCATCCCTCGCGACCATCGAGACCGTCCCGGCACCCGGGTCCACGAGTCGGATGGCGCTCGGACCGATCGTGTTGCCGTCGTAGGGGTCCGTCATCATCAGGTCGACCGAAACACTGCCCTTGCTGTCACCCGGGTCGACCCTGGTTGCGCGAACCTGGAGCAACCCCACCCCGTCCCGAACAACAACCGGACCCACCCCGAGCTCGATCTTCTGGCCATTCATCACCACCGTCCGGGTCACCGCTCCGCTGGGCGTCGCCGACGGCGAGGACGTTCCCCCGCCCGTACCACCACCGGACGGGCCCGAAGCACTCCCACCCCTCCACACAAAGAACCCGACCACGAACACCGCCACCACCACCGCGGCGGCGGCAAGAACGCGACGAGCGGACATCAAGCGACTCCCATCGGTCGGGCGGGCAGGCGGGCGAGTTTGGGTGCAGCGCCGGAACCCGCCCGCCGGTGTGCTGGCTGCGATCAGATGCCGATTTCGCTAATCTTCTTGGCGATCAGATCCCTGATGGTCCCGCCCCATGCGTCAGCGGCCTTGACCAGGACACCGACCAGCACGATGGCCACGATGATGATCCCGGCGTATTCCGCAGAGGACTGGCCTGCCTCGCGGTCCCCGATGCGGGCGAACGCGCGGTCCACCAGACCGGTGGCGGCGAGCTGTGCGTGGACGGCCAAGCGCTGGAACGAACTCATGGTGACCTCCGGGTCAGAGTAATGATCGACGAGGACGAACCTACGGGTGCTCACGCCATCTCCCCAGGGCCCCGAGGCCCGATCGGGGGCCCAGATCTCCTGGGCCCCGGCCCAGGTCCTGACCCGGAGCCGGGCCACTCCCGATCCAGAGCGCCATGGCTTGCGCCCGGGTAGAGACCCCGAGCTTGGCGTAGATGTTGTTCACGTGGTTCTTGATGGTCTTGGGCGCCAGGAACTCCCGCGCCGCGATTTCTGCGTTCGAGATCCCGGTGGCGACGGCATCCATGATCTGCTGCTCCCGCGGGCTGAGCAGTGCACGCACCCGTTCGTTCGTCGTCGGGGCATGCGGCGCCTGATGGAACATCGCCTCGGCCGCTTGGGGGCCGAGCACCATGCCACCGGCGACGCAGGTCCGGATAGCGGCGGCGATCTCCGCGATGGTCAGCGTGCCGTGCACGAGGTAGCCCCTTGCTCCCCCAGCCAGCGCCGCACGGATCGTCTCGGGCTCGTCCGAGTGCGTCAGCATCAGGACCGGGGCGATCTCGGCCAGCTCGGCGAGAACGTCCAGACCGTCACGGCGCGGCATGCGGACGTCGAGGAGCACGACGTCAGGTCGCTCAGCGCGGGCCAGCTCGAGGGCCTGCACACCGTCGGCCGCCAGCAGCGTCGCTGACACGTCCGGCACCTGCGCGAGGACCGCCTGGATGCCCAGGCGCACCACGGCGTTGTCGTCGGCCACCAGAACCTTCATGCGTTCGCCTGCTCGGCCAGCACGTCCGCGAGAGATTCTCCCCCGTCGCACCGATCCACGTGCCGAGGCAGGTCGACCAGCACTTGCGTGCCAACACCCCGCGTGGAGACAAACCGGATCTGGCCGCCGAGACTCTCGACCCGCTCCACCATGCCCACGAGCCCGAAGTGACCCGCAGCCTGCAGGCCCGGTGCATCGACCAGCCCGTCGGCCGGGAGGTCGAAACCACACCCGTCGTCGGTGACGCGCAATCGGATGCCGTCACTCAGGACCAACCCGACCTGCACCGTCGACGCCCGGGCATGCCGGCGTACGTTGTCGAGCGATGCGTCGAGCAGTCGGATGACGGCCCACGCCACCTCGGCGTCGACGGCGTCCACACCCGTGGGGGCCGCGTCGACGGGAACCTCCAGCGAGACGGGAGTCCCGGTTGCGTCGGCCCAGCGCCGGGTCGATGCCTCAACCGCGTCCCTGAGCGACCCCTGGGTGAGAGCGCGCAGCCCGCTGATGAGCGAGCGGGTGTCGCGGTTGGCGTCACGGCACGCGACCTCGATGAGCCGGGCCGTGGACTCGTAGGGCGAGGCATCCCGCCGGAGCTGCTCGGCCAAGGCGGCTCCCAGCAGGCCGATACCATGCACGGTCTTGGCCAGGGAGTCGTGCATCTCCCTCGCCAGGTGGGCTCGCTCCTGCGTCGCGGCCTCGAGGGACCGCGTCCGTGCGAGCTCGTCGGCCGTCGCCGCCTGGTCGACCAGGATCCGGCCAAGGCGGTCACCACCCCACCCGAGGCCGAGAACGGCAGCCCCGCCGGTGGCGCCGGCGGTGATGCTCTTCCACCCGAGCGGCTGGTCGCCAACCATCAGGAGGAGTACGTGCCAAGCAGCGAGCAGCGCACTGACCGGCAGTGCCCACCGCCGTCCGAGGACCACGCCGAAGAGGGCCGTCGTGGCGCACGCGTAGACCGCTCCGATCTCAGGCACATGGAAGATGACGACGAGAAGCGCCATGACGACCACGGTCATCACGATGTCGCAGCCGAGCAGAATGCGGCTGCGGGAGTACATAGACCCCTTGCGGTCCCACGAACGCAGCGGGACGAAGCTGAAAGGCAGCGCGAGCAGGATGAAGACCACCGCGCCGCCCGCGGCGTCCACCGACGCCGTCAGGGCCGCGACCGCAAGCGTCGCCAACCTCGCGTCGCACAGCAGGCGGACAACTCCCGCCACCGCGTCGGTGTGCATGCTCTCGCTTGCGCTGCTCATCGGAACACGTTCTCCAAGACCCCGCGGTTGGCCAGGATGAGACCCGCGATCATGAGGATGATCGCGCCGGGGAGCATGGTTGACGTCACGACGAGGGCGACCTTCGGTGCCGCCTTCGCCGCCTGCCGACGGACCTGTTGGGCACGCTCGCGCCGGACCTCGGCCGCGATGTCCCGCAATGCCTGGGCCAACGGAACCCCCAGCTCTTCGGCTTGCAGGAGCGCAGTGACGAACGTCCCCACCGATTCCGAGCGGGCGCGCTCGCGCACCCCGACGAACGCCTCCCGCCGCGTCACGCCGACCGCCATCTCCCGCAGCGCGGTCTGCATCTCCTGGGCGAGCGGACCTTCGTGGAACTCGCAGACGCGCTCGACGGCCTGCCGGAACGAGAGCCCGGCGGTGACCGTCACCCCGAGCACGTCGAGGAAGTCCGGCAGCTCACGGTCGATCTGCTCGATCCGCGACCTCCCGACGAGGAAGAGCCACAGATCCATCCAGCCCGCGAAGGCCACGACGAGCACGGCGCCGAGGAACGGCTGACCCACGATCGCGAACAGCGCCCCGGCGATCACGCCGATCGCGATGAATCCCGCCTGCCGCTGCACGTAGCTGTTCACGGTCAGGCCCTCGGGACGACCGGCGCGTCGCAGCCGGCCGTCGAGGTCCCCGAGCCGTCGCGGGCCGTACGTCTTCAGAAGCAACCGTTGGAAGCGTGCACCGACGGAGTCGATGAGTGCGCCCGCCCCGGCCGACCGCTTGGCGCCGTCGTCGACCACCACCCCGACCTCCGCGAGCCCCTCGAGCCCGGTCGTACGAAGCATGCGCACACCCACGGACCCGACCACCACGAGGGCGGCGGCGGCCAACGCAATGAGCAGGGTGATCACACGTCCACCTTCGTGAATCGGCCCATCAGCCAGAAGCCCGCAGTGAAGAAGAGTGCGGCAGCGGCGAGCGCCATCTGGCCGTACGGGTTGGTGACCATCTCATCCAAGGCACCGGGCGAGATGAGGTTGAGGAGCAAGACGGAGGACAATGCGATCCCGATGACCGTGTAGCCACCGAAGACGACGCCCATGACGGCGGTGCGGACCTCGCGACGCAGTTCCCGGCGCTCGTCGAGAGTCGCCGCGATACCGCTGAGCGCACTGCCGAGCGCGCCTCCCGCGCGGCTCTGGATGACGAGCGTCTGGACGAGCACGAGCAGCTCGCGGGACGGCAGTCGCTCGTGCATGTCTCGCATCGCGGTCTCGAGGGTCATCCCGACCGCGAGGTGCCCCACGACCTGTTCGATCTCGCCACTAGCCGGCTCGTCCATCTCGCGCGCGGCAAGCTCAAGACCCCGGCGCACCGCGAGACCCGCGGCGGCGGCGTTCGCAAGGATGCGGGCGAGCTCGGGAAGCTGACCGATGAAGCGCTCGATCCTCTTGGTGCGCCGGTACTCGAGCCATTTCTTGAGCCCGAGGACGACGAGCACCAGGACGAAGAACGAACCGACCCGCCCGACGAACGAGAACACGAGCGCCACCGAACCCCCGCCGAGCGCGGCCGCGCGCAGCACGAAACCGAGCGGGCCCCACCCCAGACCCGCACCGGCGAGGAGCGCGCCGAGCCGACGACCCCAGGACGTGCGCCTCACCCAGGCGTCAAGGCGACCTCGCACGACCTCCCCGCGGTGCACGGCATCCCGGCCACCAGCGAACGCGATCTCCCGCTCGCGGCTCGAGTTCCCCGCAAGGGTCGCCACCGCGACGACTGCGAGGACGAGGGTGACCAGCAGCAGGACCGCGATCAGACCGAGGCTCATGACCACGCGGAAGCCTCCGGACGGGCTCCCCCCGGCGACACGCCGAAGGCGGACGGGACTGCCTCCCCCGCATGCAGCAGCCGCCCGCGCAGGTCCGCCGAGAGCTCGTGATGGACGAACCTGCCGGTGACGGTGCGCTCGAGGGTGAGGTCGTCCTGCACGAACCGCGCGACCGGCTCCAGGCGGTACTCCTCGCGTCGGTGCGACGCCAGGGCCTGCACCTCTGCGACGCGCCGGCCGCCGTCGGCGCCCCGCTCCAGGTGGATCACGAGGTCGAGAGCGCTGTTGATCTGGTCCCGGATCGCGTCGATGGGCAGCTCGAGCTCGCTCATCGAGGCCAGGGTCTCCAGTCGGCCGAGGGCGTCCGCAGCGCTGTTGGCGTGGAGCGTCGTGAGCGAGCCCTCGTGACCGGTGTTCATGGCCTGGAGCATGTCCAGTGTCTCCCCGCCGCGCACCTCGCCGACGATGATGCGGTCGGGCCGCATCCGGAGGCTGTTGCGCACGAGGTCGCGGATGGCGACCATGCCGACCCCCTCCACGTTGGCGGGGCGCGACTCGAGCCGGACAACATGCTGCTGCTGCAGCGAGAGCTCGGCGGCGTCCTCGATCGTGACAATGCGCTCGTCATCCGGGATGAGCCCCGACAGAGCATTGAGGAACGTCGTCTTGCCCGATCCTGTGCCACCCGTGACCAAGATGTTCAGCTTCGCCCGTACGCACGCTCCCAGCAGCAACGCGAGGTGCTCGTCGAGGGTCCCTTTGGCGACAAGGTCCGGGAGGCGGAACGGAGTTGGAAAGCGCCGGATCGTCAGGGTCGGGCCGTCGAGGGCGAGCGGGGGAATGATGACGTTGACCCGCTCCCCGGTCGGCAGCCGGGCGTCGACCATCGGGCTCGACTCGTCGACGCGGCGGTTGACCGTCGACACGATGCGATCGATGGTCTGGTAGAGGTGCTCGAGCGACGAGAACGTGGTCGGGACTCGTTCGAGCCGGCCATTTCGCTCGACGAAGACGTCCTTGGGGCCGTTCACCATGATCTCGGTGACGGTCTCGTCCGCCAGCAAGGGCTCGAGCACCCCCAACCCGAGGGAGTCATCGACGATGCGCTGGATCAGCTGCGAGCGCTCGCGGCTCGACATGACGGGACCCTCGATCGACAGCAGGCTGCCGAGGATCCGTTCGAGGCGGGCCCGCCGTTGCGCCGGGGCGAGGCGGGCAAGCTCGTCGAGGTCGATCTCCTCGAGCAGCCGCTCCCGGTAGCGGGCGATCAGGTCGTCGGGCTCGGTGGAGGTCCGGTCGGCACGGTTGACGCGGTCGCGCAACGCCATCAGTCGCTCAGCCTCTCGGGAACTCGGCGGTGCGGGTGACGGTCAGCTCTCGCACCGTGATGCCCGGGAACCCGATGGGGATGCGGACCTCGACCGCGACGCACTCACCGGCGCACGCGTACCGGTCCAGGCGCTCCAGCCTGACCCAGGACGGCAGCTGCGCGTCGACCGCCGCGTTCACGTCTCGACCCAGGCTCGCGGCACGCGCGCCGTCGCGGGCCGCCTGCTCAGCGGACGTGACGGCGACGGCGGCAAGAAAGCCTTGCACCAGCAACAACGTGATCAGGGTCAGAACTGGGACGAACCCGATGAGCTCCACCGTCATCGACCCGCGCTCGGACCGGCGGTTCGGGCGCCGGGCCCGACCGGTCTTCACCGGGGTTCCCGCAGGATCGGCGCCGTAGAAACGGTTGCCGGGATCAGGCCCGGCATGATCGACGGGGTGCGAACGCTGACCTGGACGGTGTCGGCGGTGGGCCGAGCGACCGACCAGCCAGAGTCCCACCCCCCCGGGAGCGCGTCCTGGACGGTACTGCGCACGCCCGCGTCGTCCATCCCTACGGCGTACCCCCGGGCGGCCTCGTCGGCGGCGTTCGACGCCACGATGTGCGACACGCCGAACAGGATGAGCTGGATCGCGAGCAGGGTGAGGACCACGACGATGCCGATGATCAAGGGCGACTCGACCACCACCTGCCCGGCGTCCGACTCGGCGAACCGGTGGCGCCTGCGCCCGTTCTGCGCCGCCGGGCGTGGCGTGGTGTTGATGACGACCGGTGGACCAGCCGTAAGGACCACCGCTGCGGCGAGCCCATCGATGGCGCGGTCGAGCTCGCCGATGCGCGAGTCGAGCACCGTCGCGGTATTCATGACGTCCTCGAGAGCGGAGCTGACCTGGGGGATCACGGCCGTGACGGACACCCCGGCCAGCTTGGGCGCCAACGCAGGCTGCACCTCGGACACCCGATTGGCGCGGTTGACCACCAGGTCCACCTCGTCCGACGCGCGGACTTCCAGGCGTTCCCAGAGCGCGATCGTACGGCGGGCCGCCCGCAGGGCCGGGACGTCCAGGGTCGCGACGAGCACCGCCCTGTCGGCGAGCTCAAGGGCCATGGAGGTGGCGTCGTCGAGCCGGCTGCCGCAGTCGATCACGACGAGGTCGTACTGGTACCGCAGCGCCGCGATGATCAGGCGGACCGCCCGCGCGGTCACGTCTTCGCCGAGCTCGCCGTCGGCGGGGGCCGGCAGGAGCCGCAAGCCGTGGCCGATGTCATAGGTGGTCTCACCGAGCGCCCGACCGTTGAGCTCGTCCGCGACCTCGACCAGGTCGACGATGCTTCGCCGCACCCGCACCCCGGCGAAGGCCGCCAGGTCGCCGGCCTGCAGGTCGAGGTCGACGAGACAGACGGAGTGGTCTGACGCCTTACTGCGCGCAAGGAGCAGCGCGATGAGCGTCGTCCCGACACCGCCCTTCGCGCCGGCGACGGCGATCACCTGACCCGCCTCACCGGCGGGGAGTGCGTCCGAGGCGACGTGCCGACGGGCAGAACGTGACCAGACGGCCGCGCTCTCGATCCGGGACCGGACCTCCTCGAGCGATGGCGGCGCCGCGACGATGGACCTCGCACCGGCATCCATCGCAGCGGCCAGCAGCTCGGGCGTCGGGTGCGAGGCCATCAGAACGATCGCGCTGAGGGGGCGGGCGAAACCGACCTCGCGGGCGACATCGAGCCCGTTTCGATCCCCCAGCATCTCGTCCACCAGCACGACGTCGACCGCTCCGAAACGGTCGAGCGCCGCGACGATCTCGGCGCCGTCCTCCACGATCTCGACGAGCACGAAGCCCTCGGCCTCGGCGAGCACCGCGCGGACCTGCTCGCGGATCGGCGGTCGCGAGGTGACGACGAGGACACGCGTGTTCATGAGGTGGGCTTCGCGGTGGGCTCGAAGATCGTGCCGGCCGAATCCAGAACGCCCTCGTCACCGCGTCCTCGCAGGGCGAGCCGCAGCTTCGTCGAGAAGCTCTCCGCATAGGACAACCTGAGGGCCTCGTCGGCCGGCAGGGCGAAGGTCACGGGGACCCCCTGCCCCTGGGTGAAGTTGCCTTTGGGGTCGGCGTTCTCGGTGGACCGGGGAATGCCAACCTCGAGCACGAGCGCGTTGGCGACCCACACCTCAGCCCTGTTGGGCGCAGTATCGGTGGCCGCGGTCGTCGCGATGATGTCGACCCGGTCACCGGACCGGACCTTTCCGGCGACACCCGTCTCAGCGTTCACCAGGATGGCGACCTCCCGGTACCCGGCCTTGAGGCCGGGCGGGTCGACGAGCATGCCGGTCTGGAGCGTCGTCCCCGGCTCGTAGATCGACGAGGCCACCTTGCCGATCACCTCGTCAACGGAGCGGAGGGCGGTCTTGGGGATCCAACGCTCGGGCACCGAGACTTGCTCGATCATGTCAGGGGTGATCGGCTCGAGCTCCTGGACGCCGGTGCGAAGCTGCAGCACAGTCGCGGTCGGACCGACTTGCGAACGCACGTTGCCGACCACCGACAGGACGGCGATGAAGACGACGATCGCGCCCATCGCGGTCGCGATGATCAGCAGCACACCGCGGCGTTGACGGGGATTCACGCGTGGGTCTCCTCAGAATAGGACGGCACGAGCACAGCAGGAGGGGTGGGAGCGTTCGGCCGAGTCGCACCCGGGACGACGATCCCGCAGAAACGACAGTGGACTCCGGTGACCGGTCGGGCGCACGATGGGCAGGCGCGAGCCTTCGACCCGGTCAGGGCGAGCTGCACGGAATCGGCGAGTGATCCCCTCACCACCGTGACCTCGGTCCACTGCTTCGCCCTCCACGGCGCCGACGCCCACGGTCCCGTGATCTCGACTCGCAAAGCGGGAAGCGATGTGAGCCGGAGGTCGTCGGGTCGGGCCCCGTGGGCGGCTAGCACGCCGAGGTCGCCAGGGGCGAGCGTGAGCTCCGGGGTGCGGGTGCGGCGGACCTCTCGAGCATCCACGTCCACGTCGAAGTACTGCCCTCTCAACCAGCTCGCCACATGGTCGACCAAGCCGGGGTTGGGGTCGGTCAGGCGAGTGACCGAGGAGAGCAGCACCCGGGTGCCGCACCGCGCGTCGATCGCTGCCATGACTGCGTCCGCGAAGCCATAGACCGCCGGCCACAGGAGTTCCAGCCCGAGCCGCACCGCGTGGCGGCGAGTCGGTGGGCCCGCGACCTCGATGAGCGAGACGTCGGGCCGGCGCAGCGAGTTCAGCGCAATCCTCGCAGCGCGGGCGGTCTCGGCCCCTCCGACGACGACAAGCACGTCACCTGACGGGCAACTATCCAGGGCACCGAGGATGTCACCCGCGGTCACGGCCGATTCGCTGCGCATGGTGTTCGCCCCTGCGCGCCATGCGTCAAACCCCAGCACCGCCACGGATCGGCCCTTCGCGAATCCGCCTGGGTTGCTCTGCGTGCGCGGTCAAACCCAGACGCAGGAGGAATGTCCGAATGTTACCAGTTCCTCGTCGCTGGATTCCACGTTCTCACCGCCGGAACCGATGATCGCTTCGCTCCCTTACCCTGGTTCCAGTGCCGGTTGCAACCCGAGCAACGCACTACGAGGAGATCCATGAGCCAGCTGTCCCCCACCTGGTCCTTGTCGACACGGACGCCCTTCTGGCTTGTCGTCGATGGCGTCCAGATGGCAGGCGCCTGGCGCGCACGGACCTCGAGGGAAAAGCGCATCGGGTTGCTCGGGACCGACGGCTTGACTGCCGCGCTGTGGATCGAACGATGCTCGAGCGTGCACTCGTTCGGGATGCGCTACGCGCTCGATCTCGGCTTCCTCGATCGCGCCGGCCGGGTGCTCGCCACGGCGACCCTGGAACGGTCCCGCCTCGGACTACCCCGCCTGCGGGCGCACTCGGTTCTCGAGGCGCCGGCAGGTCGGCTTCGGGACTGGCGGGTCGTCCCCGGCGCCGTACTCTCGCTCGTCGACCGGATCGACTGAGTCACACTGGTCGTGCTCGGCGACGGCCGACAAGCTACCCGACGTCAGAGCTTGGTGACCGGCGAGTAGCGGAGCAAGAGCCGCTTCTCGCCGTTGCTGCCGAAGTTGATCTTCGCCACCGCGTTCGGCCCGACGCCCTCCATCGCGACGACCGTGCCGAGGCCGTAGGAGTCGTGCGTCACCCGGTCGCCGACCTCGAGCGAGGGAACCTCGGAGACGGGCCGCGGCGTCGCCGAACCGAACATGGGGCCACCGGGCGTCGGGCTCGCCGCCGCTCGCCGCGACGTCACCGGGCTGCTCCCCCGACCGCCCGACGAGGACCTCCCGCCGAGGAACCCGCCGGGACCGCGCAGCGCGGCAGTGGACGATTCGCGCCGGCGCCAGTCGAGCAGCTCGTCCGGCAGGTCGTCCAGGAACCGGCTTGCCGGGAACTCGTTCGGTGCGCCCCATGACGTACGCACAGCCGCGCGAGAGATGTACAACCGTTCCCTCGCCCGGGTCAGGCCGACGTACGCCAACCGGCGCTCCTCGGCGAGCTGGTCGGTGTCGTCGAGCGAACGCACGTGCGGGAAGGTTCCGTCCTCCATCCCGGTGAGGAACACGACCGGGAACTCGAGACCCTTGGCTGTGTGCAAGGTCATCAGGGTGACGACCCCTTGGTCGACGCGAGGCGCGCCGTCCGACGCCGCGGCATCGGCCGCCGGGATCTGGTCCGAGTCCGCGACCAGTGAGACCCGTTCGAGGAAGTCACCGAGATCCCCCTCGGGCTCGCCCTGCTCGAACTCGAGCGCGACGGCGTGCAGCTCCGCGAGGTTCTCGACCCGGGACTGGTCCTGCGGGTCGTCGCTGGCGCGCAGCTCGGCGAGGTAGCCGGTGCGGTCGAGCGTGGCACCGAGCACCTCGGCCGGCCCGGCGCCGGTCGCGGCCAGCTCGCGCAGCTCGGCCATCAGGGTCGCGAAGGCACGCAGGCCGTTCAGCGATCGGGTCGCCAGCCCGGGCACGTCGTCGACCTGCTCGAGAGCGGTGCCGAACGAGATCCGGTTCCGCTCGGCATGGGCCGCGACCATCGCCTCGGCACGTTCTCCGAGGCCGCGCTTGGGCACGTTCATGATGCGGCGCAGGTTGACGTCGTCGTCCGGGTTGACGATGGCGCGCAGGTAGGCGACCGCGTCCTTGATCTCGCGCCGCTCGTAGAAGCGCGTCCCGCCGACCACCTTGTACGGCAGACCGACCCGGATCAGCACCTCCTCGAGCGCGCGGGACTGCGCGTTCGCGCGGTAGAAGACGGCGACATCGCCGGGCCGGACCCCCTCGGCGTCGCCGAGCCGGTCGATCTCCTCGGCGACGAAGCGGGCCTCCTCGTGCTCGTCGTCGGCCACATATCCCACGATGCGGGCCCCCGGCCCGGAGTCCGTCCACAGGTTCTTCGCCTTGCGACCGGGGTTGCGCGCGATCACCGCGTTCGCCGCGCTGAGGATCGTCTGGGTGCTGCGGTAGTTCTGCTCGAGCACGATCGTGCGGGCGTCGGGGTAGTCCGCCTCGAACTCGAGGATGTTGCGGATCGTCGCGCCGCGGAACGCGTAGATGGACTGGTCCGCATCGCCGACGACGGTCAGCTCGCCGTGCGGACCTGCGGGCGCGGTCGGCGTCGGTTCCTCGTCCACGGCACGCGGTCGGGTGCCAGGGGCGCCCGCTCGCGCCGTGATCCCGGCCAGCTCGCGGACCAGCATGTACTGCGCGTGGTTGGTGTCCTGGTACTCGTCGACCAGCACGTGACGGAACCTGCGCCGGTAGTGCTCCGCGACCCCGGGGAATGCCTGGAGCAGGTTCACCGTGGTCATGATGAGATCGTCGAAGTCGAGGGCGTGGGCCTTCTTCAAGCGCGCCTGGTACATCGTGTAGG
>Ga0209429_10001184_pt1 | contig 16631 bp, 16 predicted proteins | sample BarGraNGADG00212_3_FD_184493 | JGI IMG/M metagenome (GOLD analysis project Ga0209429, IMG submission 184493) | Arctic peat soil microbial communities from Barrow, Alaska - Barrow Graham LP Ref core NGADG0004-212 (SPAdes) (version 2) | ecosystem: Environmental > Terrestrial > Soil > Wetlands >... | reverse complement strand
CAAGGACTCCGAGCCACGGCTCGAGACGTCCAAGTGGGGCACCATCAATGTCAAGAGCGCGGGCTCTCAGGAGACGTCTCTCGAGGGCATCTACACGGGTGGCGACGCCCAGCGTGGAGGCTCGACGGCGGTCAACGCCGCGGGCGACGGACAGAGCGCTGCCAGGGAAATCCTGGGCGATCTGAACGTGCCGGTCGGTGAGGTTCGCGACATGGTGATCAAGGCTGGCGCCTACACCGAACGCAGCCTCACGGCCTCGACCATCGTGTCCAGGCGGCAGTTGAGTGACGGCATCGTGGAGCTCACGGTGCGCGCTCCCGTCATCGCCGACCACGCCCAGGCCGGGCAGTTCGTCCGCGTGCTTCCGTGGGACGGCGGCGAGCTCATTCCGCTCACGCTTGCCGACTGGGACACCAAGGCGGGCACCATTTGCCTGGTGATTCAGGGCATGGGTACCTCAAGCATCATGATGAACAAGATGGAGGTGGGCCAGACCCTCGCCGGCATCGCAGGTCCACTCGGCCTGCCTAGCCACGTCGAGCGTTACTCGGACGACTCCACCGTGGTGTTCACGGCGGGAGGCCTCGGCCTTCCGCCCGTCTACCCGATCGCCAGGAAGCACCTCGAGCTGGGCAACCACGTCACGCTCATAGCGGGCTTCCGGAGCGAGAACCTGATGTTCTGGGTGGGTGAGGGTGAAAGGGTCACAGACCTCAAGGCCAAGTACGGCGACCAGCTCGAGGTCATCTACGCGACCAACGACGGAACGCTTGGCTACAAGGGCTTCGTTACTGGTCCTCTCGAGGAGATGCTCGAGGCGAACAAGGCCGGCAAGGGCCGCAAACTCGCCGAGATCGTCACCATTGGTCCACCGTTCATGATGAGGGCGGTGAGCGACCTCAGCAAGCCTTACGGCGTCAGGTGTGTCGCGAGCCTCAACTCGATCATGGTGGATGCCACCGGCATGTGTGGCGCCTGCATGGTGCCCGTTGAAATCGAGGGCAAGCCGGTGCGCAAGCACGCGTGCATCGACGGCCCCGAACTCGACTCACACATCATCGACTGGGACAAGTTCCTGCCCCGCTTCAACCTGTTCAAGTCGCAGGAGAAGCAGAGCATGGACAAGCGCGGGCTTAGCCGATAGACGGTCTATCGGCCCCAAACGGACCAAGCCAACGGCCGCCCACCCTCAAGGGTGTGGCGGCCGTTGGCGTTCGTCGTGGGCGCCGCCTCACCCGCGACGCGTGAGTTCGGGCTGAGTTCGCCCCGGAGCGTCGCGCTAGGCGACCTTGCGTCGGTAGATCACCATGGCGATCACATAGGCCGCCACGAGGATCCCGACGCACCAGGCCAGCGCGATCCAGATGCCGGTGCCTACCGGCTGCCCTGCCAGCAAGTTGCGGATCGCGTCGACGATGGAGGTCACTGGCTGGTTCTCGGCGAAGGCGCGCACCGGCCCAGGCATGGTGCTCGTGGGAACGAAGGCCGAGCTGACGGGCGGGTTGCCGATGAGGCTCATGGCGATGTCGAGGCGGCGACGCATCCCGCCCGAGTAGGTGGAGGTCCTGCGCGCGCCAGCTTCGGTCAGCGCGAACCGCTCGAGCAGGTCATCCGCGATCGCGCCCGCGTCGGCGAGGTGCCGCAACCGGGCGACCAGCACCAGGTTCTCGCGGCCGGTCAGGATCTCGTCGACCGCGGCGAACTGTCCGGTCAGGCTGATGGACTCCCGCACACGAGCCGGTTCGGAGGCCACGTCGAAGCCCCCGATGGTGACCGACCCCGCGTCGGCCCTGAGCAGCGTGGCCAAGATCTTGACGACCGTCGTCTTGCCTGCTCCGTTGGAGCCGAGAAGTGCGACGATGCCGCCCCGCGCCACGTCGAAGTCCACGCCACGCAGCACGTGCAGCTCCTTGTAGGACTTCTCGAGGCCCTGCACGCGGATCGCGAGTCCTGGCTTTCGTCGGCCGACAACGGGTCTTCCTTTCGCAACGCGCTCACTTTTTGCCTCCCACCGCGCGATCGATGGCCTCGGCCAGTCGGTTCCGCTCCTTGCGGATCCAACTTCCCCCTGTGTAGTTGTCGAGGAAGGTGTCCGCGAACTCGGAAGGATCGTCCCCAACGAGCGAGCGAATAGTCGTGTCGTCGGCAACACTCTGCTCGAGCAGGTCGGCCAGATCCGTCAGCATCGCGATGAGAGCCTCACCGTCGTCGCTTGGGCCCATGTTCAGGAGATAGCGCTCGAGCGCGAGCGCCGCCTCGCGGTAACCAGGGGGCAACTTCTTGATACGCGCCCTGTATTTCAGATAACTCTTCTTGTCGGCAAGGTCGCCGACGAGCTTCTCGATCCACATGTTCACTTTCCTTCCTGTCGCAACTGATCCAGTCGTTGAACGAGAAAGTCCCACGTGCCCCAGAACTCATCGAGATAGTCCTGCCCAGCGGGGTTGAGCGAGTACACCTTGCGCGGAGGCCCCATTTCGGAAGGCGACTTCTCGACGTCGACGAGGCCACGCCGCTCGATGCGGATCAGTAGCGCGTAGATGGTGCCCTCCGCGATGTCGGAGAAGCCTTGCTCCCGCAATCGCGCCGTGATCTCATAGCCGTAGGCGGGCCGGAAGGTCAGGATGGCCAGAACGATGCCTTCCAGCGTGCCCTTGAGCATCTCCGTCATCTGCTTGCCCACCGCGCGTCCCCTTCTCTAGCTACTCAGCATCAGTGACTACTAGTAGATAGTATCACTGAGTAGCGAAGACGCAAGCGACCAGCAAAGGAGATTTGGCGAGGGCGGCGGGGGCGTCCGTCCCGAGTAGCGTGCCCGACTATCGGGCTTCGGTGACCTCGAGGATCTTGGGGTATTCCCGAAAGAACTCCCTACCAATCACCTTGAATGTGTACGTCTTGCCCACCTCGATGGAGTCGTAGAGGACCTTCTTGTCGCCAGCCCTCGCCAGGGGGCTATCGCGGATGAGGAGGGTTCCGCAATTCTCGGTGGCGAGGATGTAGCCCCGCTCTTGATGGCGGTCCCTGTTTTCGAACCCCTTCTTGTTCACGAGACAGCTCGACAGCACGTGCTCGCCGCGAGAGGTGTAGTTCATCAAGAGACCGCCGGCGGCAAAGAGCAGGACAAGGAAGACGCTGACGCCCCAGATCCACACCTTTGGACTCCCGTAGGGATTCTTGGTCTTCTCGGCAGGGCTCGCGTTGCTTAACGGAGTCTCGTCGGGCACAAAACCGTGATTCGGCCCCTGGAACGGTACGTCGGACATCCCCAAAATCCCCTCTAGTCGGCGAACTGCTCGCCCCAGCGTACCGGTGACCAAACGAGCCCGCCAGCGGGCTACCGCGTGCGCCGCCCCGCCATGTCAGGCGACCGGGAACAGGGCGTCGATCACCGCGATGTCGTCGGCCGTGGGAGACCATGCCGAGGCCGCGGCCGCGTTCGCCGTGACCTGCTCCGGCCTGGTCGCCCCCGCGATCACCGAGCCGACCACGGGCTTTGCTAGGAACCAGCCGATGGTCGCGTCAAGCATCGTGATCCCGCGCGCGTCGCAAAACGCCTGATACGCCTCCATCGCGTCCCAATCGGCGCCGTCGGCTACGTGGGGCCTGAGGTCGGCGATACGCGTCCCCGTGGGCCGCTCGGTGCGCGTGAACTTGCCCGTGAAGAGCCCGTTCGCGAGCGGGAAGAACGGCAGGAAGGCCATTCCGGCTTCCTCCGCCGCCGCAAGTCGCCCGTCGGCCTCGACGGGCCCTGGCGGCGAGGCTCAGCTCGTCCTGACTCGTCACGAAGGGAGCCACGCCCATCGCCGCCGCCGCGCGGTCCGCCGCGCGCAGTTGCTCGACTGAAAACTGGGAGTGGCCGTACGCCCGGATCTTGCCATCAACCACCAGCTCAGCGAGCGCCTCGAGTGTCTCCTCGATGGGCACGCTCGGGTCTGGCATGTGCTGCTGGAACAGGTCGATCACCTCGACGCCCAGCCGAGAAAGCGATGCGTCGACGGCCGCCCTGACGTAGGCACTCGATCCCTTGGGTCCACGCTCATCGAGGGGCGTCGCCACCGCAGTGTGGCCGAACTTGGTGGCCACAACTGCCTCGCTCCTGCGCGACCTCAGGACCTCCGCCATGAGGGTCTCGCTCAGGCCCCACGTGCCGCCGTAGATGTCGGCCGTGTCAAAGAACGTCACTCCCGCGTCGAGCGCGGCGTGAAGCACCGCGTTGGTCCCCTCTTGGGTATAAGTCGCCGTCCCCACGCGACCGAAGTTGTTGCAACCGAGTCCGACGGTCGAAGCCGTGAGCCCGCTGTGGCCGAGAGTCCGCTTTTCCATGTGCCTACGCTAACGCGGCCGCCACGACCCGATCGCGTCGCAGGGAGTCTCTCGGGCCCTGACGTTGTTGTCGCGACAACTACCTTGGGAGACGCCATGACCCACAACACTGCTGCGGGCTCGAGCGAAGACACCCTCGCCGCGGGCACCCGCATGGGCGCCGTCGAGCTCCTCATACGTGATCTCGACACCATGCTCACGTACTACCGCGACGTCATCACTCTCGATCACATCGCCAGTGAGGAGACGACGCACGTGCTCGGCCGCCATGGCGTGCCGACCGTCACCCTCACGCACTCCCCCAACCTGCCCCCTTTCGACCGCGGCGGCGCGGGCCTGTTCCACACCGCCGTTGTCTTTGAGACCCGGGCGGCACTCGCCGCCGCCGTGGCTCGCGTGGCCCAATCGGGCATCGGCCGCTTCACGGGATCGGCCGACCATCTGGTCTCCGAGGCCTTCTACTTTGACGACCCCGAGGGAAACGGCGTCGAACTGTACTTCGACCGACCGTCGGCGTCATGGTCCCGCAGCCCCGACGGCAAGCCGCTCCTGAACACGCTCCGCCTCGACCCAAGCGACTACCTCGACACCCACATCGTGGAGGCGGAACTCGCCCTCCCGCAAGGCATCGCGAGCGTGGGCCACGTCCACCTCCAGGTGGGGGATATCCCCGCCGCGAAGGAGTTCTACGTGGACACTCTCGGCTTTGACGAGGTGTTCGACATGGGCTCCGCGCTGTTCGTGGCCGCTGGCGGCTACCACCACCACGTGGGCCTCAATGTGTGGAATTCGCGACGCGCGGGTCCCCGCGCGGCCTCGCTCGGTCTGGGAACGATGGACATCGTCCTTCCAAGCGCCGACGGCCTTGGCGCCTTGCGTGATCGCCTCGCCTTCCGTGGCGTCGCGGCGGCCGACGATGGCCGCACCGTGCGCTTTCCGGACCCGTGGGGATCTCAGATCAGAGTCACCGTCGACACGTGAGCTAGGCCGGTCGGGAGCCCAAGCGACTGATCAGTGTGGCGGCCGCAGCGACCACCGCATGGCGTTCGTGAGTCGTCGTGAACTCGTAGCCCCGTTCGCAGCCAGGGACGCGCGGCAGCTCACGCGCGGTCAGCGCCACCGCGCTTTGCGCCCCAAGGGCAACGATGCTCCACTCGAGGCACAGCGGGTCGTCTGCGCGAAGGTCCGCGAGGTGAGCGCCGGGAATGCGAAGCTCAGTGACGAACTCGCCAAGCATCCCGACTACGGGAAGAGTCTGAGCAAGCTGCGCAAACCGGTCGCGAGTGCTTGGCGGCACATGGCGCACGTGCTGAACGGTTGCCAAAAGGATCGCCGGTAGGTGCGAGCGTGCCACCGAGGCCTCGACCGCGAGCGACAAGGGCATCAGCATGTCCCCACAAGCGACGCGGGTCGCTCTGTGCTTCGAGATCACGGAGAAGGGCGTGTCCGTGGCCCCGCGCGGAGCTCCTTGTGGCGGCGGACAGAAGCGCAAGGGAGACTCGGCGACCTGCTCGGGCCACCTGGGGCCAGGCTGCCCCCACAACGACCCTTGACCGAAGCCCGCTCCCAAGACGCGAGCCCTCAAGAGATCTTCCTGCGTCTCGATGCCCCCGGCGATCACGGAGGCGCCCACCGCCTCGGCGTACGCGGCCACAGCTCCTGCGACGTGGAGGCTGTCCGGGTCCGCGTAATCCCGGAGCAGGCTCATATCAAGTTTGACGACGCCCGGGCGGATCACCTCGAGCAAGGCCAGGGACTGCGGGTTGGCGCCGACGTCATCAACGGCGATCGGATAGCCCTTCTTGTGAAGCTCCTCCGTGGCCAGCAGAAGCGCCGCAGGGTCGGCCGCCAGGGCCCTCTCAGTCACCTCCACCACGACGTGGAGGCCCTGCGCTCGCCCTTCGAGTACGGCGATCACCTCCGGCGTGTGGTTCATCAGGGTCGACGGCTCGATGTTCACAAGGAGCACACCACGCCCCGCCGCCCCCGCGGTGGCGACCGCGCACGTTAGTGCGGCGAGATCCAATTCCGCAAGAGTGCCGCGTTCCTTGGCCCACGCAAGAAGTTTGAGCGGGGGGACTGCGCGACCAGCGACATCGGCACGGAGCAATGCTTCGGCGCCGAGCACGGCGCCACTGTCGAGATCGACGACCGCTTGGAACGCGGTGCCGAGGTGCGCAGATCCCAGGCGAGTGGTGTCGACGCGGGCCGCGCCGATCGAGTGAGATGCCGAAGACGACTTTGCCAGCAACATGCTGGACTGATCGGCAGCAAAGCACCTGGAATGAGGGATATTCGAAACAACTTCGACAACGCTGATCGATGTGGGCACACACATGACAAAGGCCGCCCACCCGAAGGTGCGGCGGCCGTTGTCATCAACGAACAGGGATGAGTGGAGATGGCCTTCTTCGAAGCCTGCTCGTTCCAGTCCGCCTTCACGGTGTCGACGGCATACTCCGCGTCAGCGGCGGTGATGCCCGAGAGTTCCAACATCTTGATGAGTAGGGTGCGGGAGTACGGCCCGGAATCGAGGCAGATCTTGGTGAGCCCGACCGCATTCTTCTGCGTGTCCGTTCCGGCTGGGGTCTCGGCGGCGGCTGGGGCAGGTGGGACGCTCGCCGGTCTCGTCGCCGGAGTCCACCCTGTCCCATCCCACCAACGAGACAGGCCGGAGTCAGAGACGTCCGGGTACCAGCCTGCCGGCATGGGGGCGGGCGGAAGTTCTGACATGACGTTCTCCTTCGTCCCGCTTCGCTATCCCGTCACCGTCAGCGAGACGTCAAGTCCCAGGTGGCAACTGGGCCGATAATGACCCTTATGTCACCTCAATTGACTATTGAGTGGGATATATAGTCCTCGAGACGAAATAGTTAAATGTATGCCGGTTGCGGTCGAGATTATTTGAATATTTGTAGATCAGATCGCCGGTTTGGATGCCGTTGGGAAAAATGGTATTTCCGTATGCTGGATACATCACATGTTCCGGGCGATCCGATACATATTCCCATACGTGGATTACCCGTTCAACTGCAAGCAGAGGTTGCGGCGCCAGATTGAGGTCTATCGAAATGTACATCACCACGTTCTTGTACTCGAGCTTCTGAATGGTACGATTCGCTATTTGCGCAATCCAACGGAAGATGGCAACGGTTAGCGCAATCCAGACAATAATCATTGATATTGCGACATAGAAAACGTTTTCTTCCGTAATGATATTTTTGTTGAAAAGAAAGATAAAGAACAGAAAATGCAGGATTAATGTCAGTAGACTGAACAAAATGCCGGCTACAATCCTCAGCGATCTTTTGCGTTTGTTATCGGTGAAGTACTCGAGGAGCGCTTCTTTTTCCTGGGAAGTTACCCGACTGACCGTCGAATCGAATTCGATTGCGCCCGGTTGGTACATTTGAATCGGCCAATTCTCGTTGACACAGTCGGGGTCTATAGTCGGAGGATCCGTTTCTTCATTGATCATTTAGAGTCTCCTTCTTCTTTTGAGGCGTCAACTGGGCCGATAATGACCCATATGCCACCCCGGCTGGGTCGACTGGTGGAATAACCGACGCCTCCACTGTAGTGAGCCGCTCCGGTTTCCGCGGAGGGTCGAGGTCCGTAGAAGTTCAAAATGGGCCACCTGGAGGCAGACTCATCCACCTCCAGTTCCGCAGGGCGAAGGTCCCCAGGTCTTCTGAAGCGCCCTGGGTCTGATGGAGGCTCGCGCTATTTGATTCCTGCTAGTTGATTGCGGTCGGTTTGGTCAGCATAGAACGCTTGCTTGAACTCGGCGGGTGGGACGTCGCCGAGGTAGCCGTGGAGGCGCTGGGTGTTGTGCCAGTGCACCCAGCCGAGCGTGGCGAGCTCGAGGTCTTCGACTGTCTTCCACGGTCCTGGGCGTGCCGGGCCGCGGACGAGTTCGGTCTTGTAGTAGCCGTTGACGGTCTCGACCCAAAACGCGGCCACGACCGACCGCTGGAACTTTGGATGACCAGGCGACCTCAACCTCGGGCGCACCACGCGATCCGCTGCTTGCTGACGACGAACCATCGAACACCTCCATAATCATGAGGTGTTGCGACGACCAGTTGAATCCGCCTTGCGATCCTGCATCGCTGTGGCAGCGCAGATCCTCGTGGTGGGTTCCCCGGCTCCAGCGTGCCATCTCAATCGCGTCGAGGACCATCTCGGTGCGCATGTGGGCCGCGCACCGCCATCCGACGATCATCCGCGAGTAGGCGTCGATGATGAAGCAGACGTAAGCGACGCCAGCCCACGTGGGGACGAATGTCAGATCGGTTACCCAGAGCCGGTTCGGAGCAGGGGCGTTGAACTCCCGCTTGACCAAGTCCGGGTGGCGGGCTGCGGCCTTGTCCACCCTTGTCGTTTTCACTCGCTTGCTGCGGGTCGCTCCTTCGATCCCCGCCGAGCGCATTAGCCGGCCGGTCTGATCACGACCCATGTCGATCCCGGCACGACGCGCGGTCTTCCAGAGCTTGCGGACCCCATAGACGCAGTAATTGGTCCGCCAGAGCGCTACCAACTGTGGCGTGAGCGCAGCATCGCTCAGAGCCCTCGCAGACGGGGCCCGGTCCTTCGCGGCGTAGTACGTGCTCGGAGCCACCTGCAACAGAGTGCAGATGGGCTCGACTCCGAGTGGACGCCCCTCGACGACTGCGTCCTTGTTCGCATCGATGAACGCGACTATTTCCGGTGTTGGCGGTCGAGTTCCGCCCCGAAGAAACTCGCGGCCCTCTTCAAAATCTCGTTCGCTCGACGGAGCTCACGATTCTCTTGCTCGAGTTCGCGCGTTCTTCGTGCCTCAGTCGTGCTCACACCGACGACGTTGCCGTCGTCAATATCAGCTTGCTTGACCCACGTCCGCACAGACTCGACGCCATATCCGAGCTGCAACGCGACTCGCTGCACCGTCCCATACTCGGTGCCAGGTTCCGTCCGCAAGGTCCGCACCATCCGCACTGCGGCTGCCTTCTCCTCCGACGAATATCGACGTGCTGTCGATCTCCCAGATCCCTGATTCGTTGCCATGACACCATCCTCGTTTCCAAGGTCAGGAGTCTCCAACAAACTCAGTGCGCTTCAGGGCCGCGGGGAAGCCCGTCCTTCGATTGTCGAGGAATCTCCGCCACCCGGCTCTCTACGTGCTCCTGACTTACTCCTAATAGCGAGCAAATCAGAGTCCACTTGAGAGCACTAGGGATACTGGTGCGTCGGGACATTACCGCAGGTAGACAAACGAAAACCCCTGGTAGCCGAAACTACCAGGGGTGAACTCGTGGAGATGGCGGGAATCGAACCCGCGTCCGCATGCACAAAAGCAAGACTTCTCCGGGCGCAGCCTGAGAGCTATTTCTCGGCCCCCCTCCCGCATCAGGCGAGCAAGTGGGATGGGCCCAGTCACAGTGCAAGTCCCGGTTGCCGCTGTGACGCCAGCAACCAGCAAGTTCTCTAGATGACGCCAGGAACTAGGTCGAGAACACACCTAGGCTGACGGACTTCATTGCGCTCGCTTAAGCAGCGAGGGCGAAGTCGGTGCGCTTAGTTTCGGCACCTATAGTTTGCTGGGGGCGTTCACAAGATAACCCAGCATCCTTGGCCCGCTTCTCTCGCAATACACACACACGTCGAAACCGATCATCCCCTGTGGAGTTGTGCCTCTAGTGTACGCGGGATGCACGACGGCGCCTAGCCTGCGATCACAGACTCGTCGGCAACTGGCGAACCGGTCGCGGTGAGGACCAAGACCGGTTGTGCAAAGCCGCCTGCGGCATGAGGCGCTTGGCCACGGGCAGCCCATTCCGCAGCAACTCGACTCGCCACGACGGGTCGGAAGGCAGCGTCCCTGTGTCAAGGAAGAGTTTGTTCACCCATCCCTCGGCGTCAAAGTCATCGAACTTGACCGGCGGCGGCGTTTTTGGTTCTGGGACGCGCGAGGTAGAGCCGCTCACCGGATCGGACGAACCTCGCCCGCACGATGTCTTCCAACTCGGACGGAAGCGCAGGCTCAGTGCCTTCCGCGGCGCGACGGTAGATCAACTCCATCGACGCATTCATCGCCATGTCCATGGCATTCAGCCTAGAGGCCGGGCCTACGTCGCGCACCGCAGGCCAGGCGATCCAGGGGTCAGGTGATCCTCCGGTCCGTTGGTCCCCGGGTCAGCCGTCGCCGAACCCGTCCACGTCGACGACGCCCGGCATTTGCCACGGCAACTGTGTGCCGAGTAGAGGTGGGTCGGCGTTGCAGGTGAGCGTGCCGCGGTCACTGGTAACAAGGTTGCGTCCAGCGCTCTTGCTCGAGTACATGAAGCCGTCGGCGCGGTCAACCGGGCTCTCCTCGGTGTCCGCGGCGGTTGCGAGCGTGGCTCCAATGGATACCGTCACCTGGACCTGTACATCCGCCTGCTGGATCCACGAATGCTCCACGAGCATCCGAACGCGTTCGGCCGCGGCTTCGAGCGAGTTGGAGTCGACCCCTGGCAACAGTGCCAGGAATTCCTCGCCGCCCCATCGCACCACAAGGTCGTCCGTTCTCACACTGCTTGCCATCGACTTCGCCACCATGCGTAGCACCTCGTCGCCGACGCGATGCCCGAACGTGTCGTTGACGGACTTGAAATGATCCACGTCCATGAAGAGAATCCCAAGGCTCCTCTTGCCCTCGGCAACCGCCCGGAGGAGTGACTCCAAGTGAAGCTCTCCTATGCGTCTCGCCGCCACGCCGGTGACCGGGTCAACCGACCCGTCGTCCTGGCGCCGGTCGACCGGAGCGGAGTCGACGGGGCGCCTGCTCGTGAATATCTCGGCCGCCCCCACGATCGCCCCCGTCTCGTCGCGAATCGGCTCGCTACGGACGGTGATGGGAACGCGGTGTCCATCCTTGTGGTGCAAGTAGACTTCGGCGGTTCGCGGGACGCCGTCCTTCATCACTCCTGCCAAGGGGCAGCCGTGCAGGCACAACTGCCGTCCCGCTTCATTGACGTGGCGGAGCAGTCCCTCCGCACAGCTACTGCCGACGACAGCCTCTGCCGTATACCCGGCGATCTGCTCCGCGCCGCGATTCCAATACGTGATTCGGCGGTCGCGTGTCACAAAGTAGATGCCGTCAGACACTCGCTCAAGCAAGGTGGCGTTCAGAGCCGCATCCATCAGTGCGTTCCTTCCTGGTCATCGCCTGGTCATCGGTCCCATATGTCATTACGGACGGCGGAGGAATTTCGGACCGGGACTTTCTGCCCGCCTCGCAGAAGGCCAAACGCCGACGCTCTTCTGAGCGCCGCCCCACGGCCGTACAGCGACGAGTGGAGAGCGTGGGGAATCGAACCCGCATCCGCCATGCGCAAGACAAGACTTCTACGGGCGCGGCCTGAGAGCCGGGTCGAGAACTAACCTACGCTGGCGGACCTCAATGCGCTCGTTCAAGTAGCGAGGGCGAAGTCGGCGGGCGATTACGACAAGGTCAGGTTCCGGCGCTCGACGGTGAGAGGGCGAGCGCGCCGAAGTAGAGGGCCGCGACGAGAATTGGCGACACCGCAATCGCGAACGGCAAGAGCCTGCGCTTCGCCACCGAGTCGCCCCTCTTGACCATCTCGGCCACCCATCGCGCGAGTCCGATCCCCATGAAGTAGCCGGGGATGAGCCCGACCACGAGTGGCAAGAGCCGCACGAGGACCATGACAAAGCGGTCGGCACCGGGAGGCGTCGGGAGACTGAAGACCGTCCGTCCCTGGTACGTCGCCACCGGGAAGCCGATCCACGACTCCACCCACTTGATCCGGCCCTTGGTGCCGTCAAGGAGTGGCACGGCGATTGCGGTGCCGCTGAACGACGCCACCCTGCCCTTTCCGGAACCGATGTAGAGCTCAGGGTGCCCGCCGTCCGCGTGAATGACGTACACGGGAGCCGCGGCGCCGGGAATCTCCAGAAACACAGTGCCCGGGTCGTTGAGGTCGACAAAGCGCGCTACGTAGGGGTAGTAACCCAGTGGATACGTCGTCTGTGCGGAGGACTGCTGCGGGGCGGGCTGCGCGGGCACCTGCAGGACGCGGTCTTCGCCCGCGGACGACGCAAACTCGCTCAGCGGCGGGATCCCCATGCGGCCACTCTAGCGGGGCAAAGTCCCTGGTGGTAGGGGAACTTGCACTCGTCCGGTGGCGCCCCCACTCCCTGTGGACAGCCTGAAAGGCGGACAGCAGTCTCGGCGCGCAAATCTTGCCCTAGTTGGCGGGTTGCTGATCGAACGCAGAAACGGGTACCGCATCGTCAGCGTCGGCCTTGACGCTCTTGCCCGCCACGAAGGCGTAGGCGAAGCCGATGACGAGCCCCCCTCCGACGAGGTTGCCCAGGCCGACCGTGAGCATGTTGATCCCAAAGTCGCCCCACGTGACGTCCACTCCCCCGCCAAGCAACCCAATCGCGAACGTCGTCATGTTCGCGACGACGTGCTCGAAGCCCGACGCGACGAAGCCGAGCACGCACCAGAAGATGATGATGGCCTTGCCCGCCTCGCTCTTGAGCCGGGCCGCGGCCCACACCGCGCACGACACGAGCACGTTGCACAGGACTCCACGCCAGAAGAGTTCGGCGGGAGTGTGCTCTATCTTGCCCGTGAGGTAGCTCGCCCAGTAGTCATGCGGCGCTCCCGACTTAAGCACTCCCGTCTGAATCATCACCCACGCGAACACGAACGAGCCGATCATGTTGCCGAAGAAGACAGCCAGGAGCGCGAGTCCTGCCTGAGTCCAGGAGATCGCTCCCCGCAGCGCGCCGAGGGGCAAAACCATCATCGCTGAGGTCGCGAGTTCCGAACCGGCGAAGACGACGATGGTGAGCGCTGCTGCGAACACGCTGCCAGCGACCAATTTGGTCGCTGGGTTGTCTTGGGTAAAGAACTGACCTCCCGCGGTCCACATCAGCACGTCTCCCACGCCGATCCACATGCCTGCAAGCATCGCCGACACGAGAAAGCGCGAGGGGGTGCGCAGGAGTTCGACCTTGTGGGCGGCGGCGTGGGAATGAACGTCCACGGTTTGGGGAAGCGTGAGCATGGATCGACAGTAAGGCATGCCTAAGCCGCCGTTGCCGCCCTTTGGCCCCAGATCGCGGGAGCGGAGGCGATCACCGCTCAGTCTGCGACAGAGAACTCGAGCAACCGGTGCCGCAATTCCGGACCGATGCGCGTCGGCGCGCTCGTGGTGGGGTCCACCAGCGCCATCGTCGTCGTGGCCGTGACGCACACCTCGCCACCGACGATCAACCGGTAGCCGACCACAAAACTCGCGCCGGCGCACTTGGACACCGAGACCTCGGCGACGATCGGCTCGGTGCGATGGTCAATGACCTTCTTGTACGAAACGTCGATACTCGCGACGAGGACCCAGGTGTCCGCTTCGGCGGTGAGCGGCGGCAGTATCGGATCGGCATCGGACCAGAAGGCCAGGACTCGTGCCTGTTCTAGAAGCCCGACGATCGCCACGTTGTTGACGTGTCCGTAGGCGTCGAGATCTGACCAACGCAACTGGATCGGAACTCGGATAGCAGGCACTACTTGAGGCTACAGGTTCGGCCGAGCCGTGGGTCCAATCGCGGCACTCATGCATCACCCACGCGGCCCTCCCTGCGGTGGCCACACGGCGATTCCCCACACCCACTCGGCGGCCTCGCGCGCGGGGGGCCTGTTCTCCAGTTCAAGCCAGGCGCCGATGATCCCCACCATCGATCCCGCCACCCCCGCAGCGACGATATCGGCAGGCGCAGCGAGGGGCGCAACCTGCTGCGCGGCGAAGAGCGTCGCGTCGATGGCTTCTCGAATTCTGCCCGTCAAACGCGTGAGCACCACACCAGAGCGGCCGCCGGAGAATACGTGCCGATAGACCTCGGCGTGCTCGTCGATGTGGGTAAGGAACGCGACGAGCGGTGCGGGAGGGCCCGCTGCCAGCACGAGAGGGGCGCCGATGCGCGCGCCCTCCTCTGCGGCGATGCGGTCGAGCGCGTCCGCCAGCACCGTCTCCTTGTCGGCATAGTGCTGGTAGAACGTGCTCCGATTGACTCCCGCACGCTCGGCGATGTCTCTCACGGCGATCGCCTCGAGGCCCCGTTCGTGCGCGAGATCAAACAACGCCTCTTGGAGGCGTCGCCTGGTTCGCTCTACTCGCGGGTCCATGAGTCGATTGTGTCAATGAAAGGCTTTGACGGAAAGACAACACCTGTTGGAAAGATCCCGCAGTCGTGCCTACACTTGCCGAAGGCAACGGCGCCTCAACACCGGCACTCTCGAGAAAGGCCGCTCGTGGCCCAGTTCTTGTACCGACTTGGACGCGCTTCCGCGCGTCGTCCCCTCGCCGTCATCGGCGCCTGGCTCGTCGCGGTCGGGGCCGCAGCCGTAGCGTTCGTGGCCTTCGGAGGCACGCTCGCGGACAGCTTCTCAATACCCGGGCTCGAGACCGCGCGCGTGACCAAGGAACTCTCCGCCGAACTGCCCAACCTTGCCGGCGGTAGCGCACGGGTCGTGTTCCATACCAACGACGGCTCGCCGTTCACGGATGCTCAAAAGCAGCAGGTCGCCGCCGCCCTCAAGAGCGTCGCCGCGCTCCCCACGGTCACCGCCACTCTCGATCCGTTCGTGAACCAGTCCCAGCGCGAGCAGCAGGCGCAACAGCTGGCCGACAATTCCACGAAGATCGACGAGGCCGCCACCACGCTCGACGCCAGCGCCTCGCAGCTCGACTCGGGCCAGGCACAGTTGGACGCCGCGATCACTCAGGCGAAGACCGCCGGCGTCTACGAGTCCCAAAAGGCGACGTTTGACGCACAGCAGGCCGCGATCGACGACGGCCGCGCCAAGCTCAAGGATGCCCGCACGCAGCTAGACGCGCAGCGTCAACAACTCGCATTCGGCAAGCAACTAGCCGGCTTCGCCTCCGAACTGCGGATGGTGTCGAAGGACAACTCCACTGCGCTCGCCGCCATCACCTTCAGCCAGCAGACCTACGCCCTCACGCCCGCGGACAAGGGCGCCGTGATCGACGCGGTCAAGGCCTCTCCGCTCGACGGTGTCACCGCCGACTTCTCGTCGGAACTCACGACCAACGTCTCAGGCATTCTTGGCCCGGGTGAGGTCGGCGGCGTGCTCGTTGCGTTGCTCGTCTTGACCCTGATGATGAGGGCTGCCTGGCCCGCAGTGCAACCGCTCGTCACCTCCGTTGTCGGTGTCGGGGTCGGCGTCGTCGGTGCCCTCGCCTTCTCGGGCGTGGTCGACATGCAGTCGATCACTCCCGTGCTTGGCATCATGCTCGGCCTCGCCGTCGGTATCGACTACTCGCTGTTCATCCTCAATCGCCATCGGACCCAGATGCGGAGGGGAATGGACCTCCACGAGTCCATAGGGCTCGCAAACGGCACCTCAGGCAACGCCGTGGTGTTCGCGGGCTCGACCGTGATGGTGGCGCTCCTCGCACTCAACGTGACCCGCATTCCCTTCTTGGGTGTCATGGGGACCGTGGCGGCGTTCTGCGTCGCCGTGGCGGTGATCTCGGCCGTCACCCTCACCCCTGCCGTGCTGGCACTCATCGGCCCGCGCGTTCTCGGCAAGAAGGCTCGTGCGAACATCGCTCACGGGCACCAGGACAAGCCGATCAAGAAGATGCACCACGTCACCGCCATCGGCGCCGTGCTCGCGTCGATCATTGCGCTCCTCATTGTCGCGGCGCCGTCACTATCGATGCGCCTCGGCCTTCCTGACGGCACCCAAGAGCCCCAGAATTCGACGCAATACAAGGCCTACTTCTCGGTCGCCGACCACTTTGGCCCGGGCCTGAACGGCACCATGCTGGTCACCGCCCGCGTCGCCACTCCCGTGACCGACGCCACCAAGTTGGCAACGCAGGTGGCCATCGAGTCGGTCATCGCCAAGAACGATGGAGTCGCCGCCATCGCGCCCATCGGCGTCTCGGCCGATGGAAGTTATCTCGCGTTCCAGGTGATCCCCACCGCGGGACCCTCGAGCGTCTCCACGCAGCAACTTGTCCACGACCTGAGGAACCTGTCTCCCCTTGCGGACGGCACCACACTCGGTGTTGCGGGTGAGGCATCGGGCTCAATCGACGTGGTCGACAAGCTCACGGCCGCGCTGCCGCTGTACCTCATCGTCGTCGTGGCGCTATCGCTCGCCATCCTGATCGTCGTGTTCAGGTCGATCCTGGTGCCCGTGCTCGCGACCGCGGGCTTCGTGCTTTCGCTGTTCGCGGCGTTCGGCGCGGTGACGGCCGTGTACCAATGGGGATGGGCCGCGA
>Ga0209429_10001182_pt1 | contig 16641 bp, 14 predicted proteins | sample BarGraNGADG00212_3_FD_184493 | JGI IMG/M metagenome (GOLD analysis project Ga0209429, IMG submission 184493) | Arctic peat soil microbial communities from Barrow, Alaska - Barrow Graham LP Ref core NGADG0004-212 (SPAdes) (version 2) | ecosystem: Environmental > Terrestrial > Soil > Wetlands >... | reverse complement strand
GATGCCCATGTAGAATTCGTTGGCATCGTACTTGCCAGTCAGCCCCAGGCCCGCAAGAACCTTCGCGGCCTCTTCCTTGCTGAACTTCTCTTTCGTCATGTCGATCCTCCACCTTGTTTGTATCGCCACATGTTCGCCGCGCCGGCATGTTCGGTTCTAACCGGAATCTTTCATATGAGTCCTCCAGCGCCGATACTCTAGCACGATTTCGGCCTTTCAGGCCCGGTTGCCCGGGCGCCGATAGATTACCGCTTTACGAAAGCGATGGCTTATTCAAGGAGCTTCCCATTTCACTCCAAGAATCCGCTTTCATAGACCGCATTCACGGCCTAATTGAAGGTTGGTTCATGCCAAGGATATCTCGGAAGTCTCCATCGGAAACGATTGGCTTTAAGGGTGATTTCTTCAGCGAAGTACTTCACCAACTCCGTGTCGACCTTCGTTACGCGGAATACGTTTCACATAGTCTGCACTTGCAGAGAAGCGAGGACTTAAGAGACAACAAAGCCATTGAAAGGCTGGCAGAAGGCTACCTTAAACTCTTGTTCCCTGACCTTTCATGTAGTGATGAAGAGTTCATCATGTATTGTGTGAACCCAGCTTTGCGAATGCGGCAACAAATTCGTGATGAGTTGTCCAAGATGGACCAAGAATATGAATGGGTCACCATAATGAGCCAATCGCCAGATGAATTCCAACTCTCTCATCCCGAGGTACGACCGATTCCCGAAACTGAGGTACAAGAAGTTGACCCCCCTCGCTCCTGACCGGCGGCCAGAAGAAGGGACTATTGAAATAGCAGAAGGGCAGAGAGGAATATCGTACGAAAAGCTGTTTCTTCCTTATCTGAAAGGCGCAAAAGCTATAAAGATATGCGACCCGTACGTCCGCCTCCAGTACCAGATATATAACTTGATGAGCTTCTGCGAGATTCTTGAGCCAACTGAAGGTGTACTCAGACTCGAACTCGTTACAGGTAGTGACTCATATCAAGAGGCGGAACAAAAAGAGAAGTTAGACAGATTAAAAGAGGGTCTGCAGCAAGACCAAATACAATTAGATTACAGTATGGACGACTCCCTCCACGACCGCTGGATTGAAATCGATACAGGGTGGCACGTCGTTCTCGGTCGTGGGCTGGACATTTTTCAGAAACCAGAAGACAAATTCACGCTGGGCTTCCTGGACCAGACGAAACGCAGCTGCAAGGCAACTCGAATAGTGTACACGAGGACCTCGTAGGCTGTTGGTCGATGTGAATTAGAGGCAGATACTTTGGACGGATATATCGGGATTACAGATTACTCCTGGTTTCATTTCAACAAAGGTAAAGGTCACAAACAGGTTATTTTTTGGCGAACGGCGGCCAAGCCAGTTCAGCTAGGGCAAGGGATTCCATTCTTCTTCTTGGTAAAAGCACCGCCACAGACCATCGGGTACGAGAGAATGGTCGAGGGATTTGGCTCAATTGAGAAGTTGGGCTCAATGCGAATCTCTGAGCTTTGGGACCGCTATGGCCAGAAAACGGGTGCAGAGAACTTGGAACTACTGACTTCTCGGCTACGCAAGGATGATTCCGATGTTATTGGTTATTACTTGCTTGACGGGGTCGTTTACTTAGACAGAGGCATCTCCTTGAGAAAGCTAGGGATTGAGTTCAGCGACAGGATAGTCTCTGGTAAGAGAATCGATACACGAGAAACACGCACCTTGATCGCCTGTGCGGCTACAATCCGTAAACCAGATCGAAGGGGTTAGTTTCTTCGGTGCAGAATTGCCGACCAGGGACGACATTTTTTTCGAGCTATGTTCGAGCAACCGTGCCCAACCGGTGAAATGACAGAAAACTGGTTGGTGTAAAGTGGCAATGTCCAAGAAACCGCTGTTTCTTGGGAAATATTGAAGTTGTATCAAAGAATACACGGCTCGTGGAACTACAGGAAACACGCCGCCTGGCAATACGACATGTACTTCGAGGTGGCGAACCTGCGCCTGGGGCGCAGCGTCGATAAACCGCTTGAATAAGGGATAATTCGGGGTTTTTGGAGGTCTAGAAGAACGGCGGTCCGGAGCGGTCCTATAATCTTTTTCGTACTATTTTCGAACGATTTGTACCTGTTCTGTTCTTCGAATTCTGGCCCGGTCAGCTAAGTATCAACCATTGTCCAGGGGTCTGAGTACAGGTAGGAGGACTATGGCCATGAATAAATGGAAACCACAAACCCCGGAAGACAAGCTTCTTCATACCTACTGGAAAGAGACAGGTAAAGGAAGGCTGTATCTGGAGGTTCCGGTAGGATCCCATAGAAGTGGCCCCTGGCCAAGTTCAAGTGGAGAGCAATGGAAGTAGGTTGCGATGCCGAGATTTGAGCCCGGAGCACATTATAGAAGCGGGGCAGGAAAAGTCTTGTCTGCAAAACCCGAATTCCTCCAGCAGGTCGAAGAACTCAAACAGAAGCGGGATGTCAAAGGGCTATCAAACCTGATAGACAGCACGAACAGGCCGGAGAAAATAGAGCCGGCGGCAGAGGCACTGGTTGAGATCGGCACGAGTGAGGCGAAAGCCGAATTGCTTTTGTACGTTAGTTCGCCCTATCCCACGAGCAATTTGATATGGCCCTACGTACTGTCGCTTCTCGGGCTGGAAGACGTTCCCCAGCTCCTTGACTTCGAGAAGCAGGTTTCTACCCGGAATGCCCGGATAGCCGCGAAGTACAAACTGCCCGTCGAGGCACAGGAGCTGCTTATCGAATATGTAGAGGAGCACGTTTCCGATGCACCTGTGGCAACTCTGCACGCGCTCGTTTGTTCCCGATACAGCGATGTGTCAAATACGACTTTCGAGCTTCTCTTTGCCAATGACAGCCCAGACATTCGCGAAGCGCTTCGTGAGGGTGCGGTGTGGTGCTCTATCGGGGACCTGAGAAAGGCGGACAAAAGGGCCATGCTGGCTTTCGACGAGTTGCTGACACGCACCCCGGCGGAGAAGCAGAAGAAGCTCCTCACCGAGGCATTCGGATCGCTTTCAGTTCCGGTGTCGAAAAAAGCGGGGAAGATGCTAGCTGAACGTCACCCTAGGTACTTCCTTCGAATCGTCAGGCAGAAATACTCATTGAGCCCCACGGATGTGCAGGTTCTCCTAGAGGACGGAAGCGAAGAATCCATCGCGAGGATCATCAAAGAGGAGAAAAACATGTATCCATTCGATGTAGATATGTTCTTTCCGTCTAAGAGATCGAAGGAGATGCGGAGTGCTATGACACACGCGCTTAATGTAATCGGGACGCCCGAGGCACGGAAGGCCCTTAAGTCGTTGGCAAAGAAGTTTCGTTACCATCGCGACTTAACCCCTTAAGAAAGCGCGCAAGTTAGGGGAAAGCGGGGAGTGGCATGAAGGAGAGCTAATCCCCCGCATAGGCTTCATAGTAACCAACATGTCGTCCTCCCCCCAAGCCGTCGTCCATTTCTACAACAGGCGGGGCACATGCGAACAGAACATCAAGGAAGGGAAGCATGCCCTTACCTGGACAAGGCTCTCGTGTGCGAAGTATGTGTCCAATCAGGTCCGTCTCGCCCTGTTCGTCCTGGCGTACAACCTAGGCAACTTCCTGCGCCGCTTCGCCCTCCCGAAAGAGGTGGCCCACTGGTCGCTTTCCAGCATACAACTGAAGCTCATAAAGATTGGAGCCAAGATAGTCTCCCACTCCAGGATGACCGTATTCCAGATGGCTGAGGTGGCTGTTCCGGAAAAGCTGTTCCGGTCGATGCTGTCGAGAATTCACCGCCTGGGGAGGGCCTGCGCGAGGGCGCCGGCCTTGAGCCTTTGAACGCCGCAAACGCGATTCGGTGGTCGAAAACACGGGACAACTGTCTCACGACAATGGAAAATCAGACTACCTGGAGGCGACATGGCAGGGCCGGGCAGCGAACTGGCGGCAAGCAGCAGTCAACCGCGCTGGAAAGGAGCGATTCGTGCTAGAGTATCGGCGTTGGGGCCTCCCAGAGGAGCTCTGCTACGTGCCACTTATAGTGTACGGGCTGCCTGTGACACGCCAGAAAGCCTTCCTCCGGCCATCCGTCGGCGATCGTAGAGGTCCTGGGTGCCGAGAAACAATATCGGTGAGTTCTAAAGCAAGTTATGCCAAAGAGCGGGCAATCACCGACATGTTTGATTCGACTGGCTTGAGATGGACTAGCTATTCGTGTCAGCCCAGGCGGCTATAATCCAAAGTGTGGCAAAGAATCTCGAATATGGCATTATCGACGGGGGTGTATAGTGCTCGGATCCATCGCGGGAGATATCATTGGACAGCCTTATGAAGGTATGCGGCATAACATCAGGACTACAGACTTCGCGCTCTTCACCCCTCGCAGCCATTTCACCGATGACAGCGTGCTTACTGCGGCGATAGCCGACGCGATCCTGAGTGGCAGGCCGTACGGCGAGAAGCTCAAGGAGTACTACAGCTATTATCCCCACGCCGGCTACGGTGGGGGATTCAAGCACTGGGCTCGCTCGGGGGCAACTGAACCATACAACAGCTTTGGCAACGGGTCTGCAATGAGGGTCGGCCCCGTTGGCTGGGCATTCGATTTGCTGGACGAGGTGCTCGAACAAGCGAAAAAGAGTGCCGAGGTCACCCACAACCATCCCCACGGCATCAAGGGCGCCCAGGCGGTGGCGGCAGCGATCTACCTGGCGCGCACAGGCAGCAGTAAAGACCAGATACGCGCTGACCTCGAGGACGGTTTCGGCTACGACCTCTCCGAGACCATCGATAATCTGCGGACTTGGTATGCACTGGACTACGACCCGCTCTACATCTCATGCCAGAAGTCGGTCCCAGCGACGTTGATCGCGTTTCTGGATTCAGACGGCTTCGAGGACGCGATCCGGAAGGTGGTCTCTATCGGCGGTGACACCGATACGCTTGCCTGCATCACGGGCAGCATAGCGCAAGCGCACTACGGGATACCGAACTCGCTGAGGGATGAGGTCATTTCAAAGCTGGACGATCGGCTATCCATAGTCCTACTTGCATTCGAAGAACGGTTCTTCAAACCCAGATGAGTATGAATGCTTTGAAGCCAAGAGGAATCGCCAAGGATGCTACTTCTGATGTTATACTTCGTTGTGGTTATCTCGGCAGGCAACTTCGAAGGAGATAGAAATGGCAAGCAACATGATTCCTTATTTGTCGCCACTGACCCATGCGAGAACACTCCTGCCAGAACTGTATTCGGAGATGTTGGATCGGAATGAGTACGACAACTATTTCAGCAAGAATAGAGGCTCTATCATCGCAGCGTTGATGGACGTTGCTGCTTTTGCCAAGGTCTTGGATTCGATGAAACAAGACGGGCTTTACCAGGTTATCCTTTCGCCTCAGAACGTGAAGCAATTCAAACCAAACGCAGCCAACGTATACAGCGGTGTTGTTCGGCAGAGCAACGGAAGTATCCTTGAACACCTGAAGCTCATAAAGGCAGGCCCAGACTTGACGACCGCCCTTACTGCTTGTGCTGCACAAGTCCTTCTCACAAGCATATTCATCGAACTCGAGCAGATCGAAAAAGGAATCAACCAGATCAAGAAGTATCTGCACAATGACAGGATTGCTGAGATCAATAGTGGGATTAATCAGTTCGAACAAGCCCTATCCATGGACATTGAGCACCAACAAGGGGCGATTCAGCATGCAGTCCAGTCTTTGAACAACGGAATATCGAGTGTCGTCAAATCACTCCCAGACCAACTGGATGAAATCCCCGAGCAGCTTTTTTCCATACGTGTCTGGCGTATTGCCCCAGGCAATGGACGAACTAAGAAGAAGATCGACTTGGCTGAAGAATCATTGTTCACTACTATCTATGGACTCCAAGCTCTCTGCGATTGCTTGGCAGTAATCAGCCAGCCAAAAGCGGCGGCGACTGCACTAAACAAGTACATAAACGATTTGAACAATGTCTGCACAGACGAGGTCGTTGATAAAATCAGACTTGTTCCTCATATCAAAGGGGCGAGAGCACTCGATACTCCGTGGGTTGCCTTTCGGACAAGAGTGCCGCATGTAAGACAAGCTGTCGCTGAGCTCGCAGCGCTTGAAGAAAAACCACAGGAATACTTGATAGAGTGCAAGCCGAGAGAACTAATAGCGTGTATGTAGGCTTGGTTTCGACAGGACCCCCTACGCTACAGCCACTGGACAAGAAAACATGTCCGGTCTAGTGCTCGATAATCGGGCTTATCGTGCACTAGGGAGTTCGCCGGGCGCTTCCATTGACAGGCCACGCCCGGAGGGTTTGACACGCCCTGTCAAACCTCAAACCCTGGCAAGGCGACATAGTTCACCCATGCCTGACACCGCTATTCACATAATGCTTGGTCTGCTACAGGATCGTCGCTAATGCGCCGAGCGATTATTAGTTCGCATGTTTTTGCCAGAGATTTCGCAGTGAGGTTTCCAGCCCTCGGTCCAGATCCTCACTGGGGTCCAGACCTTCAAGAAAAGGCCCAAGGTCCTCGAGGAAAGCTGCGGCATCAGGTGACCAGGCTTGCAGAAGAATCTCGGGCTCCAGCTCCATCTCCGAGCGGCAGACGCTGCCAAAAGCTAGCCAAACCGGACCGAGCGTTTGTACAATCATGGAGTAGAGCTTATCCGTCATGTCATCGAGGAACTCTTGCTTGCTATCAACTGCTTCAGCTGACTCACCATCAGCAAGGTTGTATTGCTTCTTGAGGGCATCGACTAAGTCGAGGACGAAGTTGGCCAGAGATAAGACGAGACCTTCAAACATTCGGATCTCAGCCGCCGCGCTGGCAACCTCAACATCCATTATATTGACCAGCTCGAAAGACAAATGCATTCGAGCTATGTATTGTGGCGCTTGGGCTGAGTGGCCTTTGCTGAGCTGGCGCAGTGTCACCTGATCTTCCCTGGCTAGGGCCTTGATCACCATTCGGAAGCGCTCGTGCGGGTCTAACACAAGAAAGTTCTTGACCGTTTCATTTTTCATTATTAAACTCCCATTTTCTTGATGATCTCTTCGAGATCGATCAGTCGAGCTTCAAGATTTGCAGTTTCAATTGCTTTGATTGTTATTCCGGCTAGATAGCCGAGGCAGCGGGCCTTAACCAGAGGATCAGCTTCGGCTTCTCTGACCTCGTTTATCGTTGTTTCCAAAAGCAAGCGGACGTCTTCCGCGCTCTGGATTCGCGCAGGCGGCGGAAGACCATGGGATAGGTTCCCGGCGGAACTTGTCCTGCGCATCCGCTGGTATTGTCGTTGGTACTCGCGCGCTCGCTCAGGATCTTTAAATGGCATCTCTTGTCACCTCCATTGTTTCGTAGCAGCACTCGGTTGGCATGAGCCGATAGGTTCCACATGAAACCGTGTGCTGTACCTCCGATGTAGTAGCCTGTTGCCGGTCGTGTAAGGACCAAACTCAGGCATGGAAAAGCCCCGCCGGGGTCTTTCCCGTGGGGCTTGCTCGCCCGTCGAGGAGGCGGGCGTTTTCCCTTTTCACCTATATTGGTTAACAAGTCCGGTTTTTAATAATAGCCAGGCGCAGATATATTTTGGAGCTCCCGGACTAACCGGCGAAAGCCGCCAGAGTATCATGCGGGAACGACTGCCTGCTCAAGCGGGCAGAGATTTCCTTTTTACCTTATATAGGCACGAAGTTCCAAAGAATATAATAGTCAATTGAGACCCTCTCCGATGATCTTCGTAGTCAGGGTGAATAATAGTTGGGAGCCGGTCCACCCGTCTTGCCTCTGGCCTCAGTAATCTTGCCGGCTCTCTCCTTGGTGCCCTGTCAAGGGCGAACCGGCGTTTGGCTCTCGTCGAGGGCTGGTTTCATTGATGGTTTAGCAACAGACCCTATTAAGGGATATTCAAGTCGCTTCCCTGAGCCTATCTGCTGGTGGTAAGCGCCGCTAACATATGACATTCATTCCGGCTTGCTTGTCCTGTCCGGTTCTGCTGCCTCCGGAATGACCAGCTTGAGGAAGGGGTCCATGGCAGTTCCCTCATAGCTTCCGGGGCGGGCCCGAATCTCTCCCACCTCAGGGATCACCATTTTCAAAAAGGCATCATCGGACTGCCCGCCGGCCTCGACCGGTTGCATCTGGCCCGACTCCACATCCGGTATGACCAGCTTGAGGAAGGGATCGGTAGCGGTACGGTAATCGCTACCGTAGCGCTCGACTATTGAGGGGTCGGGCACGAACCAGGTGCCGGAGGGGGTCGTTACCACCTGCGGGAACATCGCCGCGGTGGCTTGCTTCTCTTGTTCCACGGCGTCGGTGCTGATCTCCGCGTACTCGTGTTCTCCGGTATGTAACGAATACCAGATGGCGCCGGCGACGATGGCGGTGAGTACGGCCACTGTTACCACCAGCCCAAGGCTGAATTCGGTGTACTTGATGATGATGGGCGCCGCCAGCAGTGCCACCAGATTTATGACCTTGATCATTGGGTTGAGGGCGGGGCCGGAAGTATCCTTCAGGGGGTCGCCCACCGTATCTCCGACCACCGAGGCCTTGTGCGACTCCGACCCCTTGCCGCCGTAGCTGCCCTCCTCGATCAGCTTCTTGGCGTTGTCCCAGGCGCCTCCGGCGTTGGACATGAACACCGCCAGCAACTGACCTGAGAGGATGACTCCGCCAAGGAACCCGCCTAGTCCTTCCACGCCAAGCACCAGCCCCACGATAATGGGCGACAGTATGGCGAGCAGCGCCAGGCCCAGCAGTTCTTTCTGCGCGGCGGTAGTGCATATCCCCACCGTCGATTCGTAGTCCGGCTCTACCTTGCCTTCCATCAGGCCGGGGATGCGGAACTGCCGCCGCACCTCGCGCACTACCAGCGATGCCGCCCGCGTCACCGAGTTGAGGGTCAGGGAAGAGAAGAGCCATGGTATGGCGCCTCCTATTAAAAGGCCGATGAAGACCACGGGGATGGAGATGCGGATGCCAGTAGCCATCAATTGAGCGCCCTTCGGCACACCTATTCCTGCCTGGGCCAGCGACACGTCGGTGATGAACGAGCCGAAGAGCGCCACCGCTGCGATGACCGCCGAGCCGATGGCCACCCCCTTGGTGATGGCCTTAGTGGTATTGCCCACCGCGTCCAGGTCGGCCAGAATTTTGCGGGGCTCGCCCTCCAACCCGACCATCTCGGCGATGCCGTTGGCGTTGTCGGCAATGGGGCCAAAGGAGTCCATGGCGACGTTGTTGCCAGTGAGGGTGAGCATGCCGATGCCGGTCATGGCCACGCCGTAGAGGACGTAAGAGAAAGGTTGGCCCTTATAGATGATGATTGCCGATAGAATGGTGGCGGCGATGACCATCAGCGACCATACCGTCGATTCGAAGCCCACGAATAGCCCCTGTAGTATCAGGGTGGCTGTGCCGGTGGTGGAGGAGCGGGCTATGTCTTTGACCGGCTTGCGCTCGGGGTCGGTGAAATACTTGGTCAGCTCATCGATGCCGATGGCCAAGAGTATCCCGACCCCCACCGAGAGGAAGGCCCTCCATTCATGCATATAGAAGTTGGCCAGCAGGGCAAAGGCCACCAGGCAGATTGCCGCGGAGGTGTAGAAGCCCTTGTTGATGGCGCTCATGGCGGCGTTACCGCTCTCGCCTCCGGACTTCCCACGCACCAGGTAAGTGCCAATCATGGAGGAAAAGACGCCGATACCCCTTACTAGGAACGGGAAGATTATCCACTTCATCGAACCCGTCAGGCTCACCAGCACCAGTCCCAGGATGAGGCCTGCGACCATGGTTACCTCGTAGCTCTCGAAGATATCCGCTGCCATGCCGGCGCAATCGCCCACGTTGTCACCTACCAGGTCGGCGATGACCGCGGGGTTGCGAGGGTCGTCCTCTGGAATGCCGGCCTCTACCTTGCCCACCAGGTCAGCCCCAACATCAGCTGCCTTGGTGTATATACCGCCCCCCACCCGCATGAACAGGGCCAGCAGGGTGGCGCCGAAGCCGAAGCCCAGCAGTACATCGGGCGCGGCGGTCTTGAAAATCATGAAGATGACGATGCCGCCCAGCAACCCCAGGCCATCGGTGAGCATGCCGGTGATGGTCCCGGAGCGATAGCCTATCTTCAAAGCCTTGTCGAAACTTACGCGGGAGGCCGCAGCAACGCGCACGTTGCCCTGTACCGCGGTGCGCATACCGAACTGCCCCACGATGAGGCTGAAGATTGCTCCCATCACGAAAGCCAGGGCTCGGCCTAACCCCACGATGAGCTTGACCGACTCCGCGCTCATGCCCGCGAATCTCACCATGGCCTCCGCGGTGGGCGGCACCACGTAGACGCTTAGAAAGAGGACGAAGGTGAGCACCACGATGAGGGGCACGATGATCCTGCCCTGGCGGGTGAGGTAGGTGTCGGCGCCGGTCTTGATGCTTCCCCAGATCTCCTGCATCCTCTCGGTGCCCTTATCCTCCCGCATCACCTGGCGGCGCAGCAGCATGGCGTAAGTCAGGCCCAGCAGGGCTATACCGAGCACTACCCACAGAGAGAAGGATTCGAAGGTCGTCATATGATCACCCGTATCTTCTTCCTGCTCTAAAAAAGCTTTAGACTTCCATTATTCATAAGCTGGTAAATGATTATAAAATATATTGTGAGAATATATAATAAATATTTAGGCAAGTTATAATAAATATTTAGGCAAGTCTAAATATAGGAGTGAAGATATGGTGGTTTTGAAGAACAAAGAGAATGGGAAAGAGAGCGCGAAGGCCGCCAACCGGCCGGAGCAGTACCGGGAGTACCTCAAACACATCCTCAAGTTGCAGCAGGTGGAGAGCCCGGTCTCCACGTCCGCTCTGGCCTCTGCGATGGAGATCTCCCCGGCATCCGTCACCGACATGCTCAAGAAGATGGCCGTGCGGGGTCTCATCAACTACCGCCCTTACCATGGAATTACCCTGACCGAGGAAGGAGAAAACGAGACGGTCAAGGCGGTCCGCCGCCACCGCATCGTCGAACGCTTCTTAACGGACATGCTCGGCTTCAAGTGGCACCAGGCCCACGAGGAGGCCTCGGCCTTCGAACTTTGCATCTCGGATGAGGTGGAGCGCCGTATGTACATAGCCCTGAACAAGCCGGTGGTTTGCCCTCACGGCTATCCTATCCCTTCCTCGGTGGACGACACCCTCATTGACGCGGTGCCGCTCTACTCCCTGGAACCCGGTCAGACCGCAAAGGTGGTTAGCGTCCAGGACGACGAGCCGGAGCTGCTGCAGTTCATGGCCTCACTGGGGCTCATACCGGGAGCTTCCATCAAGGTGGAGGGCAAGGACCCCTTCAAAGGACCCTTGCAGGCCCGGGTGGGCAAGAAGAAGAGAACCGTCGGCTGGCACCTGGCCAACCAGGTCTATGTGGACGATGTCAGATGAGCTCGCCAGTTGAACATGAAAGAGAGGGACCAGCGATGCCAACGGAGAGTGAGAACGCGACCCTAAATGTAATGCGTCGGATAAACATCGGCGACATACCGAGAAGGTGCGCCGCCAGGTTCGGCGACAGAACAGCCATCGTCTACGAGGGCAAGAGGATCACCTTTAACGAGCTTAATGAGAATTGCTGCCGCATGGCGCACGCCTTCGAGGAGTTGGGAACGGAGAGGGGCGACCTCATCTCCTTCATGACCCACAACTGCCTGGAGTACATATACGCGTGGCTGGGTGCCTGCAAGATAGGGTGCATAGCCAACCCCCTCAATTTCATGCTCAAGCCGCGGGAGATCGAATTCATCGTTAACCATGCCGGCTCCAGGTTCTTCTTCGTCGAGGATGCGTTGTTACCCCAGGTCCTCGAGGCGATGCCCCAACTGCCTGGCGTGGAGGAATTCGGATTCGTCAAGTTACACGGCATGGAGATCCCGCCGCCGGAGGGCTGGCTGGACCTGAACTCACTATTCGAGTCGACGTTCGAAACCTCGGAGCCGATGGTGGCGACCGACGACGACGATATGGCCTGCCTTATTTATACCAGCGGGATGGAAGCGATGCCCAAGGGAGTGATGAACACCCACAAGAACTTCTCCACGAGCCTGATGAGCGGGTTAGCCGACCTTCACCTGCAAAGAGACGACGTCGGCCTCCTTTCCCTACCTCTCTACCACATAGCGGGCAAGTATTTCCTGCTTGAGTTCATCAACTTGGGATGTAAGCTGGTCCTGGAATACGCCCCCAACCCAGCCAAAATCCTCAATTTAACGCAAGAAGAAAAGGTGACCACCTGGGTATATCCCCCTACTCTCTTCCAGATTTTTCCTTCGCTCCGGGACTTCTCATCCACCGACCTGTCGTCCTTAAAGAAGTGCATCTCCTTCGGCTCGGTCATGCCGGCCTCCCTGCTGCGCCACTGGAATGAACTCCTCCCCGGCATCGAGTGGATGAATTATTACGGACTTACGGAGTCTACCCCCTTAGGTTCAAGCCTGCAGCCGAAGGACTTCGAGCGGAAGATCGAGAGCATCGGCAAGCCGCATACAGGGGTGGAGATCAAGATCTTCGATGACAACGACCATGAGATGCCGGCGGGCAAAGCGGGCGAGATCGTGATGCGGGGCCCTTCGATGATGAAGGGGTACTACCGCAACGAGGAAGATACCGAGATGACCTTCCGGAACGGGTGGATGCATACCAGAGACTTCGGGCGCTTCGACGAGGAAGGCTTCCTTTATTTCCTTGACCGCAAGAAGGACATCATCAAGACCGTGGGAGAGAACGTCTCCTCGCGAGAGGTGGAGGAGGTCATCGCCAAGCACGAGAAGGTGATGCAGGTGGCGGTCGTCGGCATGCCGGACGCGTACTGGATCGAGGCGGTCACCGCGTGCGTGGTGCCTTACCCGGAATTCGAGCTCACCGAGGAGGAGGTCATCGCTTTCTGCAAGCAGAACCTGGCGGCTTACAAAGTCCCCAAGCGGGTGGTGCTCATGGGGATCAAGGACATGCCGCGTCTGCCAAGCGGCAAGATCCTCAAACGCCAGTTGCGGACGATTCTGGGAGACGCCGGCTGAGCAGCGAGATAAAGCCTCTTGAACCGATTTGATGTCTCAATATGCATATATGGGCCAGGAATCTTGAAACCTCATTGGGTCGCGAGGTTCGCGTGCTTATACTGCTCGGGAGAGTGGTAGGGGGAGCATGGCGTGATACTGTATCGGCCTTAATCTATAAGGAATTTCAACTGCATTATATATAACAAGCTTCAGCCTTACTCAGGTAAACTTAAACCAACTTAAAGGTAGCAATAATCTGCGTGACCCTCAATTATGCAGACTCAGACGTACTCCAGATAACTAGAAGATCCAAGGCCAGCGGACTTGAAGACCGTTGAGCCCTCAGTTGAGAACTCCCCAACGCCCCGGGGTCACCGCGCGCGAAGCGCGCGGGGTGGTTCGAATCCCTCTCCCTCCGCCAACCAGCATGGTGACCGACATCACATTGGAACTCCAAGGGTGCGGGGACGGACACCATTGGGGGGTACGGGGACTAGACCCCACCTGCTCCAAGGAATGTCTGCAGACCCATCTAAGGGCGGTGCAGGGACCACAGACAGTTTGAACAGCTCGGCCTACCCGTCCTTGCGCCGTAGGAGCAATCATAATGAAACGCCCATAAATGAATTGACGCCGGTCAAGTTGCCCGCCGGCAACGCCGGCACCATGACCCACGACTACAAGAGAAACGGCACCACCACGCTGTTCGCCGCTCTCAACGTGCTGGAGGGCAATGTGATAGGCGACTGCATGCCCCGGCACCGCGCCGAGGAGTTCCTGCGCTTCCTGCGCAAGATAGACAAGCTTACGCCCAGGGACCTCGACGTCCACCTGATCGTCGACAACTACGGCACGCACAAGACGGCAAAGGTCAACGAGTGGTTGTCCAAACACCCGCGCTTCCACATGCGCTTCACCCCGACGTCGTCCTCCTGGTTGAACGCGGTGGAGGGATTCTTCAGCCAGATCACAAGCAAGAGGATAAAGCGCGGAGCTTTCAGAAGCGTCGCCGAACCCAAGGACGCGATCGGGCAGTACATCGACAAGCACAACGAGAATCCCCGGCCCTTCGTATGGACCAAGGGCGCTGATGTCATACTCGACAAGGTTAACGCGTGTAAAGAAGCGTTAGGGACGATCCACTAGGTAGAGCGCGCGGAGGCGACTTATCGAGCTCATCTTTCCCTAATGAGTACGATAATGGAACTTATCGAGCGCAGTTCCTATAGAATAATTGCTTATCAATGGCTTATCTGGGTCCGTCTTCGTCTTTTCGAACCGTTGGAGCAATGAATGAAGTCTGATGAACTCGCGCATAATCGCAGTGATAGCGACAGCCTGCCTCTCCCTCTCAATCTCAAAAACAGTGGTGTTCAAGATATGACAGACAGTGACTCTGACGAACTGGTCTGGTACTTGGCTTACGGCTCCAATCTTAAGATGGAGAGATTCTTCAAATACATTGGCAAGTGCAGGGATTCAAGGCGACCCAGGCTCGACCAGAACTTCAAGACCAGACATCAACTATATTTTGCAAAGAACGCACCACGTTGGGAGAACAAAGCTGTTGCTTTCATTAGACCCACAGCGTCAGACGACTTCGAGACCCTCGGAAGAAGATTTCTGATATCAAGAGAACAGCTGGAGGATATCCTGGCCCAAGAGAACGGCGCAGACTCCGGAGACAGTAGGGGTGTATCAATGATGAGGTACCTATGGCGCATCTCTCAAATAGAACTTGTAGCGTAGGGATTTACCCCCCTCAATGAGTGCTCCTTCGGCACGAAGCCGTTCAAGAGTCTCGTTTGAGTAAGTCCTAAGCAATACGGACTGCCAAGGACCATTCGGGTCGTTATCAGGATTCTTAAACCGCTGCGAAACATATTCTTTGGTATAGGGAATCATCTCGAGTACAAAGTAAGTGCAATACCTCATTAGCCGATCGAAATGGCGATACCTCATTAGTGATACCCCATGCAGTACCCCTTATAAGCAATACCCCATGAGCTATACCTAGTACTTTCCTTCGGATCGGTGAGCGCGTCTTTAACCTGGAGAGGCTTTTCAATCTCCGTGAAGGACTTAGCAGTAAAGACGACACACTCCCATTACGCTTCATCGGCGAGCCTTTCAGGGAAGGCCCGATTTCCGGCAAAGTCGAGCCCCTCACAAAGATGCTCCTCAAGTACTACCGGCTGAGAGGATGGAACGAGGTAGGCATCCCCACCGAGCAACATCTCAAGCGGATAGCCATAGAACTCTAAGGTCGAAGTCGACAGGCAAAACGACTGAATTTATCGTTGTCCCAGATCAAGATATTTGAAAATGTCCTCGATTATCTCTAATCCGGCCCTTCTACCGTAATCCTCAAACAACGTTTGCCCGGATCGATCGCGTATTTGTACATGCACCTCTGAATCAATACTTTCCTTTATCCTTCGTGTCATCTGGCCTGAAGACGGCGCTTTCAGTTCTCCGGACTTCTTCTTCGTGGCTTTTACATCCAAGATAGAGCGTTTGTTTTCCAGCGAAATGGTCAGAGCGTTCCCGTCGTAACGCACCTGCGATACCTTCGAATTGTTGTAAGAGTTAAATAGGAAGAACATGCCTTGTGTATACAGGAAACAAATGAACCCCACAAAGTACCTTCGCAGCCATGGAATCTTCGCGATTGAGACGAACAGCGACGCGCCATTCGCTGTAAACGAATTGCACTGAATCCAGATCCATGCATCCGGAAATGATTTGCCTCTATCCTTTTCTATATAGCCCTTCCCGCTGCTGAAATCAATCAGGTTTCCGTTGATGAATGCTTTTCCGTTCAGGCTATGGTTCACTGAGACAACGTCGTGATAGCACTCCATAAACGGAACATAGGCATACCAGCCCATGATCCCGGGTGCCAAGAGAGTTATTGGATATTTCACGACATTGGAATACTCGATATGGCCGTTAGCGGTGATCCCCTCATCTTCGATATTGATCCCGATATACTCATCCGTAAAAACGGAAGCACCGACCTGTATATGGAGCCTATCCTTTTTCCACGAAAACTCTTCCAGATCGTACGGAACGTAGTGCGTTTCTCCGGTAATTCCGTTGATTACCTGGATAAAGGCGTGTGAACTTTCCCCTGACAGCGAAATCCCCGGTATGAAGGCGTATGCGTTCTCCAAGTCATCTGAGACGTGCTTGAAATACCATCCTTCAAAATAGCGTTTCTTGCTCAGATTGCCCTGGAAAACCTCTGGCTTGAATCGTTTCACCCGGTATTCCTCATATGCCTCCTCCAACGCCGTGATTTTACCACGCATCGCTCCTTTCCGGCCCCCTTGACTTGATTTTGCGGCACGCTCGCCGACTGACCCCGTCATCTCATCTCCAGACCTCATGTTTTCCCGTTGTTGTGAGACAGTTGTCCCGCATTTGAATCAATCCTGCTTTCCATATCCGTCTTTCACAAACTCAAGACCGGCGCCCTCGCGCATGCCCTGCCCAGGCGATGTATCTTGGAGAGCATCGACCGGAACAGCTTCTCGGGAACCGCGACCTCGGCCATCTGGAAGACGGTCATCCTGGAGTGGGAGACTATCTTGGCCCCAATCT